>MEHZ011644150.1_pt1 | contig 43511 bp, 42 predicted proteins | sample 897221 | NCBI WGS metagenome assembly MEHZ01 (sample SAMN05514161, study PRJNA337945) | marine metagenome | isolation source: marine surface water | place: Arctic Ocean | collected 2007-12-13 | reverse complement strand
TTAACTGACATAAGTCAATCTCCTTTATTAAGTTCAGCAAAAAATTTACTAAACAGATTCTAAAAAACTATATACATGCTATACAGCGGATATGTTATACAGCGGATATGTAGTTTAATCAACTTGAATATTCGTAGCTTGCTTTCCTCTTCCGCGAGGATCGTCCTCTATTTCAAATGAAATAACATCGCCTTCATTTAAATTAGAAACACCAGAAGCTTCAAGTGCTGTAGCGTGAACAAAAATATCTTTGCTACCATCTTCAGGGGCTATAAATCCATATCCCTTTGAAGAATTATAAAATTTTACTGTACCTTTTGACATAATATATCTCCTTTACTCAAATCATAACAGTGTGGCAACATCATTAATACTAGCATTAACGCCGTCTGAAGTTCTTTCGAGCTTGTGACCTTGTCGCTGGAGCTCTTTCGTCTTTATGTCTAAAAACTATACGACCTTTTTCAAGGTCATAGGGAGTCATTTCAACTGTAACGCGATCTCCAACTAATGTTCGTATTCGATGTTTTTTCATTTTACCAGCTGTATATGCAACAATCTGATGATCATTATCTAGCGCAACACGAAACCTCGCATCAGGAAGTATGTCAGTTACTACACCTTCAAGTTCTAAAAGTTCTTCTTTTGCCATTAACACTCCAAATTGCAAACAAAATAGCCTAATCCAATAAAAAAAGCCTAATTAAAAAAATAATGGGAAATATACTATACATCCCATCCTTTATCTTTATAACAGATTTAATTGATAATCTATAACAATTTATATTTTTTATAAAAACACAGTGAGATCGTTTTCTAAAATCCAGTTATAATAACATTAAAATTAATAATAACTCGTCAATTCTTTATACCAATCTGATATCAAACTTAACTCATCAAGGCTAAGATTTAACTTTTCAAGGCATCCTAAGGTTTCCTTTAATTCTAACATATTCTTTATACCAGGAACTACCGTGGTTATCTTAGGTTGCTTTAAACAATAAATTAATGCAATTTCCGATAAATTTAAACCAACTTGAGATAATTTCTTTTTTAACACATGTGCTCTTTTATAATCCCTGTATATAACACTTAATTTATCAATTTTTCTATCCAACTTATCTACCAAGGCACCGGCCGCATGGGATCGAATACCTATTACGCCTATTTTATTGTCATCCGCTATCTGCAATATATTATCTTTACTATCAGCATCGTACCCTTGATTAATATCATCAAAGTTATTACCGATGACCCCATCTGCAGATTGGTTTAATAAATTATAAAGTATCTGTATCGTTGTGAATTTATTGGTCTCTATTAATTTTTTAACCGTATTAAAGTCACCATTCCATCCAGTTAATCCGATAAACCTAACCTTTCCTTGGCTAACAAGATCCGAAGAGGCCTGAAAAAAATCTAAACAGTCTTCGTGGTCAAGCTGAGGAGCAAAGGCAGGAGGAAAATCTCTGAATTGGTATTCACCTCTAGCGCTTCCAATCTGATGGTGAATTTGAAGAATATCTATATAATCCGTTTTCAGTCTTTTTAAACTTTCTTCTACTGAGGCCACAAGATTTTCCTTCATACTTTTTAAAAGCATTTGGTTGTCAAATCTAACTTTAGAGGCAATAACAACTTTCTCTCTCTTACCTTGCAACCCTATTCCAAGATTTATCTCTGATTTCCCGTTTCCATAGACAGGCGATGTGTCAAAGAAATTAATGCCGTTATCAATAGCTTCATTAATACATTTTATGCATTCGCGGTCATCGGTTTTGCCCCAAGCATGACCAATTCCGGCGCCGCCAAATCCAATCTCAGAAACTTTAATAGATGTTAGGCCAAGTTTCTTATAGTTCAATTTCTTCATCCAAAGATTGCAATTGCAACGGCATAGACTTTGGATGAACAACTTCAAATACATTTATGGTCATAGATATCAGTGTGTAGTACCCAAGCACCCCAACTAAATCAATAACGCTATCTTGCCCTAATATGCCAACAGATTCTGTGTAAAGTTCATCGGATATACATCTGTCTTTATGCAACGAAACAGCTAATCTATAGACAATTCTTTGGTTATCATCTCTAAAATTTGGCTTCTTACCTAATCTAATGCTTTCAATTATGTCTTCAGAAATTCCAGCTTCTAGAGCAATAACGCTATGCACTCGCCATTCATATTCAGAGCCCCATATCCTAGCAATAATACAAATAGCTAATTCAGATAATTTTGAAGAAAGAGAGGTGTTGTATCTACAATATGCGCCTAGCGCTTGAGCCTTGTCTGCCAAACCCGGTCTTTGCATCCAAACTGCAAGCGGACCTCTTACTCCACCTCTTGGACCAGATGATATTTCATCAAATATCTTTCTTTGTTCAACATTCATATCTTCTTTTTTAAGTTCATTTACACGCATTGATAATCCCTCTTTCTAAAAAATAATAAGTTATTAATAATTAATTTAGCATTGCCTAACTAATCTCAAGTATAGCAATATTGCTATAATCCCCAAGTATTTTTATAAAATAAACTATATCTTCGTATTATTAAAAAAATTTTGCTAGATTTATAATATTTTTCCATATAAGTTAATAAGATTATCGATATAGCGTAATGCTGTTTAGGTGATGATATTATATTAACATTATTAATAATTTAAAAGACGTAAAATATACGTCCGATACACGGGAGGAATTTTAAGTATGGCTGATGAAGTAGTCATTGAAGCAAAGGGTCTATCTAAGGCTTTTACAGAAACGGTAATAGCTGTTGAAGATGCTATCTTCCAAATCCCAAAGGGATCTTTCATTTCTTTAGTTGGTCCAAGTGGTTGTGGTAAATCAACACTCTTAAGACTAATTGCAGGACTTATCGATAAAACAGATGGTAACATCAGTGTTCGTAACGCAGAAGTTACTGGTCCAAGAAAAGACATTGGATTAATGTTCCAAAAGGCTGTTTTACTAGAATGGCGTACAGCAATTGAAAATGTTTTATTACCTAACGAAATACGTGGAGATGTTGGGCCAGAAGCAAAGCAGAAAGCTTGGGACGGGTTACAACTTGTTGGCTTGAAAGACTTTGAATTTGCTTTCCCGCGCCAACTATCTGGTGGTATGCAACAACGTGTTGCACTAGCTAGATTGCTTCAAACAGGTGCAGATATAATGTTACTTGATGAACCTTTTGGAGCTCTTGACGAATTTACACGGGAGAGACTAAATGTAGAGTTATTAAGAATTGTTGACGATCCAGAAATAACAACGATTTTTGTAACACATAATATTACAGAAGCTATTTTCCTAGCTGATAAGGTTTTTGTTATGACACCTCGTCCAGGAAGAATAGCAGCTATGATAGATATCAACCTTCCAAAACCGAGAACTATTGAGATGGAAACAACTCCTGAGTTCAATGCTTTAATCAAAGAAGTTAGGGATGTCTTATCCGGGCATTTGGACGGTGCGCCACTATGAGTAGTATAGAACCTGATATTAACCATAATATAGAGATCGGCGGGGAGTTTAAAGGCGGACTCATCGGAGCTACGATTAGGCATCTCTTAATATTATTGGTTATTCTATTTGTCTGGGAAATGGCGAATAGAACTGGTATGGGTGATCCGTTACTCTTACCAAGGCCAACTGATATTGTTTTATCAATATGGAAAATTTACGTTACACAAGGAAATGTATGGTACCATCTGTGGGTTACTTTTAAAGAAGCTATGGTTGGGTGCTTTATTGGCTGTGTAATTGGTATTGGACTTGCTGTAGCAGCTGTTTTAAGTGATACATTCAGACAATTCCTAAAACCATATATCATTATTGTTGAAGCAACACCAAGAATTGCTATCGGACCAATTTTAGTTACTTGGTTTGGTTTTGGAATGAGTTCAAAGGTTGCTCTAGCTGCTTTAGTTTGTTTCTTTGCTCCATTCGTTAACACGATAACAGGTCTTCTGGGCGTTGAAGAAGAATCATACGAACTATTCAGATCGCTTGGTGCTACTAGAAAACAAGTATTCTGGAGGCTAATGATACCAACAGCATTACCAACAATGAATGCAGGATTAAAGCTTGCAGTTGGCTCTGCGTTTGGTGGAGCTTTAGTTGCAGAGTTTATTTCTGCGCAATCTGGAATGGGGATTTTAATGGCAAGATATACAATGTCATTAAACATGCCGTCAGCTTTTGCTGGTTTGTTATCAATAACTTTATACGGTTTCATCTTATTCAGAATCATGGAAATTATCGATCACAGAGTTCTATATTGGCGTAATGATGAATTAATGGAAAAAAAGAGTCTACAAAGATCTCTTGCTTGGAATAAGGAGATGAAATCATGAGTGACGTTAGTTCAGACGGCGTTTTAAAAGGCGTAAAAGAACTCAGCCTTGCGACAAGACTGGGGATGCACTTAGGTACATTCATAGTAATAATTGGCGGCTGGGAACTTGGATCAAGACTAGGATACGTAAACGAACTTATCATGCCACCACCTTCATCTATTGCTGCAAGGTTGTATGAAATGTTCTTTATCACAGGTTCGATTTATTATCACTATTTTGTGACAATGTTCGAAGCAGTTTGTGGTTTTATAATAGGCGTTTCTATTGGTTTAAGTTTAGCTATTGCCTCAGCAATCAGCCCTGTTTTTAGACGTTATTGGGCACCTTATGCTGTTGTTTTTAATGTAACACCAGGAATTGCTGTAACACCTTTTATTATTGCATGGTTTGGTTTCGGATGGAGTTCAAAAATAGCACTTGCTGCTTTGGTTTGCTTCTTCCCTCCATTCATTAATACTTTAACGGGTTTATTATTCATAGACAAAGACGCAACAGAATTGTTTAGGTCTCTTGGAGCGAATAAAAAGCAATATTTTTGGAAACTACAAATACCTAGCGCACTTCCGATCATTATGGCAGGACTAAAACTTGCAATGACAGGAGCTTTAATTGGTGCCATTGTTGCTGAGTTCTTCTCAGCTTCAGAAGGTGTTGGTATATTAATGCAAAGATTTGCTTTCCGCCTTAATATGGATGGAAGTTTCGCAGCCTTGATAGTAATGTCGTTAATGGGCCTAAGTCTATTCACACTAATGGAATATTTGGATGTAAAAATCCTATTCTGGAGAAGACATTCTAGAATGGAAGAAGTTAGTAAGAAAAGAAAAGCTAAATGGAGCATTAATTAATAAATTAAAAATCCATTAAAAAAACCCAGCAGTAAAATGCTGGGTTTTTTTTTACAAAAAAATATCTATCTATCTATCTAAATAAACTTTACCTTTTTTATACATAGCATAGTCAACCAATTTATTTTCAAAAGTAATGGCTGCAAGGCCATTTTTTTCGGCCTCTTCAAATGCTTCAACCATTCTTTCGTAATAGCCGATCAACTTAGGGTCAGGTTCATATGCTTTTCTAGCAACAGCGACGTGACTTGGGTGAATTAGCGTTCTACCATCATAACCTATGCTTTTGCTTAATTCACATTCTAGCCTTAATGCGTCAAGATCATGAATTCCGCTAAAAGCACCATCTAGGATATAAGGAAGCTTTGCTGCCCTTGCATCAACCAGCGATTTGCTTCTAGAGTAATTCATTTCAAACCCATCGATTGAAAATCCTGAGTGTAAATCTCTCTGTAAATCACCATCTTCAGCACTACCAAACACAATGGATTCAACCCTCTTTGCTGCAGCGCATATATCATAACACTTAACAACACCAAGTGCCGTTTCAATTAACAATAACAATTTAATTGAGTCAGGCTCTAACCCTCTTTCTCTTTCAAGTTTTGTGATTATTTTATCAGCAAATTGAACCTGTTCAACAGATTCTGCCATCGGTAATGCTATACCATATATATATGGACCAACAACAGCATTCAAATCATCTTCTAAAAATTCAATTTCACTGTTTACTCTAATAAGAGTAGTTATAGAAAGATTTGGCAAAACATTCTTTGAAACATTATCCCTAACTTCAGATTTCATACTCAAAGGTACAGCATCTTCAAAATCTATAACTATACCATCAGGTTCAAATCTTGACGCTTTTTCAATCAACTCTGGTTTATTTCCAGGGGTGTACAATGTTATTAATGGCTTTTTGTTCATTTTTTCTCCATGTTTTTGTTAGTTTCTATTTGTATAATATATAAATTAAATAATATTAAAAACTATATAACACCTTCTTTCTTAAGGTTTATAATTTCCTCTTCATTCATACCTAATCTATCTGTAAAAATTTCTTTATTATCAGCTCCCATTTCCTTTCCTAAGTGTTTAATCTTACCAGGCGTTCTAGACATCTTAGGGAAAACAGATTCCGTTGGAAGCTTTAAACCGTTATCATCAACCTCAACGATCATCTCACGGGCCTTTGCGTGAACATTTTCAATAATATCAGCAATATTAAGCACAGGGCCTACTGGTACGGCATTTTCATGCAAGATCTTTGAAACCTCCTCCAAAGAGTACTTGCCTATCCACTCTGATATATAAACATCCAATTCTTCAACATTTAATACTCTGTTTGAGTTATTGTTGAACCTTGGGTCATCTATAAGTTCTGGATGACCAATCACCTCAAATAATCGTATCGCAGTTGTTTGGGTTGCTCCAGCAAGCGCTAACCACCTGTTATCTTTTGTTTTATAAGTATTTCTTGGGGCACTTGTAGGGGCCCTATTACCCATTCTCTTTGGAGATAAACCTGTAAGATTGTGAACTAGAGCATTAGGGCCTAAAATAGAAAAAAGACTCTCCCATATACTTACGTCTATAACTTGCCCCTTCCCGTCCCCAACTATATCACGATTATAAACCGCAAACATAGTAGCAAGAGCAGCATAAAAACCAGCGCATGTATCAGCCAAAGGAAACTGTGGTAATGTCGGCATTCCATCACGATCACCGGTCATCTCAGCAAAACCACTCATAGCTTCCATCAGTGTGCCGAAACCAGGCTGATCAGAATACGGTCCAGTTTGACCATAACCACTAACCCTTACTATAATCAATTTTGGGTTAATTTCAAAAAGACTTTCGATTGAAATTCCCCAGTCTTCAAGCCTACCGGGTCTAAAATTTTCAATAAAGATATCAGCGTCTTTTAATAAATTAAATAGGATTTCCTGTCCCTTAGATTTTGATATATTCAAAGTAATTAATTTTTTATTTCTTGAGTAAGATTTCCACCAGGGATTTATTCCATCTACCTCAAAGCCAAAATTTCTTAAATGGTCTCCCTTAACTGGAGTTTCGACATGTATGACTTCGGCACCAAAATCAGCTAACATTCTTCCGCATAAAGGCGCAGCAATTACAGTTGCACACTCAACGACCTTCAACCCCTCCAGGGCATTCTTTTTATTAACTTTATCACTAGACATGACACTAATAGTCCCTTTAATTATCTATATTTAAATTTTTTTTATTTAATCTATTTTTTATTATATAATAATGTACAATTTAAATACAGTACCGTGAAAAAATACATTTACATATAACTATATAATATTAATAATTTTTTTAATAAAATATTTAGGGAAAAAATATAATGCCAAAAATGACTGGTGGAAAATTTATCGCAGAATTTTTAAAAGCTTCAAAAGTAAAAGCTGTATTCTTTGTTCCAACTATACTTAGTAGACCTCTTGCTGAGATGGACGACATGCCTATAAAGAGGGTTTTAGCTCATTCAGAAAAGGCTGCAGCTTACATGGCGGACGGATATGCCAGAGCATCAGGTACACCAGGCGTATGCGGAGGACAGGCTGTAGGTGCAGCAAATCTTGCCTCAGGATTAAGGGATGCTTTAATGGGGAATAGTCCAGTAATTGCATTCTCTGGAGGAAGAAAATCAAGTGAGAAGCATAAAGGGGCCTACCAAGAAAACAATGACCTACCGATTTTTGAAGTATTAACTAAAGCGAATTTTCAAGTTGATACCGTAGACAGATTGCCTGATTTGATGAGACAAGCTTTTAGAGAAGCGACTTCTGGAAACCCTGGTCCTGTTAACCTCCAGCTTGCAGGAAACAATGGTCAAATTGAAGATGATTTTGGTGATCTTGAAGTTATAACAGAAGAACAGTACCAAAAAGTTCCTGCGCACAGAATCTGCCCAGAGGAAAAATACATAGACAATGCTTTAAGTGTAATAAAAAAATCAAAAAAACCACTTATTATTTTAGGAGGTGGAGCGAGAATTTCAGAAGCAGGACCAGAAGCAATTGAATTATCAAAAAGGCTTTCTATTCCTATAGCTACTTCCGTTGCTGCATACAACCTTGTGCAAGAAGACAATCCTCTATATTTTGGAGTTCCTGGAAGTTATTCAAGGTCTTGTACAAATAAAATAATTATGGAATCGGATCTTATAATCTATGTAGGATCGAGTACCGGAGGACAAGTAACCCATTTTTGGAATGTACCTGCACCTGGAATAAAAGTAATTCAAATAGGTATAGATCCTAGTGATTTAGGAAGAAACTACCCTAATGAAGTAAGTATACTAGGAGATGCAAAAGTTACCTTAGAAATGTTTCTTAAAAAAATTAACAACAGTGTCTCGCGTGATGAATGGGTAAATACCGTACAAAGCCATGTACAAGAATGGCGGAAAGAAATAGATACAAATAGAAATTCTAGTGCATCACCAATTAGACCAGAACGCTTAATGAAGGAGCTAAGCGAAGCCATACCTGATGACTCTATAGTTGTTTCGGATACCGGTCATACAGCAATGTGGACGGTACAACAACTCTGGATGAGCAAGAAATGGGATTTCATTAGATGCGCAGGCTCTCTCGGATGGGGATTTCCAGCAGCTATTGGTGCAAAGTGTGCTTTGCCTGAAAAGCAAGTTTTCTGCCTTACCGGTGATGGCGGATTATGGTATCATTTTACTGAGCTAGAAACTGCCGTTAGATGTAATATTCCAACAATTACAATAGTTAATAATAACAATGCATTAAATCAAGAGTATGATATTTTTATGAATGCTTACGATGGGAAGCCCTCAAGTAAATGGGGGGATATGTGGCATTTTAATAAAATTAGTTTTGCTGAATTAGCCAATAATATGGGAGCATTCGGAATAAGAGTTACTGATCCTGCTGAAATTCAAAATGCAATAAAATTAGCTATCAAATCAAACAAACCATCCATCATAGAAATAGATGGTGATGTAAATGCGCTAGCTCCAACAGCCTGGACCAAGAGCTAACTAATACTGTGTTATTCAAATAGAGGATTAACAAAATGTATTTTAATATCGAGCGTGCAAGAAAGCTAATGGATAAATTTGGTGTTGATGCATTGATTGCATCAACACCTGAAAATATAACATATCTTACTGATACTGTAAGCTGGGCTCCAAAGGTTTATTCTTATTCCGTTGATATGTTCGCCATATATATACGCGACGAAAGAGTTGAACCTGCAATGATAGTTCCAAGCCAGGAGATGACCTATGTTTCATGGCAAGAGTCTTGGGTAAAGGATTATTATACATATGGAGGAAAAAGCGCACTAATCCAAAAACCTGATCACATTAATGATATTAATGAAATGCAAGAAAACGTTTATTTATCAATGCAAAACAATGACCTAAAGAGATCAAAGGGTAGTGGAGAAGCTTTAGTTAAAGCCATTAAAGATAAAGGTCTTTCTAATTCTAGAATAGCGCTCGATGAAGATAAAATTACAAATAATGTAATGAAACAGATTACTGAGGCATTACCTAATGCCTCCTTTATTAATTCTTCAGTTCTATTTAAATTGATCCGGACCGTTAAAACTAAAGATGAAATTGACGCAATGAGATCAGCCGCAACTTTAAATGAAAAAGCATGTAATGTAGCCTGCGAATCAATAAAAGTAGACATGACAGAAATAGATATTTCTAGAATATTCGCAGAAGAGGTTTCCAAGGGACTTGGAAAATGGCTTTGGTTCCATTTCGGCTCAGGAAGAAGATCTATTGGAATATTTCCGCCCACAAATAAAAAAATTACAAAAGGTGAGATGTGGAAATTTGATGCCGGCATATCGTTAAATAATTACCAAGCAGATACTGGATGGGGTGGAATTATAGGCGAACCTAACAAAGACCAATTAAACATATGGCATGCCACATTAGCAGGATTTAACGCAGCACTTTCTATAATAAAATCTGGTATACTTCCATCTGAAATACAAAATGCCATGCTTAATGGTACAAAAGATAACGGGCTTCCTGAACACTGCGGGACATTTGCTGGCCATGCAATAGGCCTTGAAATGAGGGAATTACCCTATGTTTTGGGAAACAAGTCTCCCATTGATGACGTTTATCTTCCAGACAATACAGATATTCCTCTTGAGGAAGGTACGGTTTTATGTATTGAAAATCCATGTCAAGTACTCGGCCTAGGCGGCACACAAATAGAAAAAACAATTATCGTAACAAAAAATGGTTATGAACCCCTTGTGAAACAAGAACGGAAATTATGGATAGTTGACAGCTAAACGAACATGTTATGAAGCTATATTATTTATAAACCTAGACATCACATTAGAAATCTCATTCTCATAATCATACCATTGGCTCCATGGAATAAGATCGACATCCACATCTTCTATTGGCAACTCGTGTAACTCGCAGTTATCCAGCATAACTGACGCAGTCTTTCCGCTTTCTGAATTATGAGTATTGTCATTCCCTGGAATTACTAATGATGGCACTTTTATTGAGTTCAGTTCACTTTCAGTAATACCCATTACAGGCAATTCAGCCCCGTTAAGAAACTTATCCAATAGGTTAGTTTGTACCTTTATAAATAGTTCTTTATCCATATTGATTAGGTTTTTATATATAGAGGGGTTTGTAGCAATATACTCTAAAAAACGTGGTGTTTTGGCAACGCCTTCCATTCCTTCTTTTCTTGCAATATCAATAAATTTTTTATAATAATTTACAGGCAATCTTTGTGCAGCAAACTTACCCCCTGTCACTCTCATTATTATCAAACCTAATAGAGATTCCGGATGCCTTAGGGCATACATTAAAGCAGTCCTTGCTCCCGACGAAGATCCCGAGACAAAGACTTTCTCTTCTCCAATGGCTTTAAAAAGATTGTGCAATTCATCTGCCCATACAACTTCCTCTGTCTCATTATCATCTAAAAGCATATCGGATGCGCCGGTATTTCTCCTGTCATGAAGAAGAACGCGTATATTATTCTTTGATATTTTTTCAGCAAGGGTCTTCATTTCTAAATACCCCCTACGAGCACCAGGCATAAGAGCTAAAATTGGACCACTGCTACCTATTATCTCGTATTCTATTTTTATATTATCAATATTTATTTTAGCCATATTACACCCTATTGTTATTATATTACTTAATTATATGATATATTTTATAATATAGATTATATTATATTTATTGCTATCGCAACATAGTTGCTTTCTTAAAAGAGGTAATTCAATGAAATCATATTTTACAGAAATTATTAATAATGAAAGTGTGTTAATACAAAAAAATATAGAAGTCCCATCACCCGGCGATAACGAAGTTTTAATTAAAGTTAATGCAGCAGGTTTAAATAGAGGAGGCTTTATAGTTGGCGGAGTTATGCACGGAAGCTCAACCAAACCAGGCGGGACAGAGGCAGCGGGAGACATTGTTGAGATTGGTAAAAATATTAAGGGATATTCTATAGGTGACAAAATAATGGGTCGCGTTCTTGGCAAGGAATCTGGAGCATTTGCAGAATACACTCTGATCAAAGATTATCAGATAATGCCAATCCCTAAAGAATATAGTTATGAAGAAGCTGCCGCAATACCTGTTAGTTTTTTAGCAGCTTATGATGCAGTAATAACTTATGGGAAATTAAAGGAAAAAGAGTGGGTATTAATATCAGCGATACCATCTGCTGTTGGTGTAGCCGCATTACAAATATCTAAGGTAGCAAAAGCTAATACAGTAGGCACATCATCTTCAAAAGAAAAAATTGGGTTCTTAAAAGAAAGAGGATTGGATTATGGCATTCAATTACCTGATGGTGATTTAAGTAAAAAGCTAAAAGATATATCCCAAAACGGAATAGATGTTGTGGTAAATTGTTTGGGCGGATCAATAATCAAGCAATGCATGGAATCACTTGCTTTTAAAGGAAGATTAATTGCCGTTGGTTACATGGATGGAATTAATAATGTTGAAATAGATTTCAGAAAAGTTCATGCGAATAGATTTAGTCTTCACGGTGTATCAAACGCCAAAGTCGGTATAGATGACATAAAAGAAACCGTAAATGGTTTTAAAAGTTTAATTCTTCCTGCACTAGAAAAAAGAGAGATTGAACCCATTATAGATAAAGTTTTTGATTTCGATAGCATTAATGAAGCAAGAATTCATATGATGACTAATAAGCAAATAGGAAAAATTGTAGTAAAACTATAAAATAATAATTCATATTAATAACAAAAAAAGGGAGCGGTTATGAAAAAAAATATTGGTATAGTAGGTATGGGTTTAATGGGTCAAGCTTTTATCTTAAATTTAAAAAAATCACAATTTAATGTGCAGGGTTTCGATATGGATCCAGCAAGAATGGATGACCTTAGGGAACAAGGAGGACATCCGGTGGATACCCCCGCAGATGCAGCAAAAAATGTTGATTGCGTTTTGATGTCATTGCCTAATAGCGAAATAGCAAGAGAAGTAGCTCTTGGAAAAAATGGTATTGCAGATGGGATAGAATCTGAAAATTTTATCATTTGCGATACAACAACATCAAGACCTGAAGATTCAGAAAGTCTATCTAAAGATCTTTCAAAAAAGGGGATTAAATTTCTAGATTCTGCTGTTAGTGGTACAAGTACTATGGCAAGAAGTGGAGATTTAATTGTTATTGCAGGTGGAAATGAAGATGATTTTATTGCTTGCCAACCGTATTTTTCAGGTTTTAGTAGGGCATCTTATTATATGGGTCCCGTAGGATCAGGAGCTAGAACAAAATTAGTTATTAATTTAATATTATCAGGAAATAGGCTTGCTTTAGCTGAAGGCCTTGTTCTCGGAGACAAAGCTGGTCTTGAACAAAACAACCTTCTCGAAGTACTAAAAGATGGAGCTTGTAGCTCAAAGACTATGTTTGACAAAGGTCCAAAAATGATAAATGCAGATTATTCCAAACAAGGTCAAATAAAAACCTCTCTTAAGGATAACCGTTTAATGATTGAACTTGGACAAAAACTTGGTTCGCCAATGTTAATGACATCGTTAATGTCACAATGCCTTCAAGCAGCTTATGAAAAGGGTTATGCTGAGAAAGATACGGTATCATTTTATGAAATTCTAAGGGGTATGGCTGGTTTAGAGGAAAGAATTGGTATAGATAACGAACCGTTTAAGATGAAATAAAAGGATCTATTAATGAATTATAGGAAAAATGAAGCAAAAGAAGCAGCTAGCCAAATATTAAAGGGAGTGTGGACTGCTATGCCCTACTGTTGGGATAGAGATGATGAATTTGATGAAATTGCAAACCGTCAAAATTTATCTCACGTGATCGATAATATCAAAGTTGATGGCCATTATTGTTCAGGTAATATAGCAGAGTTTTGGTCTATGCCAGACAAAGAAAGAATGTTAGCACATGAAATAATGTACGACGAAGCAAATGGTAAAATTCCATTAATTGCTGGATGCCATCACCAATCTGTAAAGCAGGCAACTGCATTAGCCAAACACGCTCAAGACGTAGGATATGACTTTGTTATCATTCTAACACCCTATGTAGCTGCAAGAGATGATGATTGTATATTTTCTTTTTACGAATATATATGTGACAGAGTTGATATTGGAATTATACTATTCAATGTTCCTCAAGTGTGCCATCCGATAGGACCAGACCTTGCAAAAAGACTCTCTAAATTGCAAAACATATGCGGCTATAAACAGGCAGATGGATCTCCAGCTGCAACCCATTCAATTATGAATGCAGTTGGAAATGACATTGTTATTTCAATAGCAGATGAAGCCCCTTGGCTAACAAGCATGACACAACTAGGTCTTCAATGGCTTGTTAATTACAACCCTCACTTGTATCAGGTTAAGGGATGGCTACCATTAAAAGATTATACTGCGGCTGCCCAAAGAGGAGATATAAAACAAGCAACAAAAATTGCTTCTTCGTTACAATCTCTTAGGGAGGTGCATGCTAAATGGATAATGGGATACTGGAATAAAGGCAGAATGCCTCTCGCTGAGATGAAATACTGGCAAGAATTGATTGGCATGAACGGTGGACTATCAAGACCTCCAGTACTTGAAATGTCAGATGAAGCAAAAAAAGAAATGAAAAAAGATTTGTTCAATACTGGAATTTTGGATTACGCAAAGAAATAATTTCTATATATCTTTTTTTCTTCTTAGGAAACTCGAATTAAGCTCTTCTAAGCTATTAATTCCAAGTAATGCCATATTTCTATCAATTTCATCTTTTAACAAATTGATAGCATGCTCTACTCCTTCTAACCCTGCAATTGATGCCGCATAAAGGAAGGGCCTGCCAATAAAAACGAAGTCTGCGCCAATAACTAAAGCTTTTAAAATATCATTACCTCTTCTAAATCCGCTATCAACCATAACGGTAACATCTTTTAGATGAGGAACTATATTCTCAAGCGCCTCTAATGAAGAAATAGCACTGTCAAGCTGCCTTCCCCCATGATTTGATATAATAATACCTTCGGCACCAATTTCTTTTGCTATAATGGCATCGTCTTTATCCAGTATACCTTTAACTATCAGATTTCCTTTCCATTGCTTTCTTATCTGTTCTAGATGTTTCCAATTCAGGTTAGCCCTCTGTCCAAAATCTCTGTTAACAGAAGAAGAGAAAATAGGCTCACCACGAGTAGCAAAGAAATTTTCGAAATGAGGCATACCATGCAAAAATATAGTGCGGAGAAAAGTATTTAATGTCCATTTTGGATGAGTAATACCATCGTAAGCTAATCTTAATGATGGCCTTAAAGGAGTTGAAAAACCACTTCGTAAATTATTTTCACGACCTGCCATTACAGCAACATCGACTGTTAAAATCAAAGTCTTAAAACCAGCCTTTTCAACTCTTCCGATAAGTTTTTCAATTCTATCACTTTCTCCTGGTAAATAAGCTTGAAACCACGTTTCCGGAGCCAATGAAATCACATCTTCCATTGGGATTAATGAAGAACCACTCATAATCATTGGTACTGAGGATTTTTTAGCAGCCTCTGCAAGGACCAAATCTCCCCTGTATGCTGCTAATGCACTAACCCCCATAGGAGAAATTCCAAATGGCGCACTCCATGATTGTCCAAATAATTTAGTTTCAGTTGTTCTATTAGAGACATTTTTTAAAATTCTTGGTGTAAATTTATACTCTTCAAATATCCTTCTATTCTCTCGCAAACTACTATTTGTTTCTGATCCACCACACACATAACCAAATACCGGTCTCGGCAAATGTTTTTTAGCATGCTCTTCAAGGTCTTCTAATGCATAAATTTTATTTATTATTTTTTTCATGAGCTCATATTCACCAAAATTTATTTAACTTTTATATTATATTTAACATTATTAATTCTACGCCGTAGATATCTGTAAATTATTAATATATATTAATAATGCATAAAATGTATAATATTATATTTATTAATTATAACTAAAAAGAGCTTATATGTTTAATCTTGATAGATTTATAGAGAACTGCAATTCACGTATTACCACAACAGACAATCATAAAGCCGTGATTGATATTGTGGCAAATGCAGTTGAAAATCCAAATAGCCTTATGAAAATAATTGGTGAACCAAAAATTGGTGGTATTCAAAAGCTATATCAATCAGAAAAATTAACAATTCTGAATGTTGTGTGGCCTGCGAATATGACGCTTGTCCCCCATAATCATAATATGTGGGCAGCAGTAGGAATATACACAGGTAGAGAAGATAACATCTTTTGGAAAAGAATAAATGGAGACGAAAGCGGTCTTATTGAGGCAGCTGGTGCAAAATCTATAGGAGCTAGAGAAAGCGCTCCATTGGGATCAAACATTATACATTCCGTTACAAATCCAACAAATAAATATACCGGTGCAATTCATGTGTATGGCGGTGATTTTTACGAAACACCAAGAAGTCAGTGGGATACTGAGAATCTAACAGAATATCCATTTGAAATTGAACATTCTAAAGTAGCTTTTGAACTAGCTAATGCAAGAGCGAATATAAAATAATTATTTAGAACAAGATAATTTATTGTCGTGTCTATTAATGTTTTATATCGATAATTTTCTTTGAATTTCCAGACTTAACGATTGCTTCAAATATCTCAATGTTTGCAATCATCTGGCCTGGAGTAATCATGTAGGTACCGTTACCTAAAACCGCATCTGCCCATGATTCAAAATTTTCTTTTACAGTGTTTGTATGAGCGTGCTTAGTGATAGTCCTTTTTCCGTTCAAGTCACAGTATATTAACTCACCAGGATCATCGTGTTCAAAATTATTTACCTCTCTTGCCTCAACCCAACCTTTATCACCAAAAACTGTAAATCTTCCATAAAATGGTGTCGCGATCGAGACGGAAACAATGCCTGTAATTCCATTTTCAAATTCAATATTTGCAGCCATAGTATCTATCCTCGGTGCATCATATGCGATGCTAGACATTGTTGAATACACCCTCTTTGCACTTCCGAACATAGACACCATAAAATCTGTTAAGTGTATACCTCTAGCTGTAAATCCACCTCCAGGTGCATCTTCATTACTAAATCTCCAATTATCATTATCTAATGTTTTAAAAAGATCGTGACTAAAATTAGTCTCAACATGCAAAATTTTACCAATCGATCCGTCAGTTATATATTTGAAGAGCCTCTTCATCGCAGGTTCATATCTTCTTTCGTGACCCAAACCTAGCGTTATATTATTTTTAGCACAAACATCTAGGGCTTTCTTTGCTCCATCGACGCTCAGGGCAAGAGGCTTTTCGCAGAACACCTGTTTCCCTGCATTAACAGCTTCTATGATATTTTCGTGGTGAAGTTTGTTCGGAGTTGCTAAAATTATTGCGTCAATATCTTTGTTCTCTAATGCCTGAGTATAATCCGAAAGAATTTCTATTCCGTATTCTTTGGCAAAATCATCCATTTTATCGCCAAAAGGATCTACGCCATGTGTGATATTAATTTTTTTACTGTCGTATAAATTTTTAACAATAACTTTGCCCCACCATCCCAATCCGATTACAGCAGTTCTCATTCCCTATCTCCAACTAAATGTTTTATTCAATTCTTTTTATTGTCAAAGACTAACATTATTGTAAATAAAATAAAACCCAATACAGAAAAAAACATTAACGTAGTTCCTATGCCAACTAAATCAGCAAATAAACCCATTAAAATAGCGCTAAAAGCAGCAACGCCAATAACAAGAACAACCCATAAGCTCATTACACGCCCTCTGTAAACATCATCCAATTCCAATTGAACAACAGCCTGCAAATCAATTCCATTAATTGTCATGCTAAATCCAATCATAAATACAGCAAATAAAGCAAAGTACCAACTGTCTATATATGGAATAGCTAAAAGATTAGAATAACCTAGCAAAATTAATGCAAGAAAACCCAAAATAGAACTAACATAAACCCTAAGAGGAACTCCTTTTTCAGGATCATTAGATCTCTGTGACGCTATATATAAGGCGGCAACAAGAGCTCCTGCTCCTGCTCCTGCTAACATTTGTCCTAACCCTTGGGCTGACTGATTATAAATCCCACCAGCTATGGCTGGTAATATTTCAATTGCACCTCTGACGCAAAAAGAGAACAGAGCCGTTAGAATGCAAGCTTTTAAAATAACTGGTTGATTGTAAGCAAATTTCGCGCCGTCCAGGAATTCATAAAAAATATTTTTCTTTTTCTGAGTTTTACCTTCTCTTTTTCTAATATTAACCATAATTAAGGCAACGGGCATACACAGAAAAAAAAGGAAATTGATAAATATCGTTAAATTAAATCCAACGGTATCAATTAATATTCCACCTAATGCTGGACCTATTAAACGAGCACTATTAAAATTAATTCCATGAACTGCAATAGCATTTGCTATATTATCTTTTTCAACTATACGAGGCACCAAAGTCATTCTTGTAGATCTATCCGCACTTGTAGTAATGCCAATAACAAGAGCAATCAGACATAGATTTAAAATTGCCAGTAAATTAAAATAATACAAAATCAACAGTGCAAATGCAGTAGATGCAATAATTGACTGAGTGATTATAGCAAATTTCTTTAAATTAACCCTATCAATGATAACCCCAAAAAATGGACTAGCTATTACCGTAGGAGCAAAAATCAAAAATGATAACAAACCAACTATCGAAGCTAATCCTGTTAATTCCCATCCTAACCAACCAATGATTACCCGATTAATCCAAATACCATTCATGGCAAAGAAATTACCTGCTGTATATATTTGAAAATCCTTACTATTAAGAGCACGAAAACGCATTGAGAAATCCTTGAAAATTATTTTTTAGAAAGTTAAGTTAAGAATGATTAAATGTAGATTGTATGATAATTAGTTTTACTTATATAAGTTTGGTATATAATAATTGATAATTAATAAATAAAAAATAAAAAAATTAATTTTAATTTTTTAATTATCTATATTATATAAAAAGATAGTGCAATATTATAAAAGAATAAAAAACAAAGGGAGATTAAAATGCGTACACCACGTTTACAGAGAGACGGCCAACAATGGATATATGACTGGATAGTGAAAGAAACCGGAAGGGTTTTTCACTGGGATGAAGATTCAAGAGAATTACCAAAATCTGTTAAGAGTCATGGTCAAATTTCAAAACATCTTGGTAAACAAGGCCAAAGATTAGAAAGAGTTGCAGCTGAAGAAGAGGCTGCTGGACATTCAATGACAGCATTTGACCTGTATTACAGAGCTTCAGCAAAATTTGCAGCTGCTCAACATCCAGTTCTGGAAACAAATGATGAAAAAATATATTTACACGGAAGATGCATAGCTAATTATGAAAAAGTAATTGAGTTAGCTCCATATAAAATAGAAAGAGTCGAAATACCTTTTGAAGATATGCAATTACAATGCAATTTTCTTTTATGTCCAGGAAAAACCGTTGCACCAGTAGTAATATTCATTCCTGGCTGCGATATGACTAAAGAAATGTGGCCAGATCCTAGAGTTGTCGAAGCTCATGCAAGAGGAATGCATCTACTTGTTATTGACGGACCGGGACAAGGTACAAGCAATATTAGAAATCAAAAATTAACACATGGTAATTATGAAAGAGCTGTATTATCTATAGTTGATTGGCTTGAAACACGTAAAGAAGTCGATAAAGATAAAATTGGTATTTTTGCTGTATCAATGGGATCACATTGGGGACTTGAAGTTGCTGCTTCAGGAGACCCTAGGATAAAAGCTGTAGTTGGTCCATGGGCTTCATATCTTGATAAGTATTACATTCTTGATACTTTCTCTCCACGATATAAACAATTATTTGGCTATCTTACTGGAGCAAAGAGTGAAGAAGAACTAGATAAAATTGTAACAAAAATGACAGTGGAAGGGCGCGAGAAAGATATCAAGTGCCCTATTCTACTAACTGTTGGTGAATACGATTCAAGAGCTCCGACAGAATTAGTTTATGATTTTTATGATAAAGTAAAATCCCCTAAAGAACTTTGGATCTATGAAGATACTTATCATCAAGCTAAAATGTTTCAAGGTACAGGGCAAGATCGTCATGACTGCCATATGATGTGTATGGATTGGCTTGCAGATGCAATGGACGGTAAATACAAAGCCGGTCACGATAGGCAAATGTACTTGAGAACCAATGGTGGTGGACCAAATGGAACACAGGGAGCAAATCAAGATCCTGCACATTGGTGGGAAAAATAGTTAACAACAAATCATCCGGATTATAAAATATATATTTATGATCCGGATGATCAAAAATATGAAATAAAGGGAGCATAAAATGGCAACACACGATGTAGAAATGCGTCCATATGGACCAACTGCTGGAAGAAAGCATCTACCTAACGGGACAAAACGTCCAAAAACATTAACTTTAGACCTGCATAATCATATTAGAACACCTGAAGCTGACACTCTAATAAAGCCCCATTTACCTTCTGATTTTCATCCTTCTGTTGGTGTTGCAAGTGAATTAACGAAACAAGTTAATAAAAAACAAGGTGAAGATCGCGAAATACCTTTTACTAATATTGATGTTAGATTAGCGCAAATGGATAAAGTGCACATTGATGTCTCTGCGCTATCTTGCTCTCCTCAGCAATTTTTTTATATGGTTGATAAAAACCTAGGCGCTGAATCAAGTGAATTAATTAACAATAATATCGCAACAACAGTACTAACAAACCCAAAAAGATTAACAGGTTTAGGTACGGTACCTCTTCAAGATACAGACCTGGCAATCAAAGAGTTAGAACGTTGCGTAAATGTTTTAGGATTTAAAGGGATTCAGATTGGCGCTCGTGTAAAAGACGAAGAATTGTCCGCCGAAAGGCTTGAACCTTTTTGGAAAAAATGCGAAGAATTAGATGTGTTAATTTTTATTCATCCTTCTTCATTTTACAGTTCAAGATTCGGAGAACATTACCTTTTAAATATTGTTGGCAACCCTCTGGATACAACTGTAGCGATGCATTATTTAATTTTTGATGGAGTTATGGCAAGATATCCAAAAATTAAGTTTTATCTTTCACATGGCGGTGCATTTACCGCAGCTTACGGAGCTAGAATGGATCACGCTTACGGAGCTAGAGTAGATTGTAGACAAAAAATACATGAACTTCCAACTACATATCTTAAAAGATTCTATTTTGATACACTCGTTTTTGCAGTTGACCAACTTGAATTTTTAATAAAAAAATATGGGGTTGATCACATTGCAATAGGAACAGATTATCCAGCAGATATGGCTGAACACGATCCAATTGAACATGTTTATCAAGCGGAAGGTCTCTCAGAAGAAGATAGAGAGAGAATATGTGGATTAAACGCACTTAAGCTTCTTAATCTAAAATCAGAAGATTTTAGATAAATATATAAAAACCTAGAAACGATTTTTTAAACATCGTTTCTAGGTTAATAAATCTAAAAAAACTATTTTTTTGTTATTGCAGCTAAAACTTTTGGAGGTGATAATGGTAAAGAATTAAACCTTATACCAGTTGCCTTATAAACTGCATTTGCAATAGCTGCGGTAGGTGGAATAATAGGCACTTCACCTATACCTCTTACGCCATAAGGATGATAAGGATTAGGAACCTCTACAATATCAGTGTCTATAAACGGAACATCCGATGCCACAGGAACTCTATAATCAAGGAAACCAGTGTTTTGTAATTTTCCATCATCTCCGTAAATATACTCCTCGTTTAAAGCCCAGCCAATACCTTGCACCGCACCACCTTGGTATTGCCCTTCGACATAGGCAGGGTGTATTGCTTTACCAGCATCTTGAATAACTGTATGTCTAAGAATTTTAACGCTACCAGTTTCTTTGTCAACTTCAACATCTACAATCTGAGTACCAAAACCAGGACCTGCACCTTGAACGTTCTTTTCACTGTGACCAGCAATAGGACCTCCAGTTTTGGTTGCATTTTTTGCAATATCTGCCAAAGAAAGAGGGTCAAATCCTCCTACATTCGAGCTAGCGGGCCTTGCGTACCCATCTTCCCAAACAACCTCATCTAATGGGACATTCCAGGTCTTTGCTGCCCTTATTTTACATTCTTCTATCGCTTTCCTTGCAGCTAAAATAGCAACTATTCCTCCAGCAAAAGTACCTCTACTTCCAGCAGTAACAAAATTAAATCCTAGTTGTGAAGTGTCACCGGTAGTTACTCTAACTTTATCTGAATCAATTCCAAATTCCTCAGCTACCATCATGGCCAATGATGACCTTGATCCTCCAGCTACATCAATAGTACCGATTGTTAAAGCTATGGTTCCATCATCATTAACATTTAAAGATGAAGTTGTATCATTCCCAATATTCATCCAAAAACCTGTAGCAACCCCTCTCCCTTGATTCTTTTCTAACGGGATATTATAATTCTTATGAGCCTTTGCTCTCTTTAAAGTCTCTAAAAATCCAATTTGAGGAAACGTAACACCATAATACGTTTGAGTTCCTTCTTTTGCAGCATTCATAATTCTTAAATCAAGGGGATCTATGGATAACTTTTCTGCTAATTCATCCATAACACTTTCAACTCCAAATGCAGCTATAGGAGCTCCTGGCGCTCTATAAGCAGCTACCTTTGGTCGATTAGTCGTTACATCATGCCCAATAACTCTTACGTTTTCAATATCATATCTAGTAAAACATGTAATTGTTGCTTGCGGTAAGGGAGAACCTGGAAACGCACCTGATTGCATATCAATCTGTGCATCAGCTGCAACGATATTTCCGTTTTTATCGCAACCTATTTTAACTTTTACGTGCCCTGCTGGACTGGGTCCAGTCGCCCTAAAGACTTCATTTCTTGACATCACCATTTTAACTGGTCGATGTACTATTTTAGACAACATAATTGCTAAAGGTTCCAAATACACGTTATTTTTACCACCAAAACCACCGCCAAGTTCAGTTGGAATAACTTTAATTTTAGAAACCTCTATACCAAGCAATTTAGCGCATTGGGATCTTATAACAAAATGCCCTTGACTACAGGTATAAACCTCTACTTGACCGTCTTCGGTGCAAGTTGCAACTGTAGCATGTGGTTCAATATAACCTTGATGCACAGGTTTAGTGTTAAATTCTTTTTCAATAATAATATGAGCCTTAGAAAAACCATTTTCTATATCACCTTTTTCCCAAGTTAATCTTTTGGCTATATTAGAAGGTTCTTTAGGTGGAGATTCTGTTGTAGGTTCTGAACCTAATCTTTTACGTTCTATCAGGGTATACTGCTCTTCGTGCAATAAAGTTGCTCCTGGTTTCATTGCCTCAACAACATCAATGACATGGGGAAGGATTTCAAAATCTACTTTGATGTGTTTTAATGCTTCTTTTGCAATAGATTCTGATATAGCTGCAATTGCTACAATTGGGTGACCATCATATAATGCTTTTTCACGTGCAATAACATTTCTTGTCATATCTCTAAAATTAACAACCATCTCACCTACAGGTATAAATTGCGAAGGCATATCTTCAAAATCATCACCGGTTATAGCCGCCTTTACACCTGGTATTGCTAATGCAGCAGATACATCAATAGATTTAATTATAGCATGCGGGTAAGGGCTCCTATAAACGCTACCAAAGAGTTGTCCTGGTAAATTAATATCGGCACCGTACCTTGCTCTTCCAGTTACCTTATCAACTCCATCTGGTCTGATTGGTCTCGTACCAATAATCTTTAATTTTTTTTCTTCATAAGCTACTGTATCTGACATTATACTATCCTCTCATTTCTTCAGCAGCATCAAGAACTGCTTCAACAATTTTGTGATACCCAGTACATCTACACAGATTACCAGCAAGCCAATAACGCACCTCTGTTTCAGTAGGATTTGGATTTTTTTCTAGCAGAGCCCTTGCTGCAATTAAAAATCCTGGCGTGCATATACCGCATTGTAATGCAGCGTGTTCCAGGAATTTCCTTTGTAGAATATGTAAATCTTCACCGTTTGACATACCTTCTATTGTATCAATATTTTTTCCCTCGACCTCAACAGCTAAAGTTAGACAAGAACAAACTAATCGACCATCTAACATAACAGAACAAGCGCCACAATCTCCAGTACTACAACCTTCTTTGGTTCCTGTTAATTGAAGTTGATTTCTAATAACGGAGAGAAGAGTTTCATTGGATTCGCATAAAAAATCACAATTATCTCCATTAATTTTTGCCTCTATGTGTCTTCTAGTCATTTATCTTATCCTCTCTAAAGCCATTTTTAAAGCTCGTTTTGCTATTACTCCAATTACTTGAATTCTAAAATCTACTGTCCCTCTTTTATCATTAATAGGCCTTGCAGACGCTCGTACTTTTGAAATAAAATTTTCAATAATTTCATCGGTTATTTTATTCCCTACCAAAGCTGTTGCAGCATCTTCAACAACAAGAGCTTTTTCTGCTACAGCTCCAATTGATACTTTAGCCTCTTCACAAATACCAGAATCTGACATTGTTACATTAATACCAACACCAACAACGGCAATATCCATTTCTGTTCGAGGTGTAAATCTTAGATAGGCTCCACTAGAATTTGGTTTTTTTATCGGGAATTTTACAGACAAAAGGATCTCATTTGATTTAAGAGATGTTTTTCCTGGTCCTTTTATGAAGTCCTCTACCAAAACTTCTCTTCTACCATTAGGACCTGCAATAACAGCAGATGCGCCTGATGCAATCATAGCGGGAATACTATCAGCAGCAGGAGACGCATTGCATAAATTCCCCCCCATACTAGCTCGACCTTTAATCTGTATTGAACCAATTAATTTTACTCCATCAACAACACCTGGCCAATCACTTCCAAACTCCTCGTGTTCAATAATTTCCATGCCGGTTACAGCGGCACCAACGGTATAAACCCCATCTTCTTTTTTAAACTCTTTCATCTCTTTTATATTTTTTATGTCTATTACCAAATCTGGATCTGCAACCTGAGACTGCATTTGCACTAATAAATCAGTTCCACCCGCAAGAAGCCTTACATTACCTGGTGAATTTGAAATAAGAGAAATAGCATCATCTATTGATTTTGGAGATTCGTATTGCATTTTTTTAACCCTTTTCATATCGGTAAATTCTATTATTTATTAGTATATATGCATTATTATTAGAATTTAAATAAAATTATTATTTTAAAGTCGCTAACTCTTCTTCAGCAGATAATATTGGCAGACCTTCAATTACATTTGATTTCCTTCCATTTACGCCTACAGGAATATCTCCTACAAGAGTAATTCTATATAACTGTCTATCAAAATCGGCATCGAATATATCCAATGGAGCTAAATGAGCAGTTGACCTATTATCCCAAAAAGCAATATCACCTACTTCCCATCTATATCTAACTGTAAATTCTGGACGTACAGAATGCTCAAGTAAAAATTCTAAAAGATTTTGGCTTTCTCTCGGATGCAAACCACTAATTCTATCAACGAACTGAGGGCTTATATATAGTACCTTCTTCTTGCTTTCAGGATGAATGGTTACTAAAGGGTGCTCTGTTATTAAAATACGGTCTTTAACATTAGCCGCATATTCGTCACTTGTCTTGCCATTACCAACTCCATTAAAAGATGTTCTGAATTGATGTACCGCATTTAAATCTTTGATCATTTCCTTCATTTTATCAGACAAAGCTTCATAAGCTGCATTTAAATTTGTCCATTGGGTATCACCACCAAAAGGCGGGATTATAGTTCCTCTTAAAATAGATCCTGACGGAGGATTTATAGCTGGAGTGAGATCTGTATGCCAAAATGACCAAGATCGCTGCATTGGCTTATTTTGATACGTTGTATTCCCTTTTCTTAATTTTGCTACCGAATATATTTCTGGATATTCATCGTCATGACCAAAAACTGGATGACCGATAGTTGGTGCACCGAATTTTTTTGCAAAAGATATGTGCTCAGAATGCGAAAGATTTTGGTTTTTAAAAAATACAACTTTCCAATCAACCCATGCTTTTCTAATTTCTTTAACTACCTCTTCTCCAAGAGGACCTTTAAGATCAATACCTGAAATTACAGCACCGATATGGAGAGATAGTGGACTAACTGTTATATGTTTATATTCATAACTGTAATCAGACATAATATGCAAAGCTCCCTCGTTTAAATTTATTATATACATTCATTAATATGTTACACTATATTATATAATATTATATAATATTAAAACCAAATTTTTTATTGAAATTAATTGAGTATACATCCCATGAATATAAATATATCTTTAGATAGTTTAAATAAAAAAGCAGAATCATTAATTCCATTTCTTAGAGAACAAGGTAATGAAATTGAGAAAAAAAAATCCATAACAAAATCTATTATCAATAAACTACACAGTGAAGGTTTATTTAGATATCATCAACCTAAAGCATGGGGTGGGATGGAGTTAGAATTCTCAGCATGGGTTGATATTCCTGAAATTTTATCTAGGGGAGACTGTTCAACGGGATGGTCGGTTGCAAATATCGCCTCACATCACCGTACATTAGCTTTATTTAGCGAAGAAATACAAGATGAAGTATGGTCTGATGATCCAGATACAATTATTGCTGCTGGTAACATATATAACCAAGGGGTAGGGAAAATTGTTGATGGTGGTCTAGTTTTATCAGGAAAATGGAACTTTTGCTCTGCTATACAAATATCAGAATGGTGTCTGTTTGCATTCCTTGTTAAGGATGGAGATAAAATCTTAGATTGGTCTCAATGCATAGTTCATAAGGATGATTATGAAGTTATTGACGATTGGGATACTATGGGTATGCGAGGAACAGGAAGTTGTACAGTAATTGTAAAAGATTTATTTGTTCCAGAATATAGAATACAATCAATGGCTATAAACTATCCTAACCATAAATTTAAAGGGGTAAATAAAAATAAAAATCCAATGTTTCAAATATCAACTCCCTCAATTGGTGGGCATGGTCTTGCTGGCTGCTCTGTCGGAGGAGCTCAATTATGTTATGATATAATGAAAGAATGGGTATTAGAACGTTCCACAAGCACAACAGGAATTAAAATGAAAGATATTCCATCCATTCAGTATCGACTTGGTGAGGCCGCTTCTAAAATTGATGCAGCTAGATTAATTTTGCGCAACGATTGTGTAGAAGTTGAAAAAATGATGTTAAATAATATGGAAGTGAACATTAATACAAAACTAAAATACAAAAGAAATGCATCGTTTGCAGTTCAAAATGCCCTTGATGCAACTAGAATAATTCAACAAATTGCTGGGGCAAATGGAATATATAACAATTCTCCAATTCAAAGAGCCGTAAGAGATGTTCAATCCTGTTCAACTCATATACATTTTAGTACTGATTTGCAAATGACCCAGTGGGGGAAAATTGAACTTGGCGGAGAATTTACCAGTGCCACAATGTAGAAAGGACACATTAATATGAAAATACCATTTGATAATAATAAACTTGACAGGTTAATGGACGAACAAGGTATTGATTTCCTATTAATCACTGATAAAGACAGCGTTCAATATTTGCTTGGCGGATATAGATTTTTTTTCCTTGCCCACAAAGATTCAATTGGAATAAGCAGATACTTGCCAACCATTGGTTACCCAAAAGGTGACTTGGAAAATTCTTTTTATATTGGAAATGGCTTAGAAAAACAACAACAAGATGTCGAGCCGATCTGGATTCCAAATATTGTAAACAATCAATGGACCAGTTCTCAGGCTGGCATTGATGCGGCAGAAAACGTAAAAAAATTAGGCTATAACAATCTCACGATTGGCATAGAATTTTGCCATACACCAGCAGACACATACATCAAATTAAGAGAAAATTTACCAAACGCAAAATTTGTTGATGCTTTACCCTTAATGCAAGAATTAAGAGCAATCAAAACACCTGAAGAGCTTAAAAAATTAGAATTGGTTTCTAATTATATTACACGCTCAATGGAAAAAATTATGACCTCAACAATTCCCGGAACAAATACATTCGATATTGCAGAGGAACTAAGGCGAGATGAAGTAAATAAAGGTCTTAATTTTGAGTATTGTCTTGTTGCGGCAGGCGCATGTTACAACAGAACCCCTTCAAAACAATTTACTTGGGAAAAAGGTGAAATCTTGTCATTAGACTCCGGAGCTAATTTAGATGGGTATTTAGGAGATTTATGTAGAATGGCTGTCATGGGCAACCCTACAACTTTAATGCAAGACCTCATGTCTCAAGTAAAAGCAATCCAGGATGCGCCAAGAAAAATAATAAGAGCAGGTATCACTGGAAGAGAAATTATTGAAATTGCAGAAAAGGAAAAAAGTAAATGTGATCCTAAAAATCATATAAAATTCATGGCCCATGGCATGGGAATAATCCAGCACGAAGCTCCCCATTTAGATGATACGGGAATTGTTCCCTATCCGGCACCTTATAAGGACAGACCTCTAGAGTCTGGAATGGTTTTATCTATAGAAACAGACCTTAAAAGCGATGAGGTTGGGTTAGTCAAAATAGAAGATACAGTTGTTGTAACCGAAAATGGCTGCAAAGGTCTCGGTGACAACATTAGAGATTGGGTTTGCAATTATCAGGAGTAAATATGAGTATAAAAAAAGCAGTTAACATAAACGATCTTAAAAAATTAACAAAAAAAAGATTACCAAAAATAGCTTATGATTTTCTTGAAAATGGTGCGGAAGATGAATTATGCTATAACAGAAACCTAGCATCTTTTTCTGATTATAAACTATTACCTAAATATTTAATTGATATAACCAAAAGAACTCAGGAAACTAAATTATTTAATAAAGTTTATTCAAGTCCATTTGGCTTTGCACCAACGGGTACAGCTGGCCTCTTTAAAAGAGGGGCCGAAGGAATGCTTGCGCATATTTCAAAGAAAAGAAATATTCCATATATAATGTCAGGGGCAGCGAATGCTTCAATTGAAGAAATTGCTGAGATATCATCAGATCATACTTGGTATCAAATATACGCAACGCTCGATCGTGAGATTGCCTATGATCAAATAAAAAGAGCAGAGTTATGTGGATTTGAAGCATTAGTCATAACCGTTGATGTTCCAATAAGAACTAAACGAGAAAAAAATATCCGTAATGGGTTTTCTAACTCTCAAAGAATGAAACCATCAATATTTTTAGAAGCTTTAACACATCCAGGTTGGATACTAGAATATTTAAAAAATGGTGGCCCACCTACCATGGGTAGTTGGGTAAAATATGTAAAAGGAAAACCTACAGTAGATGAAACCGTTAAACTTTTTACAAAAAATATACCAGCAACTAATCAAACATGGGAAGACATAAAAAAATATAGAGATCTATGGCCAAGAAAACTTATTATAAAAGGTGTATTGCACCCTGAAGATGCTCTGAAAGCAGTAGATTGCGGCGTAGATGGAATTATTTTATCAAATCATGGAGGAAGACAGTTAGATAGAGCCCCAACACCAATAGATGTTTTGCCAAAGATATCTCAACTAGTAGGAAATAAAATTGATGTGATGATAGACGGTGGAATAAGAAGAGGAAGTGATATTATAATTGCATTATGCCTAGGTGCTAAATTTGTATTTATAGGGAGAGCTGGTTTATATGGAGCGGCAGCTGGAGGGTCAGAAGGCATAGACAAAGCATACAACATATTAAGAGAAGAAATAGACCAAAACCTTGGTCAAATGGGATGCACGAATATATCAAATTTAGGAGATGAATGGCTATTCAATAAATAATTATAAAAGATTTAGGAGAAAAAATGGAAATTAAACCAATAACACCAACCATAGGTGCGGAAATTATTGGGGCAAACTTAGAAAATCTTTCGAACTCTGAATTTAATGAGATTGAAGAGGCTTTTATTAAACATCAAGTCATATTTTTTAGAGATCAGCCACAACTTTCAGTAAATACGCAAATTCAATTTGGCAAACGATTTGGTAATCTTCATTTTCATCCTGCGGCCCCTCACCATGAAAAATATCCAGAAATTTTTGTAATACATGCAGATAAAAATTCAAAATTTGCTGATGGCAATGGTTGGCATACCGATGTATCGTGTGATACCGAACCTCCTCTAGGCACATGCTTACAGCTTCATATATTACCTCCATTAGGAGGTGACACGTTATACTCTAGTATGTACGCTGCATTTGAGACTCTATCAGAAAAAATGCAATATTTTTTAACTAATCTTACAGCTATACATGAATCAGAACATATCTATAGAGGTCGTTATGACCATAGAGGTATTGATAATTCTAAAAAGATATTTCCTTCAGCAGAGCACCCTGTTATTTGCACCCACCCAAAGTCAGGAAGAAATGCGCTTTACGTAAACCCAAGCTTTACAACAAAAATTAAAGAACTCTCTGACCAAGAAAGCACCTCTTTATTAAGCTTTCTATTTAAGCACCAACAAAGACCAGAATTTCAGATTAGATTCAAGTGGTCAAAAAATGCTATTGCATTATGGGATGACCGATGCACACAACATTTTGCAATTTGGGATTACTGGCCTAATGAAAGAAAGGGTCATAGAGTTACAATCAAAGGGTCAAAGCCTTATTTTAAAAATAAAAAACTTAATATCAGGCAGATGAAATTATCAGCAAAATTAGGCTAACATAGATAATATAAATATATCTATACAATAAATACTAATTTAATTTTTTAATTTTCAATTGAGAATAATTCTTAGTTGCATTATTTACTTGCGAATAATTCTTAATTGCATTAAATGTACATTATAATTATAATCATTAAGAATTGTATTTTGTACTATGCTAAAAAAAATAATCTCATTAATAATATTATCATATTTTATTATACCATCCATATCTAATGCTAATGAAAAATTTAAAGTTATTACGACTTTTACAGTAATCGCAGATATTGCTAAAAATGTTGCTGGTGATGCAGCAAAAGTTGAATCAATAACAAAACCGGGAGCAGAAATACATGGCTATCAGCCAACTCCACGCGATATAATAAAAGCTCAAGATGCAGATTTAATATTATGGAACGGACTTGGTCTAGAGGTTTGGTTCGAACAGTTCTTTAATAATTTAAAAAATATACCTGCAGTTATAATAACAGAAGGTATAGAGCCGATTGGTATAAGAGAAGGACCATATACTGGCAAACCTAATCCCCATGCCTGGATGTCATTAGATTCTGCAATAATTTATATAAATAATATAAAAGATTCTTTAATAAAATACGATCCTATAAACGCTAAGATATATAGTAAAAATGCTGAAAATTATATACTAGAACTTTCAGATCATTTAATACCAATTCGAGAAAAAATTCTATCAATTCCCGAAGAAAAAAGATGGTTGGTTACAAGTGAAGGTGCCTTTAGTTATTTAACGCGTGATTATCAGATGAAAGAACTATTCTTATGGCCAATGAACGCAGACCAACAAGGAACCCCTCAACAGGTACGTAAAGTTATTGATTTAGTAAAAGAACATAATATTAAAGTAATATTTAGCGAAAGTACTATTTCACCTAAACCAGCAATGCAGGTAGCAAGGGAAACTAAAATTGCATACGGGGGGATATTATATGTAGATTCTTTAACAAAAGCAGATGGCGATGTTCCTACATACCTTGATTTACTTAGAGTAACAAGTGAAACTATAGCCAGGGGATTAAATGCAGAATAAAGAAAAACAAGGGATATATGTTAATGATGTTTCTGTAATATACAGAAATGGGCATCAGGCCATAAAAGATACATCATTTCAGATTCCTACTAGCACAATTACAGCTTTAGTTGGCGTAAATGGATCAGGAAAATCAACATTATTTAAAGCAATTATGGATTTAGTCCCCCTCGCAAAAGGGGAGATAAATGTTCTAAATCAATCGAACAAAATTGCTCTGAAAAATAACATTATAAGTTATGTGCCTCAATCAGAAGAAGTAGATTGGAGTTTTCCTGTATTGGTTGAAGATGTTGTAATGATGGGCAGATATGGATACATGAATTTTTTAAGAATTCCTTCAGAACTAGATAAGCAAGAAGTTACGGATGCGCTAGAAAAAGTTAATATGAATCAATATCGCAAAAGACAAATTGGCGAGCTATCAGGTGGACAAAGAAAAAGAGTTTTCATTGCCAGAACTTTAGCGCAAAAAAGTGATGTGATACTCCTAGACGAACCATTTACTGGCGTTGATGTTAAAACAGAAGAATCTATTATCAAATTAATGAAAGAATTAAGAGATATTGGTAAAATCATATTAGTATCTACGCATAATCTTGGGAGTGTTCCTGAATTTTGCGATAGAACTGTTTTAATTAAAGGTACCGTATTAGATTATGGATTAACAAAAGATATTTTCAATCAAAAAAATCTTGAGAATACGTTCGGTGGTGTTTTAAGGCATTTTGTACTACCTGAATCTGAAGGTAAACATTCATTAACTATACTAACAGATGATGAAAGACCTTTTGTATCCTTCGATAAAAACAATAAAGTTTAATAAAGATGCTAGAAATACTTCTAAAGCCCTTCGAATATACTTATATGGTAAATGCTATGTGGGTCAGCGGACTAATTGGATGTATCTGCGCCTTTTTATCATGTTATCTTATGCTAAAAGGATGGTCTTTAATTGGTGATGCATTAAGTCATTCGATTGTTCCTGGAGTGGCTGCAGCATATATATTGGGATTTCCATTTGCTATAGGTGCTTTTTTTTCTGGAGGACTTGCTGCGGCAACAATGATGTTCTTAAATGAAAAATCTGGCTTAAAAGAAGACACAATAATAGGTTTAATATTTACCTCATACTTTGGATTGGGTCTTTTTATGATATCCTTATCTCCAATGTCTGTTGATATTCAAACAATTACATTAGGCAATATCCTTGCAATTACGCCAGCTGATACAATACAATTAGTAATCATAGGTTTAATTACATTAATTACTTTGTCATTAAAATGGAAAGATTTAATGTTAACATTTTTTGATGAAATACATGCAAAAAGTGTTGGTATTAATACCACTATGATGAAATTTATTTTTTTTGTATTGCTTTCAGCTTCTACCGTAGCTGCCATGCAGACTGTTGGGGCATTTCTCGTAATCGCAATGGTTGTTACACCTGGTGCAACAGCTTATCTAATAACAGATCGATTTCCAAAACTTCTATTAGTAAGTATTTTAATTGGATCAACAACAAGTTTTGTTGGGGCCTATATAAGCTTCTTTCTAAACGGAGCAACTGGTGGAATTATTGTATCATTGCAAACTTTATTCTTTATATTGGCTTTTATAGCTTCTCCCAAATATGGTCTATTAGCTAATGCTAGAAGAATACATAAAATCAAAAATAAATCGATATGAATATGATAAATTTACTATTGCAACCCTTTGAATTTGAATTCATGATTAATGCATTTTTAATATCTATTGCAATATCTATTCCTGCATCAATATTATCATGCTATTTGATACTTAAAGGATGGTCTCTAATGGGAGACGCGATATCTCATGCCGTTTTACCTGGAATAGTGATAGCTTATATAATAAATATACCCCTAATTATAGGTGCATTCATTGCAGGATTATTATGTACATTTTTAACAGGATTTATATCCGATAATTCAAGGGTTAAACAAGATACTGTTATGGGCGTTGTCTTCTCGGGTATGTTTGCAGTTGGAATTGTAATTTACACTAAGATTGATTCAAATTTACATTTAGATCATATTTTATTCGGCAATATGCTAGGTATAAATAAACAAGATCTAATTATTACATCAATAATAACAACCCTAATATCTATGGTTATATTTATTAAATGGAAAGATTTATTAGTTTTCTGTTTTGATCCCATTCAATCTAAAGCGCTTGGGCTAAATATAAAATACTTACATTATGGATTATTGATACTTTTATCCTTAACTATCGTAACAATACTTAAAGCTGTTGGAATTATATTAGCAATATCTCTTTTAATTACACCAGGTGCGATAGCTTTTTTGATAACAAAAAAATTTAGTCATATGCTATTATATTCAATAATAATATCAACTGCATCGACATTATTTGGCGTCTATATGAGCTTTTATATTGATAGTGCTCCAGCGCCTACAATCGTTCTAGTTATGACAATTGTATTTATAATTACTTTTATAATTTCTAGTTTTAAAAAGACATATAATCCAGAATATAATAATATCAAAAATAACTAAAAAAATTTAATTTGAAAGCTAGTGCAAAGAAAATAACTATGAATTGTCAACGTCTATCCATACAGATTCATTGTTAGCTGATTTAACCATAGCTTCATAGGCAGCGATACCTGAGACTGCTTGTTCCATTGAAACTGGAAAGTCTTGATTCAATAATATTGAATCAGCAAAAGACTCCAAAGCTAATCCCACAATATTAGTATCCGGATAGTTTGTAACTTTTTCTTTATTATCCAAACCTTTCAATATTAATTTACTTTCTCCATCCATCAGAGCGTAGCCTTTAGATCCATATACATGCAACCTCCAAATATCTGCTGTTACATATATTGTACCTAAATATCCGCTTATTCCATTTTCAAATTTCATCATCATTGAAGTTGTATCATCGACATCCACATCGACAATCCTTCTATTACTCATGCCGGATATAGATTTTATATTACCTGCAATACTTATCATTGCATCTAAAACATGAATTCCCCTGGCAGCCATTGCACCCCCTGGACTTTCTTTTCTATTCGCTCTCCACATCCCCTCTTTTAATTTATACGCACTTGGACCAGATTGTTCACCCTCTATATGTAATATTTCACCTATTTTCCCGTCGCTTATGATATCCAATAAATCAAGGTATGCAGGCTGAAAACGTCGACTGAAGCCAACTCCTAATTTTAAATTATTTTTCTTTAAAGATTCAACGCATCTAATTGCATCTGATTTAACTAAAGTAACAGGCTTTTCTACAAATACATGTTTTCCTTTTTCTGCGGCTTGAATAATCTGATCTGTGTGCAAGGAGTGAGGAGTAGTTAATACAACAGCATCAATAGAATCATTATTAATTACCTCTTCATAAGAATTCATTGCTGTAATATTTTTCTCGTTTAGATAATCTAAATGCTGATCAGTATTTCTTGACATTGCAGCTACAAAGGATATTTTTTTACTTTTTTCTTGAACACAATCTATTGAGTGTTTGCCCCACCAACCTAATCCAATCATTGCTGCTTTTATCATCTAAAATTCTCCTGTTTATTTATATAATATATTTTTATATCAATTTTTACCTTTTAATTATATAAAAAAATTATGTTTAGAGAGTTCAGGTGGAAAAATAGATTATTAATTTATGTTTATAATATTTACAAAAAAAAAGATTTTTGTGAAATAGAAGATTTTTTTGTAAAAAATATTAAAGAGATAAGCGAACGCAATCTTCTCTTGCTTAAACTTGATATAAAAATTAACGACATAAATGCTATTAATAATATAAAAACAAAAAAACCTGGTCTTGTTCTTATAGGACTTGATGGAACTGAAAAATCACATTCAACTGATACTAGCCTAATAAATAATTTATTTAATATCATAGACTCTATGCCGATGCGATTATCGAAAAATAATAAAATAAAATAAAATGCCATCATTTAGTAAAAAACAAATCATATCAGGAATTAGGGATTTAATCATTCTTGGGATTATATTAATTATTTCCAAAAATTTTTTAATGAATTTTGAAAAATCAAATATATTATATTATATTATATTATTATTTATAGGATTTATAGGGCTATATTGCTTAATTAAAATGATATGGGCAGTGATCGCATCGCTTCTAATTTTAACGACAATAAATTATTATTTCTACAATCACTCAACTAAATTTCAACATCTTTTATTGGATGTAAGTGCATTATTAAATATGTTTATATATTTATATTTACTATCTATAACATATGATATTTTATCAAATATTAATAAAAGTGATATTTTAATTCTTGTTTTTAAGAGTATTAAGTTTATCTAAATAAAATTTATTTACAGATTTTTTACAAAAAAAATACATATTAATTTTATAATAGATACAACTATTCATTCCCTCTAAATTTATATCAAAAATACCATTTAATAGACTCTCTAGCATTCTTTGAAAGACCTATTGCTGCAATAATACTAGGGCTTACTGTTGTGATATTAATTTCATTTGTATTGATAGAATGGCGTAAATGGCGTAAACGCAGAAGTTAGAAAAGTAGTTAAAAAATAATAAGAAAAAATATGTTTTATATGAATATGGTGGGCCCGGCAGGATTCGAACCTGCGACAAAGTGATTAAGAGTCACCTGCTCTACCAACTGAGCTACGGGCCCGAATAAAGTATTTATACCTAACAACATCTAGGATACAAAATACATAGCATTTTTTTTCCACGACAACTAAGAATTTATTTTAAATTTATAATTATTAAGCTCTGTAGTCATAAAATTATATAGTCCTGCAGCCTTTTTATCAACGGAATCCCTAATGCAGTTATAGATATTATTATCACTCCATTTTCTTTGCATGCTTAATACTTGTGAATCGCTAAAACCATCATTTTTTAAAGGATATGCATCTATGATTTCTTGAGCAGAAGGGTTCGTACCTAATAGTGATTGAATTCCATCGCGTAAGACATCCTGAAAACGAATTAATGACATAAAGGATAACTCTCTATGTATAAAATTTTAAATGAATAAAACACTGAGTTCTTGATATAACTAATTATATGGAGTCAATTTTTGTTTTTTTCTTTTTCAGCTTTGGCTAATAATTTATTTAAAGCATTCAAATATGCTCTTGCTGAAGCAACCAATGTATCGGTATCAGCGCTCCTTCCTGTTGCTGAGGTACCTTCTTCTTCTAACCTAACACTAACTTCTGCTTGAGCATCCGTTCCTGCTGTAACCGCTTGCACTTGATAAAGAGGCAATAAAGCTTTATGCGGGAAAAGCGCCTTGATGCTATTAAAAATTGCGTCAACAGGACCGTCTCCTGTTGATATATTTGTAGTCAACACACCGTCAATCTCAAGTGTAATTTCAGCTTTTTGAGGTCCTTCAGTTCCTGCAACTACTGATAAATTTTTAAGCTTTAATCTATCACTTGAACTGGCAATTCCATCGTCAACAACTGCCATTATATCCTCATCATACACATTCTTTTTTTTATCAGCTAAGCTTTTAAATCTTTCAAATGCATCTTGAAAAGCATTGTCACCTAAAATATAGCCTAGTTCAGCTAATTTTTCTTTAAAAGCATGCCTACCAGAATGCTTACCCATCACAAGAGTAGATTCTTTTAGACCTATACTTTCAGGGCTCATTATTTCATATGTATTACTATTCTTTAGCATGCCATCTTGATGAATACCTGATTCGTGAGCAAACGCATTCTTGCCAACGATTGCTTTATTGTACTGAACAGGGAATGCGGTTACCGCTGATACTAATTTTGATGCACGTAATATCATAGTAGAATCAATATTCATATTATACGGCAATAAGTCAGCTCTGGTCTTAATTGCCATTACAACCTCTTCCAATGCAGCATTACCTGCTCTCTCACCCAAGCCATTTATGGTACACTCTATTTGCCGTGCACCTGCTTCAATACCTGCTAGTGAATTTGCAACTGCTAGCCCTAAATCATTGTGACAGTGAGTTGAAAAAATTACTTTTTCAGAGCCAGTAACTCTATTCATAAGATTTTTAATCAAATTACCAAATTCTTTTGGTGTAGAATATCCAACGGTATCGGGAATGTTAATCGTAGTGGCACCTGACTTAATAGCAACATCACAACATCTACACAAAAATTCTAAAGGGGTTCGAGTTGCGTCCATACCTGACCACTCTACATCGTCAATGAGATTCCTTGCCTGTGTTACGGTTTTTCTAATTATCTCAAGGACCTCTTCTTCTGATTTATGCATTTGATGTTCTAAATGAATTGGTGATGTAGAAACAAAGGTATGTATCCTACCTTGCCTAGCTTTTTTAACAGCTTCCCCAGCGCGTGCTATATCATCAGATATTGCTCTTGCTAACCCGGCTATAATAGAATTATTAGATCTTTCAGCAACAGCGGAAACGGCATCAAAGTCTCCATTTGAAGCAATAGGGAATCCAGCTTCAATAATATCAACACCCATATCATCCAACAGTTCAGCCACTTGAATCTTTTCCTCAAGTGTCATTGTGGCACCAGGAGATTGCTCACCATCCCGTAATGTCGTATCAAAAATCCTTATATGGTTATCTGAACTGTTTTCCATCTATTCCTGTGTCGTAATGTTCTAATTTTTATTTTTATCTACAAGTTTTCCAGCTGTAATCCAAGGCATCATTGCTCTTAAGCGCTCTCCAACTTCTTCAACAGGATGAAGATCATTAAGGCGACGAGTAGCTTTGAAAGTTGGTTGCCCGGCTTTACACTCATTCATCCATTGGGTAACAAATTTCCCTGTTTGAATATCTTTGAGAATTTTCTTCATCTCAGCTTTAGTTTCACTTGTAACCAAGCGTGGACCTGATAAATATTCACCATACTCCGCAGTATTGGAGATAGAATAATTCATATTTGCAATGCCACCTTCATAGATCAAATCAACAATTAACTTAACCTCATGCAAACATTCAAAATATGCCATCTCTGGAGCATATCCAGCTTCTACAAGAGTTTCAAATCCAGCTCTTATTAACTCAACCAAACCACCACACAACACAGCTTGTTCACCAAATAAATCTGTTTCACATTCTTCTTTAAAAGTAGTTTCTATTATACCAGATCTACCGCCACCTATACCACTAGCATACGAAAGAGCTACATCGTGAGCATTTCCAGATGCATCTTGATGCACAGCTACCAAGCACGGAACGCCACCGCCTTTTTCATACTCACCTCTTACTGTATGACCTGGACCTTTTGGTGCGATCATGATTACATCAATGTCTTTAGATGGTTCAATTAGGCTAAAATGAATAGTCAAACCATGCGCAAATGCTATTGCTGTACCAGGTTTAATGTTGTCCGCTATATGATCTTTATATATATCAGGTTGCAATTCATCTGGAGCACACATCATTATCACATCAGCCCATTTAGCTAATTCTGAGACATTCATTACTTTCAATGATTTATCCTCTGCTTTCTTTGCCGAAGAAGATCCTGGCCTTAAACCTATTGCTATATTAGTAATCCCGGAGTCTAAAAGATTTAATGCATGAGCATGCCCTTGGCTACCAAAACCAACTATGCCAACTTTTTTCCCTTTAACTAATCCAAGATCAGCATCTGTATCATAATAAACTCGCATATTTTTTCCTATCACTTTTTGTTAATATATTAATAAATAAATAAAGAACTAAGTATCATATATAATTCTTTATATAAACTTTTTTAAATACCACTTAAATTTTTATAGATATTTTAAGATACAAAACACCTATAAACCTTCAGCACCTCTTTTTAATGCAGCAACTCCCGTTCTTGAGACTTCAACCAGCCCTACATGAGACATTAAAGAAATAAATCTATCGATCTCTCTTGTTCTACCTGTAATTTGAAAGATAAAACTCTCAAGAGTTGCGTCTATAGTTATCGCTTGAAATGCTTCCGCTAACCTCAAAGCCTCTAGCCTCTGATTACCCTTACCTGCTACTTTAATTATTGCTAACTCTCTCTCTATGGCACCTAATTCTCCAAATTCAGCAGTTAGGTCAGCAACTCTATGAACTGGAACCAATCTTTCTAATTGCATTTTAATCTGATCTATTACCGTTGGAGATCCGTAGGTTACTATAGTTATTCTAGATAATTGTTTTTCATGCTCAACTTCAGAAACTGTTAATGAATCTATATTATAACCCCTTCCAGCAAACAATCCAATCACACGGGCCAATACCCCAGGCTCATTGTCAACAATAACGGACATTGTGTGCCGCTCTTCTTGCTCTGAATTAGAACGAAGGTCGTATGTTGAGGTAGGTTTTTTTTTACCCATTTTTAATCCCTTTATTTAACATTAAACCATTACTTTGCCATCATCACTTATTGCATTGGCAACAACCTCATCCGGAACATCTTCACCTAAAAGCATGTCATTATGAGCACGTCCTGACGGTATCATTGGGAAGCAATTTGTTGAAGATGCAACCTGACAATCAACTATCACAGGACCTGGAGTTTCTATCATTTGAATTATAGTATCGTCAAGATCTTTTGGACTTTTAACCCTTATACCAGTTGCTCCATAAGCATCAGCTAATTTTATAAAATCTGGTAATGATTCTGAATAGCTTTCTGACAGTCTATTGCCGTGTAACAATTGTTGCCATTGTCGTACCATGCCCATATAGCTATTATTTAAAATAAATACTTTTGTATTCAATCTGTATTGTACGGCAGTCGATAATTCTTGAATATTCATTAAAATAGAAGCGTCTCCAGCAATATCAATTACTAATGATTTGGGGTGAGCGACTTGAACGCCATTAGCTGCAGGCAAACCATAACCCATAGTACCAAGACCTCCAGATGTCATCCATCTGTTTGGTTTCTCAAATTTATAAAATTGCGCTGCCCACATCTGATGCTGACCAACTTCTGTTGTTATGTAAGTATCGTAATTTTTTGTAATTTCATAAAGCCTCTCTACTGCTAATTGAGGCATAATTACATCAGCATTTTTCTTATACTTTAAACAGTCTATTTTTCTCCAAGATTCTATTTCATCCCACCAGTCAGTAAACGGTTTTTGTATTTTTTCTATATTATCAGGCAACAAATCTAATAACTTTTTAAGCGTCTTCCCACAATCACCAATAATAGGGACCTCAACTTTTATATTTTTATTTATAGATGTAGGGTCTATATCAATATGAATTTTTTGAGAATTTGGAGAAAATTCATCAATTTTACCTGTGATTCTATCATCAAAACGAGCGCCGACACACAACATAACATCACAATCATGCATAGCCATATTTGCTTCATATGTTCCATGCATACCCAGCATGCCTAACCAATTTTTTTCTGAAGCTGGGTAAGCTCCGAGCCCCATTAATGTAGAAGTTATTGGATAGTTAGTCTTGTTAATAAATTTAGTAAGATAATCAGATGCAATCTTCCCTGAATTTATAACCCCACCACCTGAATAAACAATTGGTTTTTTTGCATTTAATAGTAAATCAATAGCTCTTTTAATCTGTATTTCATCAGGATTGAGAATTGGATTATATGTCTTATGTTTAATTTTATTTAAATTTTGATAATCACCTAATGCAAACTGTATATCTTTAGGTACATCAACAAGCACAGGACCAGGCCTACCGCTCTTTGCAACATAAAAAGCTTCGTGCATAATTCTTGGCAAATCTTCAATATTTTTAACTAACCAATTGTGCTTTGTACACGCTCTTGTAATACCAACTGTATCAGCTTCTTGAAAAGCATCACTTCCTATCAAATGCGTAGGCACTTGACCGCTTATGCATACGATAGGGATAGAATCTAACAATGCATCTGTTAATGCGGTAACTGTATTAGTTGCACCTGGGCCCGAAGTGACAATTAAGACTCCTGTCTTCCCAGTAGATCTTGCGTAACCCTCTGCAGCATGACCTGCGCCTTGTTCATGCCTCACCAAGATATGTTTAACTTCTTCTTGCTGAAAAATAGCGTCATAAATAGGCAATACTGCACCACCAGGATAACCAAATACAGAGTCTATCCCTTGGTCAGCAATTGCTTTTATTATCATTTCAGCGCCTGATATTTTATCTTGCATCAATAATTCCTATATTTTTATATAAAACAACAATAACCTTAAAAAAGTTACAATATAAATAAGATTCTTACAAATTCTTAATAACCATAAAAAAAAGGGCTTAAGCCCCATTAATGTACCACCCTTAGAAGATTTAAATCTTCAGGTGATACTTCTAACGACTACGAGTGTAATAAAGTTAAAATACATAATTACAAAATCCTATAAATATTAACTAAAAATAAAAACTACATATATTTATATTGTATATTGAAAAAATAATCAAATAATAAAATATATTATTGAGCAAGTCTTAAAAGAATATCTTCAACCCTTAAGTCGACCGGATCAATCCATTCCCAATCAACCATTTTTTTTCTTGCCCACGTCATTTGTCTCTTAGCATATCTTTTTGTTAATAGATTAATAGAATCAATGGCTTCTTGTTTATTGAATTTTCCATCTATTAATGCGGCTAATTGACTAACACCTATAGCTTTCATAATAGGAAATTCATTTGAAATATTATTTTTAATCAGTTCTTCTATTTCCTGAATACAATCTTTTTTAACCATTCTGTTTGTTCTATTTTTTATTTTTAAATCTAAAAAATCTTTTTTAGGATTTAAAAATACTCTAACACTGTTGTGACTAGAAATTACTTTATCGCCACTATTCCTTCTCCATTCTTGAATAGAAATTCCTGTTTCTTCAAAAACCTCTAACGCTCTAATAATCCTATTACTGTCATTTGGATTTAAAGAAGAAGCAGCTATTGGATCAAGTTGAAGTAACTGCTGATAAAGATAAGAACTATCCATATCATTTTTGATGCCTAACCATTTTTCTCTGATCTCATCAGAAATTCCTGGTATGTTCGACAATGATCCAAATAAACTATTAAAATAAAGCCCTGTCCCTCCAACTATTACAGTAACTAAATCTAATTTTTCTGAGAAAGTTATTATATCTTTTGCTGATTCGAGCCAATCACCTACAGAATATCTTTTATTTGCATCAACGGTGCCGTATAAGAAATGTGGGGTATGTGCTTCGTCTTCTATACTAGGTCTTGCGGTGACGATTGATAATTGCTTGTATATTTGCATAGAATCTGAATTTATAATAATACCTTTAAATATATTCTAGTTGATGAATTTCAAGATACTAATTTTATTCAAAACAAATGGTTGAACCTTTTGGTTAATGAACAAAAAAATATTTGTTGTGTTGGGGACGATGATCAATCAATCTATAGCTGGAGAGGTGCGGAAATAAAAAATTTTTTAACTTTTGATCATATCTATAAAGATTGTAAAGTTTTTAAATTAGAACAAAATTACAGATCTACTAAAAATATTTTAGAAACTGCATCTACCTTAATTTCACATAACAAAGGTAGGGTTGAAAAAAAACTTTGGTCCTCTGCCCAACAGGGAGAAAAAGTCAAACTTAATTGTTATCAAACTGGTCGTGAAGAAGCAGAAAATATTAGTGACATAGCAGAAAATAAATTAAAAAAAAAATATTCACTTAATAACGTTGCTATTTTAGTTAGAGCTATTTATCAGACAAGAGAATTTGAAGAAAGATTTCTTAAAGTAGGTTTAGGTTATAGGGTTCTAGGTGGAACTAGATTCTACGAAAGAGCGGAAATAAAAGATGCTGTAGCATATTTAAGAATCATAAATCAGAAATATGATGATTTAGCTTTAGAAAGAGTAATTGAAAATCCTAAAAGAGGTATAGGTGAAAGCACTCTTAATCAGTTATATAGTTTTGGTAGTCAAAATAAATTATGTCTTGAGGACTCTATTAAAAAAAAATTAGAAAATGATAGTTTAAAACCTAAAATGAAAACAAGCTTATTACA
>MEHZ011605878.1_pt1 | contig 43530 bp, 38 predicted proteins | sample 897221 | NCBI WGS metagenome assembly MEHZ01 (sample SAMN05514161, study PRJNA337945) | marine metagenome | isolation source: marine surface water | place: Arctic Ocean | collected 2007-12-13 | reverse complement strand
TCAGCTTGCAGTGAGTGTTCTCCACCATCCAAATAGTGATGTAAATCGACCTCGCCATTCATGACTTCTGGGCACACTGCCAAACCTTGCAGCATTCGCTTGAAATGGTCGGGGCGACCAAAACCAAATGTGCAAACAGCGGTCTTCATTGTTCACCCTCCGGTGTAATTTGTTGTGTCCACAATCGGCCTGCTAAAGTATCCCATTCAATTGATTGAGGTGATGCTGATTGGTGGTAATTGGTATACTCTCCAAAATAGATTTCTTGACCACATAAGAACAAATCAACACGAGTGTAATCGATCTCTTTTGAGAGATTTTCACAAATCGTAATCATTGATTTCAGTAGTTCTGGCTTTAGAATGGTTGCTAGATTTTGTGGTTCTCCGAGGTCGACTTTATGGGCATTGGTTTGTTCTATTTTATTGCCATCACGGTCATAGATTGCTTGACTATGCTGGGACATTCGCCCTGTATCTAATTGAATAATCCCCACTTTACCTGAAAAGCAATGGAATTTCCAATCAGAGGGTAATGAATCGGTTTCATCGACCAGTAATTCCTCGATCATCACGCCACGGGGTTGGATATTGTATGCCCCCCATTCCAATGGCACTGGGAAATCTTTTCTCAAATTACGAGATAGTGCCCACTGAATTCTCCATTTTGGCCACGGTTTTCCATGTTGATCTTTACCATTACGGATGACCAAATATCCATGTTCACCTCGACTTCTAAGTTTGAATTTACGCGCAATCCCATTCAATGGTTTATCTCCATTATCCATGATGAATAGGGTGTCTCCTGACCAGTGATTCGTTTTGATTACACAACGTTTAGGCAAATTGGCCCAATCAATTTTAACTTTTGAATCAGTGCTCCAATGATAGATCTCTGGTAATGCACAGCCGCCGAGACGCTGTACGAGTCCTCGGGCGAGGTATTTGTTTTCCATGAGTGGAATCGCAGGGTTGCGGTCGTTGACCATCCTGTACAATAATTTCTGAGAAAAATGCTCTGATTTACTTGGGTCAAAGCGATGCCATGCACATTTGCCGCCAGGCAAAATATCACCAGGGGAGGTACCGCTCATGGCCTTCCTAACCGGTCTTATCTCAAGAAGAGCGCGCTTTTCTTGCTCTGCGCTAGCGCCTTTCCTTGGGGCGTTACATCGGCCAAGACTATGCATATGCAACCGTTTCAAGCAGGCTTTGGATACCTGCTGTGGGACGCAACTCGCACGCTGAGCGCTGTTCCCGACGCCTGATTGGCAGGCGAAAGGAAGTCAACGGTTGAACGATTCAAGCGTCAAAACCCTCTTTTCTTCCTCGCCAGAGGAGGGAACACCTTAGTTCAAGATGGCTCCGCCAAGGTATGGTGCGTCGAACCCTTGCCGAACGATTCGCCGAATTAGATCAACCAGACCATCGCACCGATGAAGAGGAAATTTGGAGTGTCATTCGGGCTGTGTTGAACATTACCCGGATTGTGATCTTCCTCAGTGTTATTCTTGTTTCAGAGATGCTGGAAGAATATTACTTCAATGGACTGAGCGTTGCCATTTGGTCGCTGATCATCGGCATTCCGTTGTTCTTGGCTGTCTCGGTGTCCATTTTACTCGGCGATTCTTGGTTCCCAAAAACCGAGGAAGAAGACACCGCTGTGCTTCGACCGATACGACAGCGAACTTAATCCTCTGAGGAACTCAAACCAGCCATGTCGCCGGTTTGAATGGTCCATTGACTGGCGTAAACGCCACCTGCTGCGACCAATGAGTCGTGAGTGCCACGCTCGACAACCGCACCGTCAACCATCGAGAGGATTTCTTTGGCGTTTCTGATGGTGGAGAGGCGGTGTGCTACTGCGATGGTTGCACGATCTGAACCACTTGCGATGAGGTTCTCTTGGATCCTGCGTTCGGTTTCTGCATCAAGAGCGCTCGACGCTTCATCGAGAATGAGGAGGCTTGGTTGCTTCAATAAAGCACGTGCCAATGAAACTCGAGCGCGTTGTCCGCCGCTCAATTTAGCACCACGGTCGCCGACCATGGTGTCGAGTTTGTCTTCCAAATCCTGAATGAAGTCCCAGGCCCCTGCAAGTTTCAATGCAATGAGAAGCTCTTCTTCAGTGGCTTCTTGATTGTACTTGACATTGTCACGAACCGTACCGTAGAAGAGGAACGGTTCTTGTGAAACAAATCCAATTTTGTCACGCACGGAATCAAGGGTGTAGTCGTTGATGCTCTTACCGTTGATCAGCACGTCCCCGCTGTCGGGCAAATAGTACCTCATCAACAGCTTCAGGATGGTTGTTTTTCCTGCCCCAGTGTGACCCATCACGCCGAGGAAGTCGCCGCCATTGGCAACGAACGAGATGCCGCTGAGCACCTTCACCGAGGTGTTGGGGTAGGTGAAATGTACGTTTCGGAATTCGACAGACGTGATGCTCTCTTCAAGTTCGACTGCATCGGGGTCATCGGTGATGGTTGGCTCCAAATCAATCGCTGCAAACACCCTGCGTGCAGCGGCCTCGCCGCGTTGCAGTTGGTTGATGAGAATACCAAAGATGAACATCGGCATTGTCATTCGAGTGCTGATGAGTAAGAACGTCACAAGTTGGCCGGTTGAAATTTCACCTGTGCTCGCCAGCCAGCCACCTGCCGTGACAAGAAGGCCAAACGCAACACCGGCAATAACGTAAATCATCGGCAAAAACCTGTTGCGGTCTCGGCTTGCACCGATGGCTTGATCGCGGTATGAACCAGATTCTCGGTCCACTCGGTTTGCTTCCCAGGATTGAGCGTTGTAAGCTTGGACAACGGAGATACCGCTGATCAGGTTCTCGAGCACAGCGTGGATATCACCGGTTGATTCACGTTGCTTGCGGTACTTTCGTTGAACCCGGGTCGAAAACCAGTAGACACAGGGGATGATGAACAGAATCGGACCAAACAACACGCCAGCTAACTTCCATGACATCGATGCCAAAATCACAAACGCCGTCAAAAAGGTAAACACAATTCGAATGATTGAGGTCGAGGAATCAGAGACCACGTCTTCCAATTGATTGACGTCACTTGAGAGCACTGACATGATTTGCCCTGTTTGACGCATGTCGTAGTATGAGGCCTCCATGGCGATGAGCGAACGGGTTGCATCCATGCGAAGGTCGTGTTGGATGTTGTAACCAAGCGTTTGCCACGCGTACTCAGAAATACCTTGAAACACTGCAAGCAGAGCAAATCCAAGGAAAATCAAGAACCCATAACCAACAGCTGGATCGTTGTTGATTGCGGTGACTGCGCTTTGTACAAGGCCCGGTCCAACCATGGTTCCTGAGGTGAAGTAGTCGACCGCCCAACCGATGGCAACGAAGGGTACGAGGTCGACGACACGAGCGCAAGCGTTGCCCAGAAAACCTGCGATTAACCGGCGAGGGTAGCGTTTTGCGTAGGGAATAACACGCCAGACTTGGCGACCGAGCACCTGATGGCCCTCGTTGATGTCTTCAGGGGCCATCGAGTCGACTGCACCGTTTCGTCCTCTCGTCATAACTAAACGGCGGGTCGCAGGGCATTTGAACCCTCGCCGAGAGCAGATGAGGAGATTCAAGCAAACAAATCATTCATGTGGGAGCCGCGCCCGTCGCAGTATATGTCCCAGACCATCCGAATACGAGCCATTGGTTTTTCATTGCTCATGCTGATTCAGGTTCTTGCTCCAATCACGTATGCGAGTGCACCCACGGGACCGCAAGTTGTTGTCGAAACCGACGTGGATTTGGATCTGTTTAGCACCGTCGGTTTGTTACCGAGCGGTGAACTCGAAAATGGCTGGTTCAATCCCGAAGAAGGCGTAGGAGAAATCAACCTCTTGTTCCGCGACATGGGTGTGATTGCAGTCGATGATTGGTCCGAATGGACGGGCCAAAGTACAACGCTGAACGGCTGGTACATCCTCACTCACGAATTCCCAGTGCCCACAGAATGGTTTTACCAACTCGAAGAAAAGGGGATTGAATGCTTCTCATACCTCCCACCCAACGGATTCCAATGTGAACTCAACGGCCACACAACACGAGACCTCAATGCATTGGATGTTGAAGGGATGGTTCAACTCGACCCTGTCGACAAAATCCGAGAAGATCTCGTTCGCAGCCTTACTGGCGTACAACCGATGTCGGAAAACCCTTACGCCAAAGAAGGCGAGGCACTCGTGAGCATGATTTTGTCAGGAGAGACGCTTCCAGAAAACATCGAACAACGGTCTGATGTTTCGGTTAAGTCCGTAAGCGGCCGGTATGTCAAAGCCGTGGTGGAAACCACTGGCTTTGTTTGGTTGGCTGAGCAAAGTGAAATCGAATGGATTGAAACGATGGATTGGTTCCTTCCAATAAACGTCGAAGGGGGAAAAATCTTGCACGCTGATGACCTAAGAGATGCTACAGCAATGGCAAACGCAAACAGTTCCTGGGCGGGATTGGACGGTTCCGGAATCATCGTCACTGTCGGTGACTCTGGCATTGACAGCGGCGTGAACGACTCAACAATGCACCCTGACTTTTCTGACCACATCAAGGGCATTTTATCGTGGCCCTCCAGAGGGTGCACATACACCTCTCCAAGCGATCCTGGACCTTGCGACGATGGAGCCGAAGATGATGATGGTCACGGCACACACGTTTCCGGCTCGGTTCTTGGTGATGGCACTGACGACCCAACTGTCTTCGGGACGGCTCCTGAAGCTCAACTGTTGTTCCATGCATGGCAACAAAGCGGATGCTTTGGTTGTGGAATCCCTTACGACTTGGTCGAGATTTTTGATTTGGCTGTCGATAATGGGAGTCGAATCCACACCAATTCATGGGGTAGTCCAGCATTTGGAGCATACACAACCAGTTCGGCCGCAGTGGATTCAGGCGCTTTCAAGCACCAAGACCTCGTGATCATGTTCGCTGCAGGAAACGAAGGATCAGATTCAAACGGTGATGGAGAAATCGACGATGATAGCCTCGGGTCACCTGCTACTGCCAAAAGTGCAATCACCATCGGAGCATCAGAGAACAACCGCCCATCATGGGGCTCGATCTCAGACAACGCTTCTGGAATGGCTTATTTCTCTTCAAGAGGGCCAACCGATGACGGGCGTGTCAAACCCGACTTTGTGGCACCAGGTACGAACATTTTGTCAACGAAATCTCGATATTCAGGTGGAACTGGAAATTACACCTCAATGAGCGGAACAAGCATGGCTACACCACTCGCGGCAGGATCGACTGCTTTGCTGCTTCAGCACCTTATGGAAAATCGGAATCATACCCCATCCTCTGCTTTGGTCAAGGCCATTTATGCAGCCACCGCTCATGACATGATGGGCCAATACAGCTCGTCAACAAATGGCGCAGGTGAAGCAATACCAAACACACATGAAGGATATGGACGATTGGATATGTGGTCGGCATTGAACGCCTCATTCGTGGACAATGAATCCCTTTCCACCAACGAAGAACGCGGTTGGAGTTTCGTCGTCCCCGCATCAGCACCGAAACTGCAGCTTGGTCTTTCCTACACCGAAAGTGCCTCAGCCGTAGGTGCTGCAACAAACCTGATCAATGATCTTGATTTTGCTGTCAAGCGCCCTGATGGAACATGGTCCAACCTGTCTGACAATCTCAATAACCTTCGCGTCCTCAATTTCGATTCGCCTGCACAAGGCACTTGGGAAGTTCACGTCCTCGGCACTTCAGTTCCTAGCGGGCCTCAATTCTTTTCATTAGCCCTCAATGCAGAGTACCTTCTCGTCAACCTTACACAAGACGCTGATCTTGATGGAACCGAAGACAGCGTCGATGATTGTGCCTTCACTTTTGGAGGCTCAAGCAACGATCGTCTTGGATGCCCTGATACAGATGGTGATGGCTATTCTGATCCTTCAAGCAACTGGACCATTGCCAATGGCGCAGATGCATTCATCAGCGAAGTCACCCAGTGGAGTGACTTTGACGTTGACGGATACGGTGACAATGCTGGAGGAATTACCCCCGACGGTTGTTTGACCGTTCCAGGAACATCCACGGCTGACCGGTTTGGTTGTCCTGACCAAGATAGCGACACATTCTCTACTCCAGACGGTAACTGGACGACGGCCCAGGGCGCTGATGGTTGCCCCACAGTCGTTGGAACCTCAAGCACTGATCGTGGCGGCTGCCCGGACACTGATGGAGACACCTACAGTGACCCTGATCTAACCGGGACCAATGGTCCAGTATGGTGGGTTTCTGACGGCGCTGATGCTTTCATGAACGACGCCGATCAATGGATTGACACCGATGGCGACGGCTATGGCGATAACCCCCCCCCGGCGAACGAAGGCGACAGTTGCCCGACCGTCTCAGGTACCTCGAGCCAAGATCGCAAGGGTTGCAGCGACACAGATAACGATGGATATTCTAATCCTGACGCAACGTGGACTGCTGTTCTTAACGGCGCTGATGCCTTCCCTAACGACACCACCCAGTGGGTCGATTCTGATCAAGACGGCTATGGTGACAACGCCACCGGTAACAACGCTGATGACTGCCCGTCCATTTCCGGGACTTCATCCGCCAATGGTCGCTTAGGTTGCACCGATAGCGATGGCGATGGCTATGCTGACGTGTCCTCGGGCTACACCATCGCAGAGGGCGCAGACGCCTTCCGTTTCGATTGGACCCAGTGGAAGGACACAGACAACGACGGCTATGGTGATAACGCCACAGGAAATCAGTCTGACACATGCCCCATTGTAGCAGGCACATCTTCACGCGACCGATTTGGTTGTATTGACACCGACGCTGACGGCTCTTCTGATGAAGATTTGAGCGGAACAAATGGACCGGTATGGAGCGTTGCAAACGGCGCTGACGTTTGGCCTTTAGATCCGACTCAGTGGGTCGATTCTGATGGAGATGCCTACGGTGACAACCCGGCCGGTACCACGCCGGATTCATGCCCCACTGTTGCAGGCAATTCAACCACAGATCGATACGGTTGCCTAGACACTGATGGCGACAATTACTCTGACCCTGATTCAGGGTGGGCTGTTGCCAATGGCGCAGATGCATTCTCAAACGACCCTCTACGATGGTCTGATATTGATACCGACGGCTTTGCAGATCAAATTGATGATGATTGCATCGTCATGACGTCTTTGCCTTCATCGACCATGGACCGCATTGGCTGCCCAGACACCGATGGTGATGGGTATTCTGACCCTGATACCAATTGGACGGTCGCCAATGGTGCGGACGCATTCAAAACCGATCTCACACAGTGGGCAGATCAAGATGGAGACGGCTACGGCGATAACGCAACTGGACTCCTCGCCGATGACTGTCCAACTGTTGTCGGAAACTCTTGGCAAAACAACACCCTTGGGTGTTATGATTCCGACCAAGATGGTTGGGCAAACATCGAAGATACTCATCCAGATGACAACACACAATGGGCGGATATCGATGGCGATGGCTATGGAGACAATCTTGGTGGCACCACACCCGACGCATGCCCGGGCGCCATAGGCAATTCCACCAATGGAAACAGATTCGGTTGCGTTGACACCGATGGCGATGGATGGGACAACGACAATGACGCCTTTCCAAACCTCACAGGTCAATGGTTAGACCAAGACGGTGATGGCTATGGAGACAATGCCACAGGACCTGAACCTGATGCGTGCCCCGGTGTACCTGGCAATTCGACCTTTGATCGGTTCGGATGCGAGGACGGCGATGGCGATGGTATGTCGAACATAAGCGATGCCTTCCCCGACGATCCAACACGTACTCAGGATTCTGACGGTGACACACTGGATGATTTGGAAGACAACTGCACACTGGTCCCAGGAAATTCCACCATCGACCGTACGGGGTGCAGAGACACTGACGGTGACGGCTATTCCGATCCAACCGTCGCATCGAGCAACAGCATCAATTGGAACGAAAGCGATGGTGCTGACGCACTGCCGCTTGACCCAACACAGTGGCGAGACCAAGATGGTGATGGCTATGGAGACAATCCAAACGGATCGCTCCCCGATGCTTGTCCAACCGAATATGGATCTTCAAACCTCGATCGATATGGTTGCCCTGACGGCGACAACGATGGGGCCTCTCAAGGCAACGATGCGTTCCCTGACGAACCAACACAATGGGAAGACAGAGATGGAGATGGCTTTGGTGACAATCCAAACGGTACCTCGCCAGATGCTTGCCCGGATGTGGTCGGAACCTCAACCCTCGACCGCCATGGTTGCCCGGATGAAGACGCTGATGGTGCGAGCGATGCCAACGACCTTTGGCTTGGCGATGCAACACAATGGTTTGACACAGACCTCGATGGGTATGGTGACAACCTTGCCGGCACCAACGGCGATGCGTGCCCAACGTTGTTTGGCACCTCAAACCTTGGCTCTACCAATGGGTGTGTTGATGGAGACCACGACGGGTACGCCGATGATGAGGACGCCTTCCCCTCCGAACCTACTCAATGGAGTGATTTCGACGGAGATGGATATGGTGATAATGAAACCCCTGGAGCTTTCAGACCTGACCACTGGCTATATGACCCGTCACGAAATACAGCTGAAGCAGAAATGACCTGCACCCCAATCTCACGCATTGATATCGTGGGCGGTGGATGGTTCAACTTCCAATGCACGGTGGAAGTTTTTATGGCTGCTCAAGTGACGGTTCGTGTCGAATGGCAAGCCATCTCAGCGATCAGTGCGAGTTCACAAATTCAAATCCTTACCTTTACCGAGACAACCGGTACTTCCCAAACCTTGACCTTTGATGGAGAGGTTCGCTACGCGGGCACCCATCAACTTACGCTGGTAGCGAAGGAACCTGGTTCGGAAGTAGGAATGGATTCTGTTTCAATTACACTGGAGGCTTGGGATTCGAGAATCATTCTCGAAGACGATACAAGTGGAGATGCGGGTATTCTCTCTTCTGTGATGGATAACGCAATTGTTCAAGCTGCGTTCGGAGGCTTGGTCCTGTTCGTCCTCATGGGTGCACTGATCATCCGCGGTAATGCGGGCAAGGAAAAAGAAGCCGAAGACCGGCTGGAACGTGCAAGGGATTTGATCAGTCAAAGGTTAGAGCGAAGCACCAACGCCGCCAATGATCCTCGACGCGAAGCACTCGGTTTCACCGGCAGAGTTCCACCCCCTCCACCTGGAATGAAGTAAGTGCGGAAACAGGACGACCGATTCCCTCAAAAGTGAGTGGCTTCTCGGACGGCTTACAACATCGTGCGGATATGGTGTAGTGGTAACATAGGAGGTTTCCAACCTCTTGTCGCGGGTTCGACTCCCGCTATCCGCACCTCAGATGCAACCACGCCTCTCATGCGTGTTCTCCCAAGGCCACATGCTGAACTCTATCCAACACTTGGGATGAAAATACTCATCAATTGTGTTGCACAGCAACAAATGTGTGGACCGAAGAACACCGTGATTGGCAGGGTGTTGATTACAGGCCACTCACCGAAGGCAGCGCATTCCCTGAAGGATTCATGTGGGGTGTTGCCACAGCCTCTCATCAAATCGAAGGTGGCAACACCAACAATTGGTCGGCGTTTGAACCCCGGTCAAAAAGTCAACAATTAAGCGGTGAAGCTTGCGACCATTGGAATCGGAGAACTGAAGACATCGAGTTGATTCACAACCTCGGCGTCTCTCATTACCGGTTTTCAATCGAGTGGTCAAGACTGGTCCCCGAACCGGGTGTATGGGACGCTGATGCTGCTCAATGGTATTCTGATTTGGTCGATGAACTGCTGGCTAAGGGACTGCAGCCAATGGTGACCCTGCACCATTTCACTCAACCCGTGTGGTGGGAAGAGCGCGGTGGTTTTGAACGGGAAGAAAACATTCAGGACTGGGTCGATTTCAGCGTCCGAATGTTTGCTCTTCTAAGCGATCGAGTCGAATGGTGGTGCACAATTAACGAACCCGCAGTGTTCACTACAATGGGCTATGTGTTGGGTGAGTTCCCGCCTGGGATTCGCTCGTTCAAGCGCGCCCGGAATGTCGCCCTCAACATGATGCGGGCGCACGCTCGGTGCTACCAGAGCCTCAAGGCAATGGACCAAGGAAAACATTGCCACATCGGCTTGGTCAAGAACATCAACTTGTTCGACCCTTATCGTCGATGGAACCCCGTCCATTGGGCCCAAGCGACCTTGCTGAATGGCATGTTCAACACCTGTTGGCTCAAAGGCATTCAAACGGGCCGATTCAAACCTCCTTCCGCCTTACGTTCCAAAAAAGTTGAGGGCCTAAAGGGCAGCAGTGATTTTATCGGCGTCAATTATTACACGCATTTGCTCGCCACACCGTTCATGCCAACAAAAGTGGAAATCGATCCACTAATTCGTCCATGGGAACAACGAACTGATTTCCGATACCCAATGTACGCCGAAGGGCTTCGCCGGGCTTTTGACATGGTGAAAGGTCTGAACCTTCCAATCATTGTCACGGAGTGCGGTGTGGCTGATGATGACGATGATATGCGTCCTGAACACGTTCGGCGTCACTTGCACATCACCGCAGAAGCCATCGCTGACGGGCTTGACGTACGAGGGTTCTATCATTGGAGTTTAATGGATAATTTCGAATGGGCCGAGGGGTATGAACAGCGCTTTGGACTGTATCATGTTGATTTCTCGACCCAAAAGCGGACGCTGAAAAACGGCGGGAAACAATTCGCTGACATCGTCAAAGCTCATCGAACGCCCCAGGTGGTGATCATGGCGGGTGGCCTCGGGACTCGACTGGGGGGCATGACTGAGCACACACCAAAGTCCCTGATCGAAGTCAATGGCCAACCAATATTGACTCACATTCTCGATTGGGCCCAGAAGCAAGGGTGCCTGAACGCCTTGGTGCTTACCGGGCACCTTGGCGAACAGTTTGATGGTTTCACCCACCCCGGTATGGCCGTTTCATTGTGCCGTGAACCTTCACCGCTTGGAACGGGCGGGGCCTTGTGGAACGCCCGGCATCTGCTGGAAGACCGGTTCCTTTTGCTGTGGGGGGATGACCTGCACCCGATTCACTACCGGCCACTGCTTGAGCGTCACGAGCAAAGCGGTGCTCCACTGACCATGACGGTGACACAGAACCATGAAGCGATGAACCTTTACCATCACGACGGGGTGCTGCAAGACTATGACAAAGGCAAGCCGACAAAAGAGTTCAACGGCTACGAAGCAGGCACCAGCGTGGTCGAAAAATCAGCCGTACTGGCCCATGGCAAGGAAGGGGTTTGGAGTTGGGAAGAAACCGTCTATCTGGCCCTAGGTGGGAAAGCAGCAGTTCATCTGGACGACACCGTATTCTGGGACATGGGAACGCCTGAACGCCTTGCTTTACTCGAAGAATTCCTCAACAAAACCAGCCTCTGATGCAACCAGAGGCAACGATTCTGGAATCACATGTGGATGGTCGACAAGGGCGAGGATCATTCCGCCGAAACCGCCACCCATCATCCGAGCACCAAGCACCCCCGGTGTGGCTTGTAAATCTGCGACAAGGGCGTCGACCACATCATGACTGACACCGATTGTGCGCAAGGATTGATGCGATTCGTTTAGTAAAACACCAAGTTGATTCGCATCTGCTTTGAGGGCTGCTGTTACGCGATGGTTCTCTTCACGTGCATGGGTTTCAAGGGTGGCTTGAGCAATCGAGCCACCATAATCTGTGGTACCAAGTTCTCTGCGCACGCCGGAATCCACCAGTTTGAACACCCAATTCTCTGGCAGCTGGAACGGTTTCACATCATTGGTTGAAAAATCAATCAGCGAGGCATAACCTTCTGAACTGAACATCATGGCCATCTGATCCAGCAAGCCACAGGGCGTGTTCAGCACTTTATGTTCAATTCGTTGTGCCTCAAGGCACGCCTTCATGGGATCCATCGAACCATTAGCACACAACACGATGGCTAGGCACAAGGCTGCAGACGACGACATACCTGCACCGATTGGAATGTCACTGTTGATCTCAAGGCGCGCTGGCCAACCACCAGCGGCTTGCCACAATTTCACGACTGTGTCTTCACCTTCATGCTTGGCGGCTGTTTTTGCCGTCAGGGTCAGACGCAGATTCGATGCAAAGGGGAGAGCAAGCCCTCCAAGGTAATCCGTGTGTTCACCGATGATGTTGATACGGGCAGGGATTGAAGCACGCCGATGCATGATCGTCACGCCCGTTGCCGTCAAAGACGCTGCTCACCCGTTGGTGATCAAGTGGTACATGGTGCGAACGTGGATGCCTGTTGCTCCGTTTCCAACCATGGTGTTGGTCTTGGATCCCCAGTATGTTCCAGCGATGTCCATGTGTGCCCATGGAATCGTTTCGCCATCCTTCTCATAGTCACGGTTTGGCACGAATTGCTTGAGGAAAGCAGCGGCTGTGTTTGCACCGCCATAGCGTCCTGCACCCAAGTTGCGAGTGTCTGCGATTTTGGAGTCGGTCATTTCCTTTTCGAAAGCAGGAAGGAGCGGCATTGGCCAAGCGAGTTCATCAACCGCGTTTCCTGCTTCATGGATGCGGGTACGGAAGTCGTCGTCGTTGGACCACAATCCGGTTGCTTCGTGACCGAGAGCCACGACGCATGCGCCGGTGAGGGTTGCAAAGTCAATGATGTATTCAGGATCAAACTCTGCTGCCTTCCAAAGTCCATCAGCAAGAACAAGTCGTCCTTCTGCATCGGTGTTGAGCACTTCGATGGTCTTTCCAGAAAGGGTCGTGATGACGTCACCCGGACGTTGTGCGTTGGCTGCAGGCATGTTTTCTGCCATGCAGGTAATTGCAGTGACCTTGCCAGCAAACCCAGTTGCAGCGAGGGCTTGCATGGTCCCAAAGACCGTTGCAGAGCCGCCCATGTCGTACTTCATTTCGTCCATGTTAGCGCCTGGTTTGAGTGAAATACCACCGGTGTCGAAGGTGATGCCCTTACCGACAAGCATGGGTCCACGGCCAGTCAGATCAGCATTGAGTTCAAAGATAACCATGCAAGGTTTCCTCGAGGAACCCATTCCGACAGCAACCAAACCGCCCATACCAGCTTTCACTGCTTGGTCGTAATTGATGATGGTGACCACGACATTGTCGTAGTCCTTTGCCCATTCCCATGCTTGGTCTGCAAAGGCTTCGGGGTACATGTCATTTGGTGGCATGTTGCCTAAATCACGGGAGAGATGGACACCGGAAGTAACACCTGAAAGGGTGAGGATGAGGGCCGAAAGTTCGGTTTCTTGACCGACATCACACGTGACACGGACGTCGAGTTCATCTTCCTTGTCTTCATCGATTGCCTTGTAGCGATCGAAGGAGTAGTCACGAAGCATCATGCCTTCTGAGAACGCAGCCATGCATTCGACTGAGGCGCCGGAGAAGCGGACGGTGAGTTCGGTACCGTGTGCCTTCTTTCGGCTGGCTACGACCGATGCACCGGCCTTGCGGTAAGCATGGACGTCTGCATCTGATTCCTTACCGAGACCAACGAGCATGGCTTTTCCACCGTCGCCGCCCATCAAGGACATGGTCGATTTTGCTTTTGATTTGAAGTCGCCATCGTTGAGAACCATGTTAATTTGGCTCTTTAGTGCGGTATGCATACCTTCTGCATGCATATCGGGAACTGATTCAGTTCCTTCAAAAAATGGCATAATAAGAGTTCCGTTGATGTTGTGTCCTGGGCTAACGCTGACCTTCATGGGTTCACCTGATTGTGCGTAGTGCTCAAAGCACTTCAATACTCGTGCGCATCAACCACACTGTAACAAGCCGGTCAAGCCTCATCTTTGACGTTCTCACGTTCGTTTGCCACCGCCGCAACAGCGATGAAACAGGCCATCAGAGTCAGGGGATTAAACACGCCATACCCAATTAGGAATGAGGTCTCTTCCTGACCAGAGGATGCGATGTCAACCCCTTCGATTGGCTCGTTGACCCAACGGGCAGATTCAACCACGCGCACTTGGTAGTTGAGATGGAAAGCGCCGTCCATGCTGAGATCCAGTTCACTGGCGTCCAATGTGATCATGCTTGTGTTGGTTGCATTGATGCCGAAATTCGAAGAGTTCCAAAGCACCTGACCTGCTGAATCAATGTATTGCAGTGTCGCATTTGCCGTCGAGGAGCGGGCAGGATTTTCCACCGTCATCGTCATGCTTTCACCGTCGAGGTTCATGCTCTTGACTTCGAGGTGAGCTCGCCATGACCACACGTTGTCGATGAGGTAGCGCATGACTGCTAATTCTTCACCAAGACGATCTGAAAGCGCCTCGACTGTGCCGAGAAGGAATTGCTCATCATCGGTTTCGAAGGTGAAGGTAGGGTAGCCCATGATGCCGTATCCATAGTCCCGGCTTGTGCCGGAATTCGGGTAGAGGCCTTCGTTGGCATTCCGGATTGGGATGTCAGAAATGTTAGCATGGACGTCGTCGCGAATAAAGTGGTAAAGTTCCCAATCGATGGGCTGGTCTGGAATGTAACCCCACGGGTGGAGCATGATCCAAACACCCGTGTGCATGGTGATGTACAGGTCTGCATCGGGGACGACGGTGTTCATGTAATTCGCATTCGCCGTTGTTTCGGCTTCACTGAACGGACCTGAACCAGGTTGAGTTTCGTCCTGCTCGTTCCAGTGGTGATCGTAATTTCGGTTGAGGTCGACCTGGTTGATGTTCCAGCGTGAATCGAGGTCGTTTCCATCTGCGTTAAGCATTATCAGAATGTGCAATTCGGTGGTGGTGAGGACGTCGATGGCTTCTTGCTCACCAGCTGCCCAGCCCTCGATGTAGAATTCTGCGACCAAAAAGGCGAGTTCGGTTCCGAGGTGCTCGTTGCCGTGATGGCCTCCATCGATGTAGACGATGTCCTTGGCCGTTCCATCGGGTTTGGTATCGTTGCTCCAGTCGGAGATTCGAACGACCCAGAGGTTTTTCCCAAGTTCGGTTTGTCCGGCGATGGTCAAGTCGACAATGTCGGGATGGTCGTCTGCCCAAGCGTTGACGTCAACGGTAAGTGTGGCATAGGTGTGGTACCAATGCTCCTGCACAAGATCTGGTTGTTGTGCGGTCGCTGTTGGAGCAAATACGCCCAGCATCAACAATCCAAGTAGGAGCGCCGCTTTCCCTCGCATGCTTTCTCCTCACAGGTGTAAGCCAAAAACGCTTGGTTGCTTCACCAATCCGAGGTGAAGGCGTTCGGATTGACCACCTTCTCTGATTCTCGGGTCCAAATTGTGCCAACTGGACTGAGAGCGTTGCTGCCACCGTAGATGTCAGCAAATGGATCGATTTCTTCGGGCTCGAGGTTGCGTTGCATGTATGCTTCGACGCGTTCACGGAGGTCTGGCTTAAATTTCCAATAGTGGATTCGCCACTCACGACCGTCCCAGAGGGTGGTTTCCTCTGATTCAGTGGTCAAAAGATCGTAATCTTGGAACATGTAAAACAGGTTCCTGTCGGTTGGCTCGAGAGCGTTATCGATGATGCGGTTGTAAAAACCAAAGAACCCAAGTGCGTGCTCAGCCATACCCTGTGCAACTTCAGCATCCATGTCCAAATCGATGTGTTGTTGAATGGCTTTTGTGAGTTGTGCAAGTGTCATTGTCATATCTTCACCTCGCCGAGGGGAAAGCCGCACGGGTGCGCGACTTCCTCCATAGACACTCTATTGTATTGTCCTCCGACCCATATAGACTCATCGGCGGAAATCGATGAAAATCGCCCTGAGCCGGCGAAATTTGCTTTCCAAGACGTAAGTGAGAACATCCAAAACGCGCCCGGGGAGCGTCGGATTGACCCCCTCTGCATTCTCGTTCAACCCCCAGTTGGTATAAACAACACTCAACAACAGACTCAAGAAGACAACCCATGAGCCCATGGTGTGAGCGACACCTATGTTGAAGGCAATTTTCTAGGTCTCCCTGAGTCTGGGGAAGCCATCGATGTTGTTGTGCTTCCGCTCCCATACGAATTGACAACATCCTACGGACAAGGGACGGCAGAGGGCCCTGCTGCTTGCCTTGCTGCAAGCGGTCAAGTCGAATTGTTCGACGAGCAACTCGGCCAAGACCTTCCCGCAGGTGCATCCATTCACACCGCTCCAGCCTGGGAAGGCCATGGCGCAACCCTTCGTCTGCAACTCGACGAACTGGCTTCGCACCTCGCACCATGGTGCACCGGTGACGTGTTTCCAATCGCCCTTGGTGGTGAACATGGGATCCTTCCACCGTTGATGTGGGCGTTGAAGGGTCATCCAAGCATCGAAGGAGACCTCTCGAAGTTAACCATTGTTCAAATCGACGCTCATGCCGATCTTCGTAGTGAATTGAATGGCGAGGTCTTCTCTCATGCATGCGCCGCTGGTCGTGCGCTTGACATGGGCGTGGGGCGTCTGCTCCAAGTCGGCATACGAGCCTTCAGTCATGAAGAAGCAAAATGGATCAGTACGGATGAACGAATCACGACCTTCTTCGCCCGCGACACTCAATCCCCGATCACCGGCAAAGATTCGTGGCAAGCATGGCTGTCTGAGTTGGCCTCACTGACAGGTCCTGTTCATCTGACCATCGATATCGATGGCCTTGATTCAAGCCTCGTTCCCGCAACTGGAACGCCCGTCCCTGGTGGCCTTTCGTATTGGCAAGCAGTGGAAACAATCGAAGCTGTGTTCAATGCTCCAAATGCAACAGTGATCAGTGCAGATGTGAATGAGATCGCCACCAATGACCATTCACCTGTCACGGAGTTCACTGCTGCTATGCTGATGACAAAAACGGTCGCAAGCCATCTCAAGGCGCGTGAAGACGGTCGTTGGGAAGCAACCTCGAAAGCCAAAGGAATCGAGCGGGCTGAGATTGAATGCACCTACTTCACATCGCTAACCAAACTCGCAGAGCGATAATATTAAAATTCAAAGCGCTACGCCCAAAATAATTCAGGGAGGGATATGATGAACGAACACACGGCACATGGGACACATATTTTCCTCGACTTCACCGGCTATGAACCTCAGATTGAGGACGATGGAAAGTGGATGCTAAATGTGCTCGAACAGGCCGTTGAGCAAAGCGATGCACGAAATGTTCACGCCCATGTTGTCCAATTTGATGGCACCGTTTCACCGGCTGGTTTTGCTGCTGTTGTCTTGCTCGACGAAAGCCATGTATCGGCCCACTGCTACTCTGAAAAAGGGTGGCTAGCCGTTGATTGTTTCACCTGCGGAGGCAGCGACCCGAGCGTGATTGCTGATTTCATTCAATCACAATTGGAGGCATCGATGCCGAACCTAAAACTCGAGCGTCGCTCGGTACAAGATCGGTTTTTGCACAAGGAGGCATGATGATGTCAATCCGTGCCTTTGTCGATGAACACTACCGTCACTTCAATGCCGGTGCACTCGCAGCAACTGCGCGTTCACTCACTGATTTTTTGGACAATGGGGGTCGGCTCTTCGTCACCCTTGCTGGTGCCATGAGCACCGCAGAATTAGGTCGGAGCCTTGCCCCGATGATTCGAGCAGGCCACATCGCTGGTATCTCATGCACAGGGGCGAACCTCGAGGAGGATGTGTTCAACCTCGTCGCCCATGCCTCCTATGAGCGCATCGAAGATTGGCGAAGCCTCTCTGCTCACGATGATGCTGCTTTGCTTCAACGGAACATGAACCGAGTCACCGATACCTGCATTCCTGAAGAGAAGGCTTTCCGTAAAGTCGAGCATCACATGCTTTCCCGATGGCAAAAAGCTGGCGCTGCAAAAGAGTCTCATTTACCTCATGCCTACTTCTACGACATGTTGCAGTCAGGCGTTCTTGAAGACTATTATGAAGCCGACCCTCAGGCGTCATGGTTGCTGGCTGCTGCTGAGGTTGACCTGCCTTTATTCGTCCCTGGCTGGGAAGATTCCACGATGGGGAACATCTTCGCTGCACGTTCAATTGAAGCCAAGGTGGAGGTTTCAACCATCAAGAGCGGGGTTGCTTACATGATCGCCTTAGCCGAATGGTATCAAGAAGCCTCCACACCGCTTGCCTTCTTACAAATCGGTGGCGGTATTGCGGGGGATTTCCCGATATGCGTGGTTCCAATGCTCAACCAAGACCTCGAACGTGATGCCCCTTTGTGGTCATGGTTCGCTCAAATCAGCGAATCATCGCCCTCCTATGGCGGCTACTCCGGGGCACCACCAAACGAAAAAATCACGTGGGGGAAACTTTCTGTTGAAACGCCTAAATTCGTCATCGAAAGCGATGCGAGCATCGTCGCTCCGTTGCTGTTTGGCTATGTCTTGAACCTGTAAATTGAAGGCACGAACAACCACAAGTGTTGAAAGGGAGTGCGCCCTAACTATTTCCATGAATATCGAGCCACGAACCCGCGCCTTCGTGCTGTGCTTGATGCTGGTGCTTCCTCTTATGGCAAGCGCACACGCTGAAGGGCAACCTTCTGCTCCAAGCATCACGACCTCGTGGACCGATGATGGCGCCTCTGGCGTCCGACATGCCTACACCCTCACCTTTGCCAACGATGATGCATACGAAATCAACGTTGATCTCAACCATGCAAGGGACGGCCAGGTCTTGACCTATGAGACCTTCACCACATGGTCGGTCAGCGAAGATGCTCGCATTGCCGATATCGAATTCAATACAACATTGTCTTGGGGCGATGAAATCGAAGTAACCGTCGACGTCATCGGCTGGAATGGCGAAACACTTGCGGAACCAACCTCAACATCTCGAAGCCTCACAGTGGGCACATGGAATCAGCCAATGGCTGACCATGAAGTGATGACTGCGACGACATGGGAACTCAATCAAACCTATCAAAATGAAGACGGGGACCAGGCCTTTGCCTTGTCATTTGTTGGACAGGGATGGCAAGAGCGTGTCGGTCTCGCTCTCAATTCTTGGGAACTCGGAAACGGCAGCCTCGTCTCCACTGAAACAACCAATGATAGCGAAACAACGCTCAATTTGGTCTTGAATTCAATTTGGAAAAATGAAACCAGCGTCAGCGGATTGCTGACCTCGCAAGTGTTTGATGCACGAGGAGCTGGTACCTTGTTGATCATGACCGATGATGGTGAGGCTACAACGATCATCATGGCCAATGTATCCGATGGACGGTTCAATCGAACCATGATCGATGGCAACATTTCTGAACGGGTCAACCTCGAAGCCTCCGGAGAATTGAACATCAGTTCTGACAACGATGATGGAGAACTCTCAATCGTAGGGGAAATCAGCGTGTTGTACCTCGAGACATTGGATGTAAACGGCGTACGAACACTTGATCACACACAATTCGAAGCACTGGCCAAGATGCTGCTGATCGATGATGAAACGCGTTTAGACATCGACTTGGACGGCCTCACCACCCTTGAACGGTGGGAAGATGGCGTTCGAGTGGATCACAAAGAAGAGTTGACCGGCAGCGGAACCTTCGGGTTTGGCGAGTCTGATGAAAACTCAAGCATTCAAATCAACGGCACCATTCTTGACTTTCACACGTTGATTGAAGATGGCATCACTCTGATTGATGACATCCACGTCGACGGTGTCATCACCGGCGATGCACAGGGGAGTTTTGGCGTTGTGCGCACCATTGAGGAAACGGGTGAACAAGCAAACGCAACGGGTCAAGTGTTCCTCGTCAACGTCATCCATGACGAAAGTTGGTTCAACCTCACGGGCTTTAACGGTGGTAATTTCTTCGATGGGGAAGGCATCGGTGCATCCCACAATGAAACATGGGACTACCAAGTCGTCCAGTCCGATTGGGAAAACCGTACGGTCCGCATTGTATGGGAAGAAACGGGTTCTGATGCTTCAAGCGGTGATGAAAAGCCTGCTCGCAGCCCTATTGAAAGGAACGCAACACAACCGGAAGCTCAAGAGATTCTTGGAAACATCACCATCGTCAGGGAAACCGGATTGATGCCGATTCCGATGGTTGCTCACGACGTGGTTCACCTCGCTGGTGAAGACGGGCTTGAATTGACCGTCGAAGCGTTCGCCACTGGCATCGACCCACGGGACGGGTTCAATTTGTCTGTGATTCACTGGCAGGGCGTGTACGGTGATTCCAGCGGCATTGCCAACGGATCAATTGTCAACCAAGGACCGTTAATGGGCTTGGTCTCAAGTGTGGTACGAAGCTTGGAACTGCCGTTTGGAGAAGAAAACGATACGGCTCTCTTCACTGAATCGCAAATGGTCGAGCGTATTCTTGCCCCTTCGATCATCACCGCTGAAAACAATTCTGCACCCGTTCTGCTCGAACTGGGTCTGACGGAAGGTGTCGTCACTGGAGAAGGTGGAAGCACTGGTACGCTTGTCGCCCACATCACCGATGCAGAATTCAACATCGATACCGTCACCGTTGATCTCACACCACTTGGCGGCGATGTTGTCACCTTGAACGATCGTGGCCTTGACGGCGACACGGCCATCGGTGATGACCGATACACAACCCGACACATCGTGAAAGGGTTGCAGGTTGGAAACGTGACACTCAACGTCACCGCAACCGATCGATTTGGCTCAGTTATGACCGGTCAGGGGATTGTCGAGGTGGTCAATCAAGGGCCAAGGCTCACTTCGGTTGATCTCCTTCCAGACCGAGGACCGCGTGGAACAACGATGATCATCAATGTTCAGGCCTATGACGGTCACGGCGTCGAGGCGGTTCAAATCGACATGCGAGGCAAGGGGGGCATGCTTGTCGACTTGGTTCCAACCAATGGCATTTGGGCTGGTAATTTTTCAATCCCTGAAAGTATGGCACCCGGAGATCACACGCTGGATTTCATCCTCATCGACACACTGGGTCGTAAAAACACCGTAAATGCGTGGCATGGTATGGCAGCGAATGCATCACACATAGCCCTCTATGGCAATCATTACGTTCCTGATGATGTCATGAACCTCGTGACAATCACAGTGTTCAACACCCCACCAACCATTCTCGCTCCAACAAACCTAGCCCTGACCAAAACTGATTCCAGCACCACTGAATTACTTGAAATCGAGATCTATGACAGCGATGGTGTGGCGGTCGCTCAAGCCAACCTTGGCGTCTTTACTCCTCTCGGCACTCGAAGCACCTGGGTGGCCATGAACGATGAAGGCCGAGATGGTGATCGCCTTGCTGGCGATGGCATTTACACCGTGCAAATGAGCGTTCGGGCAAGCATTCCACTCGGTACACATGAAATCCTCGTGCAAGCGGCAGATCCATACGGTGAGGCAACCGGATACACTTCGATTGGTGTGAGCCTCACTGAAGACGGGGGTCCAGATCTAGGCGCCAGTGGCGAATTCCTGACCACGGGCGTCTTAGTCGGTATTTTGGCGTTGTTTGGCATCGCTGTAGCAGGCATGGTTGTGGTCTCAATTCGCAACGGTCCAAAGCGCGGTGACGGTGAAGACATGTTCGGGCTCCAGTGAGCATCCGCAATGGCCGATAACGGTTTATACCCCTGCTCAGTGGAACAGATACATACGAGCGTAGTGTAGTGGTTATCACCGAGCGTTGCCAACGCTTGAACCCGGGTTCAAATCCCGGCGCTCGTACCAATCGACAGACTGAACGCCTTTTCCATAGTACACAGTCATTTACAAGAGCAGTCGGAACTTTTTCGCCCAATGAACAATCGGAGCATTAAAGCTCGTTCAATCGACGTTGTATCTCATCAGCAGTGGCTTCATAGAGAGAGAGCGGGCCTCCAACAGGATCCTCAAGGCCCCAATCCTGATCGATGGCCATGGCAGGGCATGACACTCCGCATCCCATCGAGATCACCATGTCATAGTCTTGGGAAGCGAACCCATCGACATTCTTCGGTTTCATCCCCGTGGTTGAAACACCTCGGCTTTGCAACACGGTCACGGCGTTTTTGGCGATGTTCCCAGAGGGATGTGTACCAGCTGAATCTGCTTCATGGCCCATGGCTTTCGCAAGACCTTCTGCCATTTGGCTCCGGCATGAGTTCCCAACGCAAACAAACAACAGACGCATGAAGAAACCAACACTTCGACAGTATTAAGACAATCTCAATCCGAAGAGACGAATGTTTTCAAACAAGAGGACGTTCAAGAGAACCATGGGTGATGCTTCGAAGGTCACAACCGCTTTTGTTTTGGCAGCCCTCCTTTATTCACTTCTGTTTGTGAGCCACATCGTTGCTGCTGCAAAGGGATGGGTGCTTGTGTTTCGCGCAGTGGTTGTGGCGATCACGGCTGTGACCTTTTTGGTGGGTCCGCTGATGGTGCTTTTGACCCGAACACACGACAAACACCTGCAGGCTTTTGCTCATAAAATCGGATTCTATACCAGTTTGTTCTTGAGCGTTGGCTTGGCTTATGCTTACGCTGGGCAAACCTTTGACGCACCACTTTCATTGGGTTTCCTCGGAATCACTGGAGTGGCCCACAGCATCACCTTTCGGTTGTTAAATTGATTGAGTGAACAAAAGGTGGATTGAAGTAGGCCCTTTCTGTCCAATGCCCATGGCCGATTCCCCAGTGACGAAGCATGGTGCGAACAGCGAAGATGAAGCAACCGAGGCTTCAGTCCAAGAACAGAAACAAATGGAACAGGCATATGCGCAGATGAAGCGTAAGATGTCCATGGCAGAAATTGGTCGAATGATCAAGCATAAAGTGATGGTTTTGTCTGGAAAGGGAGGGGTTGGAAAATCAACCGTCTCAACCGGCTTGGCACTCTCTTTGGCACAACAAGGCCTCAAGGTTGGTATCCTCGACATCGACATCACCGGCCCAAACGTCCCCAAGATGATGGGTTTGGAAGGACGGCGCCTTCACGTTGAAGCGGGTCGCATTCATCCTGCTCAAGGCCACCTTGGCGTCAAAGTCATCTCGATGGCTTTTTTGTTGGACAATGAAGACACACCTGTCGTTTGGCGTGGCCCAATCAAGTTGGGTGCCATTCAGCAATTCATCGCTGATGTCGAATGGGGCAACCTCGACTACCTGATTATCGACTTCCCTCCCGGCACATCCGATGAGCCTCTTACGGTGGCTCAATCGTTACCGGATATCGACGGCATGGTGATCGTGACAACCCCTCAGGACGTTGCATTGCTTGACAGTCGCAAATCAATCACCTTCTCAGAATCCCTCAAAGTGCCAGTGCTCGGCGTTGTTGAAAACATGAGCGGTTACACCATCAATGGCAAATCAGCGCCAAACAGCGACGTTGAAATCGACGGCCCAGCAGGAAAGACCCTCAAAACAACCGCTGATGACCAAGGGAACTTCGCCATCACCATCGATATTTTCAAAGAAGGTGGAGGGGAATCAACCGCTGAAGAGTTCGGAGTTCCTTTCCTTGGAAAGTTGCCCTTCGATCCCGGCTTCGTTCGCGGTGGCGACGATGGTGTGCATCGTATTGTCAGTGAACCAGAAGGCCCCTCTGCTATTGCTTTCGCAAAGATTGTTGCTGCCCTCCAAGAGCAGATCACTGATTCGGATGAACCAGGCTTGGAGATTATTTGAGGCGAGCGCATGACTGAAGAAATGCCAAAACTCAAACGTTTCGAACGTCGAGAAACCGATGTCGTCCTCGCCTATGTCGGTGGAGATGAATTCACCATCACCTATGACGACCTTCGTCATGCTTGCCCGTGTGCAAAGTGCTCACCCCTTCGAAACGCCGATGAGACGAGCAAAAGCTTGCGCCGTCAAGTCGAAGCATTACCAAAAGAAAAGCCTCAAGTGCGAATCGTAGGTAATTATGCCCTTGGTTTCGAATGGAACGCTGGATGTTCGAGTGGTATCTACCGATTCGAACGTATTTGGGACTTGGCCAACCGCCGAGATCCGGATAACGGCCGACCATATGTCCACGGGGCATGGTAAGGCTCACAACCAGCCTTTGTTGACATTCGTCGACGAGGGTTTGATGAAGACATGGCAACCCCATCAGGTTGGAGGTCGAAAGCTTGGACGGCATTTACCTAACTTGGATGGTGAGCGCATTAGCGCTTGGTGTCTTGTTGTTGCCGGTGTTCAAGCAACCGTGGATGCGGCTCACGCTGCCCACATTCATCGACTTCGTTCGACGGTACTGGATTCACATTCTGATCGTGTTCGTCATTTACAATTCAAAGGACATCCTCGACCAACTCGACAGGATCATCATGGCCAACACTGGTTTGGATATGACGCCCTGGATTTACGCTGTTGAAGGGGATTTAGCCTATGATGTCCAAATCGCATTCAAAGCCACGTGGTTAACAGCAGCGTTGACGCATTTCTACGTCGCTGGGTTCATGTTCATCTGTTATGTTTCAGTGTTTTACTTCGCTTTCTTTGACGACCGTTGGATCGCAGACCGAATGACCCTCTCCATTGCCTGGGTCTACATCCTTGCCATCCCGTTCTACCTTTTTTTCAACGTTCGAGTGACCGGCGATTATATCCCCGGAATGGAGACACTCGCTTACGACTTGACGCCGGAAATCGCCGATTGGTTCAGACGAATCGATCCGTTTACCAACGGATTCCCATCGCTTCATATTGGCATACCGTTCGCTGTTTGGCTTTGCCTGACTCGCTATGATGAAGACCGACGTTGGAACCGATACCGAGCATTGGTGTTCATCTACATCGTGGTGACAGCCTTTGCGATCATCTACCTTGGAATTCATTGGTTCGTCGACATCATTGGGGGCATGCTCGTAGCGAGTTTAGCCGTCACTTTAGCAGGCCGCACCTCACCCGCATTGTGGAGCATTTTTGATGAACGCACGATCAATTCACGTGTTGTCACTGTGTTGACAAATCCCAAAAAGGCGGTGGGCATCGTGTTCAATCGTATCCAGGAGTTCATCAAGCGATTCAGGGAGCCTAGCAGCAGAGAAACTGGGACCATCGTGCTCGCAATCTTCGTGGTCCTGTTCGCAGTTCTCACCTGGGAGTTAAGCCATCAAAGCCTTCCTGCAGGCGGCGTGGAAGCACCGCAGGACGTTGCTGCTGCAGACGGGTGGATGGTCACCATCGATAACAAATCAACCGGAGCAGTGCTCCTCGTTCATGATTTGAGCAACCTCGGTCAAGAACCAATTGAGCTGCTCAACGGAAGCCTTGAACTTGATTCACCCTTTGATGTTCAAAATGATCTCTTGGCTGTAGCGAACGCTACGTCCACCATGGTGTTCGACTTGACCAAACCCAGTGCCAATGAAGGATTCGCAATGGTTCTGAATCACGCCATCGACCGACCAGAACGCTTGTTGATGACTTCGTCCGAAACCAGCGCTTACATCGTCATGTTGACCGCTGGCCAACTGAGTGCCATCGACCTCAACGGACTGGAGGTTGCCCTGGGCTTCAGCGAACGTCCAATCCTCCACGTACAAGTCGCAAACTTGGAATTGGCTCTGGTGTATGAAGACGCACCCACGACCGTCCATTTCGGTCGGATCGGGGCCCTAGGTTCGATTGCAATCAAAGACATCAACGCCACTGCTCCAGAAGACCAAGATGAAGTTCTTGCTTCATGGGGTACACCGGTCAATATGTCGAACGCAACCATCACCAACATGGTGTTCGATGAGCGTTTCTTGGCTGCAACGGTGAACGTCACGGCCACAGACCGACTTGTGGTTTACAACCGAAGCAGCGATGGCCAGTGGTTGCTCAGCGATCCCAAATACCCCGTCAGCGACCCTTCGATGAACAACGGGACCTTAGCCTGGTCGATTCGTGATCACCTCGATCCCACTCGGCCTCAAGCCGAGTACATGGATGGTGAAATTCAATTCCTCAACCTCACTGAAAATCAAACCATGTTGTTGACCTCCGACGAAGTGCATCAGTTCGGCCCTCAAGTGCTGACCGATCACCTCGTCTATTTCCAAGAAGACGCTGAAGGAACGATCACTGTTCACGTTCACAGTTGGGCACCCGAACTGACCGTGTACTCCAACATCATCATGCAAATCGGTTTGTTGAGCGGATTCTTGATGGCGTTTATTTATGCTTATCAACGTCAATCTGAGCGAAGCACAGATTCGATGATCGATGAAGAAGAGTGACCTTACTTCTTGATGCTGAGCATGCGCTCAAGACCAAGCAGTGAACCTTCTTTTATCGACTTTGGAACTTGAATATGATTTGGAACCTCACCGTCAATAATGCGTTCAAGCACATCCATCAAGTACGCTGGGTGAATCATGTACATGGTCGAGCATGGGCAGATTTCATCATCCAAGCATTCGATGTGTTTGTCTGGATGTTCTTGGGCCAATCGAGCGACCATGTTGATCTCTGTCCCGATCGCAATACGCGCACCGGGTGCTTGTTGCTGGACAAAGTTGCGAATGAATTGAGTGGACCCGTTTGCATCGCTCACATCCACTGTTTCTTTCGGGCATTCGGGGTGGACAACGACGATGCCTTCTGGCTCCCGTGCTCTAAATTCTTCAACTTGGGGTACCGTGAATCGCTTGTGGACTGAACAGAAGCCGTGCCAGAGGATAATCCGGCTTCCTTTGATGGCGCCCATGGCACCAATGCCCGGCGTCCATGTTGGCATCAACGATTCATCAATCCCCATCAGAGAACCCGTATTTCGACCAAGGTGTTGGTCGGGGAAAAACAAAACCGCACCGTTTGGACCCGCTCGATCAAACGCCCATTGAAGGGCGCCGGTAGCGTTGGTAGAGGTGCACACAATACCACCATGTCGACCGACGAAATCCTTGAGGTCAGCGCTGCTGTTCATGTAGGTCACGGGCACTAAAAATGAACCTCCATCGTCGGCAAGCGCAACTGGATCGGAACGTGTGATCGGATCGGTCAAGCCGGTTTGGGCGATGATCTCATCCCATGCAATTTTGACTTCTGTAAGCGTAGCCATGTCCGCCATAGAACAACCAGCCCGTAGATTGGGCAAGACCACATGCTGTTCATCCGTGGTGAGGATATCTGCCGATTCAGCCATGAAGTGAACGCCACAGAACACGATGTACTTGGCTTCCGATTCAGCTGCTTTCTGACTCAGCATGAACGAATCGCCGAGGAAATCTGCATGCATCACGATGCTGTCTCGTTGGTAGTGATGGCCGAGAATAAGCAAATCTTCACCGAGTTGAACACGGAGTTCTGTGATTCGGTCTGAAATCGCTTGCTCCTCGGCGGAGAGCGATGTGTCCATGAAATCCACGGAACACATTGGAAGGGACACGGTCATGGTAACTCATGCCACCCACAGTGTACCCCTTCTTGAACCAATCCACACCTAAAGAATTGATAAACCAGCGCTCAAACCCCCCACCATGGTCTTCCAAGAGGGTGAACGATTGCACCTCGGCGCGGAGGCCGAAGTGTGGGCTGGCCACTGGATGGGGCGTCCTGCAGTTCGCAAGCAGAGGAGAGCCCGCTCTTGGCGACATCCAGATCTTGATCACCGCTTAGGCCATCGTCGCATGATGTCCGAGGCGAGGTTGATGGTGCGGATGCATCGGGCGGGTCTGCAAGTGCCTGCTCTGTTGGACCTCGACCCCGCTGAAGGGGTCATGGTCATGGAAAGGATTCCTGGTCGGCCGTTGATTGAAGTCCTGCGGGATGCTTCAATGTCAAGCGGACAACTTCAATATGCACTGCAAAGCACGGGGGCAGCGATTCGAAACGTGCACCGGCTCGCTATCACTCACGGCGATTTATCGACCAACAATGTGCTCATCGATGACCAAGGGAACGCTACACTGATCGATTTCGGATTGGCTGTCATCGATTACGAAGTGGAACGCTTTGGCATCGATCTGCATGTCATCGATGAAATTCTAGGTGCCTCACACCCAGGTGTCGAGAACGCCATCGAACACCTGTTGAACGGATACGCCGCAGAAGAAGAGCGACAAGGGCCACCTGCCGACCAGACGGGTGGTGCTGTACCGACCTCGGTCGAAGTGTTAGAGCGCTTGGAAAATGTACGGACCCGCGTCCGTTACCACGGTTGATCAATCCATTAACAATCGTAATTCTTCCACACTGCGTAGTTCTGCGTAGTAAATTTGTTCGATGGCATCCCTGAGATCTTGATCTTCAGCAACGTCCAACTGGATCATCACTTCGCCGTAAACAGCAGCGGCTTGGGTTTCGGTTTCAAGCGAATATTGCAGCATTTCCGAGTAGTCTGTGGTGTGAGTAATCTCTTGTGGATTGCGGTCAGTCACTGGAATACCTTGCAACTTGACGATGGATTGCCGAACGATGTTGGCGTGGGCCAATGATTCAGTTGCTTCTGTCGAGAACATGGGTGCCAACTGTAGGCGATGAATTCCCCTTACGTTTGCAGCATAGTGCGCGTACATGTTGATCGCTCGCAATTCCCAGCCAAGGGCTTCGTTTAGTTTGTTGATGAGGGCTTTGTGTGACATTGTTTCAACTCTTAGGGTTCCCGAAAGATTTCAATTCCTCCTGAACCATACCACCCGTTTGACGCAGCGATAGATAAACCCATGCGATAAATGAAGAGCATCAAACCCAGAGGTTTTCACCGATCTTCCAGCCTAAGAGAGCCAAAAGGGGGCACAACACCATGGTGAGGCCGATGTAGGAGAAGGCAAGCGTTGATTCACCTTGGTCAAAGAGGCTGATCGTTTCAACAGAAAAAGTCGACATGGTGGTGAACGCTCCAATCACACCCGTAGCAAACACCAGCGCTATGTTCGGTGCGATGATGTGTTGAGCGACGCCAATGGTGAGGACGCCAAGGAGCAGGGATCCGATCAGATTGACGCTCAAGGTAGCGTATGGGAACCCATCATTGTTCAACCATTCACCGACCAAGTACCTCAGTGCTGCTCCGACAGCCCCACCCAAAGCAACGAGGCCGACTTGTTGAAGCATGTCCGTTGCTTGGCATCGTATCTAACAAGCCTGCCGGAAAAAATATCCACTCAACAATGATTTCAGGCGCACAACTCAAAGCCCACACCACCTCGGAGTGGCATGGGACGCACGGTTTGGTTTCTTACCGGAAACATTGGGAAAGTCAGGGAAGCTACTCACCACCTGTTACCGCTCGGCTATGAGGTAAAGCAACTCATCGTCCCTGCTGGTTCCATTGTTGAGCCCCAAGCCGACAGCTTAACCGAAGTAGCAATGGCTAAAATCGAGCAAGCGGTTCCATTCCTCGAACATCCAAATGACCTCCTGATGGTGGAAGATGCTGGCCTTTTCATCGATTCACTGGATGGTTTTCCAGGAGTCTATGCGGCGTATGCCCTCACCACACTTGGCTGTCCTGGCATGTTGCGACTGCTCGACCATCTGGGTTCACAAGATCCAGTGCAATCGGCGAACCTCCGACGAGCGTCCTTCCAAGCCGTCGCAGTGATGTGGATGAACGGTGAAGTGTTCATCGGCAATGGAATGTGCCCCGGATGGATTGCAAATGAAATCACAGAAGGCGAAGGCTTTGGTTTTGATCCGATCTTTGTGCCTTCGGACCTCGACGAGGAAAACATGCCACTCCCACCCGGTGAATACGGTATTTTGAGCACGCACGGGTCCACTTTTGGCGGTATTTCTTTGGAAGAGAAGCAGAAGTTTAGCCACCGTACAAGAGCGCTGGAAGACTTGCTGCGTCAATTGCCATCAGCATGATAAGTTAAGGCAGATTGGATGATGGTGAGGCACATGGCATTTCTAAAAAGGATGGCAGGGTTTTACGCCCTTACGGCGACTGCGATTTACATCGCATTTGCCAGTTCCTTGAGAGACGAAGTTGCTTGGGGCCTCATCGCCTCAATCATCCTCGGATGCTTGATGTGGATCGGTGCTTCAGAACAAGCTCAACCAAAGCATAGTCAACGCCCAAGGGTCCAACGTGAAGAGAATCCAGCCCAAGCAGTCGAAGAAGAATCTGAAACCTCTGAATTCGACATCCCTGAAGCAGTCACTGAAGCATCGTTGGACGGCGCCACATTGAGGCAACGAAAACTCGCAAAGATTCAGGCTGCAGCGGCTCAAAAAGCAGAAGCAATGGCCGTTTTCGCACCTGCTTCCGATGAGGAAGAACTCGTCGAAGTAACAATGGAAATGGAAGATGTCCACACCGCAGACGAATTTGTGGTCGAAGTTTCTGCTGAATCAGTCGAAGACGCCGATATCGAGGCAACCGTCAAACAGCGACGAATTCAGCATGACGTCGTTCGAGAGCGCATCGAAAAGCGCCGACGAGGGCAACTTGCTGAGATTCGCGCATCGACAGCAAAATTGTGGGAAGATCAAACTGCAGGCGAAGACCTCGTCGCTTTACTGCAAACCCCCGGTCACGGACATTCGGTGCTCGTCGAACCAGAAAACCCTGCAGCAGGTCACATTTACGGTGCCACCTTCATCCGCATCGATGATTCCAGAATTTTGAAGTTGCGCTCCCCACTTGACAGTGGATTTGCCCAGGTCAAGAAAGAAGAAGAAGTACCAACCCTCCCGGTTCTCCTTGATCCAGAGGGTAAACCACTCCCCCCATTGCCAGCTCTTGGAAGCCTCCCGCTCCCTATGCCCTTGCCTATGCCAGCGGCCAGTGGCGCACTTGCTGCGCTAAAGAATGAAATGAATTCTTGAAGTCTCCACCGGCTCAACCTTGAAGTCGGGTGGCGCCCAACCAACCTCCATGGTCGATGAGTTCATCGAGGCGAGAAAACCACTTGCGTGGAACTCAACCGCTTTGCTCGGGTTGTGCCTCGTGGCCATTGCTCCAACGGTTTCTGTCGTCACAGGCTTTGTCTTTGAAGCGGGTTTGATTGCGATACTAGTGTTTATTTTGACCAAAATGTGGTTGTTCGGACTCCCCGCCTTCTGGCATCTTAAAGTGGAGAAAAAACCCATCTCTTGGTCACCACCAAACAGGGGTGGTTGGGGCGTCTCACTCGCTCTTGGGCTTGGCATCATGGTTGTGATCATCACAGCCTACCTTTTGCTCGGAGAAATGATGATACAAAAGCAGACCCTTCTGGAATTGCTTGAACCGGTTGGTTTGACCAAACCAGGTCGATTAGCAGGCGCCATCTTGTTCTGGGTGTTCATCAATTCAGTCTTAGAAGAATATGTTTTTCGCTGGTTCATCACTTCGAAGATCGAAGAGGTATGTGGCGGAAAATGGCGCTCCATCTTCCTTTCATCAGGTGTGTTCACCCTTCACCACAGCATCGCCTTGATGATGTTCATCAGTCCCTTAGGCACCTTGATCGCATCGCTTGGCGTCTTTATTGGAGGCGCTATATTCTCGTGGATTTATTTGCAATACCGGAGTGTGTGGGTGGCTTGGGTTGCCCATGCATGCGCCGATGTAGCTGTGTTTGGCGTTGCTTGGCACATGATCATCGGATTCTAAAAAACGTCGTTTTTCGGGTTGAAATGGGCCATCCCGTGGTTGTTTTAAGTACTGTAGACGCATAATTCTAATGGCGCAGAGCGCAACGAACTGTAGGTGTCCCAAACATGAACGAATGAACCCCCGAAACGCCACCCATCGAATACAGAGTGCCATGAGGCATTTTGTGATGGGCGTGGAGTGTCTTAACGGCACTTTGCGAGAAAGGCAAATTGGAGGAAAAAACGTACATGAACAGAAAAAAGAGACTAGCACACCACAAGCCCCGACACAACAACAAGAACCGCCACACTCGGAAGAAGTTCAAGACCCAACGGGCGAGTGGGCAAGAACCTGAGAGAGGGAAGAAGAAGCAACCTGTTGATCGCCTGAGCGACCCCGTGGATGAAGAAGCTCGTCTGGAGTGGCTCAAGAGGCAACAACACAAGCCATGTTGCGACGACAATGACAAACGTGCGGCAAAGAATCAGTTCTTGCTTAACGAACTGAACAAGTCGAACTGCGACAAGGAGTGGGATCCACTGGCCAACAGGTGGATCACAAAGGTTGTGCCACGCTGGTTCATTGCCAAGCATCGAGCGCACATCAGTCACTTCAAGGCAGCAGCCGTGAAGCGTGGCTACGTGTGGCCCCGTTGGGGTTGAATCAACCTCTGGCGTCAATGGCGTCCGTACCCTGAAAGGGGGATCCGGGGGCTCGGGGGCTTCGGCCCCCTTGTCCCCTCACACACCATCTCACTCGTGTTTCCACTCAGGTGTTTCACGGTTCAAGAACGCATGAACTCCAATTTCTTTGTCTTTCGAATCGAACAAAGAAGCGAAGGCTTCTGCTTCAATCTCAACCCCTTCTGTCAATCCAACATCGAGCGCTGCACGAACAGTTGCTTTGCCAACCTTCAGTGTGTTTGATGATTTGCTTCCAATCATGCGCGCCATGGCCATGGTCGTCTCAAGCAAGTCCTCTGGTTCGCACACCTTGTTGGCCAAGCCAATGCGGTGAGCTTCTGCAGCGTCAATCATTTCACCGGTGAAAATCATTTCCATCGTCTTTCCGTAACCTACGAGGTTAGCAAGGCGTTGGGTGGCACCATAGCCTGGAATCAGGCCGAGATTGACTTCTGGAGTTCCGAAACGTGAACGAGTGGAAGCGATGCGGACATCGCATGAACACGCCACTTCACAGCCTCCGCCCAAAGCAAAGCCATCGACCATAGCAATCGTTGGCTTGCTCAAATTCCACAAAGCCTCGACTGCATTGTCAGCGAACATGACGCGGATGTCCTCACTCTTTTTGCCAACAAACTCAGTGATGTCTGCACCTGCAACAAAGGCGTTGGGTTTGGCTCGCTTACCTTCCAGTGGCGTGTGTGGTTGCGCACCAGTGATCACAACAACACGGACGTGTTCTGTTGCTTCAACCCAAGCCACCATGGCTTTGATTGCAGCCATGACTTCAGCGTTCAAGGCATTGAGTTTGTCTGGTCGATTGATGGTGACCATAGCCACACTGCCGAGGTCATGTTCCGCGTTGATCGGGTGTTCTTCAATCACGATTACATCGCTCTTCGGGGCGCTCATGCTGCTGGCATGCCGTTGTGGTTCATCAGTCCACCGACCGTGTCAACCATGCTCATCCATGCAGTCAAAACCAAGAATACAAAGACCATGACCATGTGCTCTATGTATGGTTGAATCAGATGGACCTCTTGTCATGGCAAAAGACATGGCCAAAAAATATGGCGACTTCATCGCGCTTCATCCACTTGATGTAGAGGTTCATGCAGGGGAGTTTTTCGGTGTATTCGGCCCAAATGGCGCAGGAAAGTCGACCTTCATCAAACTCTTAACAGGACAACTGCGACCGAGCAAAGGGCAAATCGAGGTGCTCGGAGTGGATGCGGTTGCAGACCCTCAAAAAGTCAAAGCGAACATCGGAATTGTTCCTGAATCTGAATCCCCACCCTCCTTTCTCACGCCAACTGAATTCCTCGAATTCGTGGCTCGACTGCGTCGCGTTGAAGACATCGAAAACAAAGTTGAACACTGGCTTGATTGGTTTGGTTTGAACGAAAAGCGAGACACCATGTGCAAAGACCTCTCGAAGGGACAACGCCAGAAGGTCATGCTTGCTGCGGCCTTTATTCACAAACCCAAGTTGCTTTTCTTGGACGAACCATTTGCAAACCTCGATCCAATTTACCAACGTAAGTGCCGTCAATGGCTGCTCGACCACGTCAAGGAGGGTGGCACTATTTTCCTCTGCTCTCACGTTCTGGAAATGGCGGAACGAATGTGCAACCGTATGGCGATCATCAACGATGGCAAGGTCCTTGCGGCGGGTACGGTCAAAGGTCTCAAAATCAACCAAGAAGAAACCCTTGAAGATGTCTTCATTCGGCTCGTCGGACGATCGATCGAGGACGTTGAAGGTCACGATGACACTGCTTCAACCGATGGTGAATCTGAGGAGGAATAAGCGTGTCTGGGGCCCACATTGCATCCCGTGATTGGAACGATGTGGCCGAAGGTAAGCCTGTTGCTCATACCGCAATGGGCACCTCGCCTCAAGGACAAACTCTGCATGAACCTCTGCGTGGTTGGGCTTCATTCTCTGCTACTTTTCTCGTCATGTTCAAGGAAGAAGGGCGAAAGAGCATGGAATTCGCCAAAAAGCGTCAAATCGTGTTGTTTCCTCTTTTGCTCACACTGATCACCGCTCTGACGACCGTTGGGCTGCAATTTTTGGTTGGTGATTCCACCGCTCAAGTGAGTGATATTGAACAGAAGACCTTCAGTTGGGGAGAACTCCGCTTCGCGCTTCACTTGCCTTTGCTGATGTTCAGTCTTGGCATGGGGACATTTGCATTCATGGGCCATGATGCCATCGTCCATCGAGCTGGTACCAAAAACTACCTTTTGGCTGCTCCAGCACTCCAACCCCTGCCAAATTCAGTGGCCCACTTTGCTTATTTCATCAAAGATCTGTGCTTCTATGTCTTGCTCATTTTATCGCCGGTCATCGCCGGCATGGCTCTTGGCATCACCCTTGAGTCGGTTAACGGATTGAGCACGCCCCTCGAATGGTCCAGTCTTCCTTGGACCTGGTTGGCCATGATCATCACGCTTGGCCAAGGACTTGCACTGGCCTTCTTGGGGTCAGCTTTGTGGATGCGAGGGCGCCCCTACACCATCGTTGGCCCAGCTGTCATTGTGATCTTTGGTGTGGCTCTCGGACTCGGCCAAATAAACCTCGATGGGGTTCTATGGGGCCTTTATGTTCAATCAAACCAAAGCGTCCTCGTCACCGCTGCAGCCCTTGGAGGCTGTGTGTCAATCGGCCTGATTGCAAGCGCTCTAATCGTCGATGACTTCGATGTTTCAGTGGTCCAGCGCGAAGAGATGTTCATGCCGATTTACAATAAATTAGGATTTTTAGGCGATGGGGAAATTCGTTTGATTGTAGCCAAGGAATTCGTTGACCTCATCCGATCAGGTTCGATCAAGAAAATGACGGTCTCCTATGCAGTGCCCCTTGTGGTTCTGCTGGGCATGGCTTGGCTGGTCGACTTTGCAGAGGCTCCAATTCCAATCAATCTGTTATCCTACGCTCCGTTCTTGGGCTTCTTTGGATTCAATTTCTATTCATGGTTAACCATCCTTGATTCGCCCGAATTCATGAACGGCCTCCCCCTTCGCGTACCACAATTAATCCGAGCGAAAGTGATCGTGTACTTCCTAGCGACTTCTTGGATTTCGCTCATATTCATTGTGCTCATGGCATGGCAACTCGACGAGTGGCCCTCGCTTCCAACAAGCATTGTAGTGATGTTCGCTAACTCGATTTACATCGTTGCTCTCACGGCTTTCTTGATGGGGCTGCGGCCAAACAAAGCCATTTTTGATGCTTCGATCATGATTTGGTTTTGGATCGGAACCGTCCTGCCGCTGCTCGGTTTGTTCCTGCTTTCCTTCACACAAGGCGATGTATCGCTGTACGGCAACTGGTGGGAAAGGGCGAGTCAAGATGGCTTAGCGGCAACCGCCACAATGTACGACCAAAGCATGGTTGAACGTGGCTATAAGGGCATGTTGATGATCTCTGTTGGTTTGCTGTTTGCTTCTGCATTGCTGTGGAAACTGATGGACCGTCGTTGGGGCAAATCAGAGTTCTCTAATTGATGGATAGGAAGCCTCCAATTGAGGTATATTGATGTGCGGTGGGCGCCGCCCAAGGACCATGGGTTACGTTGTTGCTGTATGCGGCATGCCGGGTTCTGGCAAAGGTGAATTCGCCGAAGTCATCGCTCAACAAGGCGTACCTGTGTTGTCGATGGGCGACATGGTTCGTGCCGAAGTACGACGCCAAAAACTCGAAGAAACCCCCGGCATTTTCGGGGAGATTGCCGCCCAACTCCGCGCCGATCATGGCGAAGATGTGCTGGCCGTTCGACTCGCTGATGCGGTTGATGCGCTGCTTCTTGAACACCCAATGGTGCTTATTGAAGGCATGAGGGGGACGGCAGAACGCACGGTGTTCTTAGCGCGATGGCCCTCGGATTTCACCTCCCTCGCAGTTGAAGCATCATCCGATGTCCGCTTTACGAGGATCCAACACCGTGGACGTTCAGAAGACGGCAACAGGGCTTCGTTTGAGGTTCGAGATGCCCGTGAAGTCGGATGGGGGTTGGACCAAATCATCGTCGAATCCGACCACAGAATCGACAACAATCAAGATCTGAATTCATTCCACACAAGTTGTCAACTTTGGTACAAGAGTTTTACCGCGTGAACATCCTTGTTTCAGGCTTGTTTCGCACGGTATTTGGCACCAGTAATTCGGTGCACAGGACGGCGTTTTTTGGGGCATTGTTCACCCAAGTGTTATAGTCGGCCACAACTTGTGAGAAATTGCTTCGGCAAGGGGTATGCGTATGGCGAGAAAGAACAACAAAGGTGGTGGCAAGCGTCAGCGAGCCAAACAACGCGCTCAGTACGACGAATTGGACAAGTACCCTGTCCTCCCACCGCACGCTTTTGCCCGGATTGTCCGGGACAAGACCACGCTCAACGTCATCTACCAAATCATCGAACCCCCGATGACCAAAAAAGAGCAAGAACAGCGTGACGAAATCTTGGACATTTTCATTCGCTCCCTGACGGCAAACATCGAAGAGATTGACGCCAACCCCGAGGCATACCTCCGCACAGCCATGGATAAAGTCATCAAGGCATACGGAATGAAAATCAACAAGAAATCCAAGTCCAAGATTTTCTACTACCTCAAGCGTGACCTGATCGGCTATGGCGAGATGGATGTCCTGATGAACGACGTCAACGTCGAAGATATTTCCTGCGACGGGACAAACGTCCCAATTTTCGCATACCACCGTAAGTTCGAATCAGTGGAGACGACCTGCCTCTGGGCAACCGACGATGAACTCGAATCCTACGTGATTAAGTTGGCACAGCGATGTGGAAAGCACATTTCTGTCGCAAGCCCATTGCTCGACGCAACGCTGATGGATGGTTCGAGAATCGTCATGAAGCTTGGTCGGGAAGTGTCCACCCGTGGTTCAGCCTTCTGTATCCGACGGTTCAAGGACGACCCGTTCTCACCTGCAGACATCGTAGCGTTCCGGACCATGTCCTCGCTTATGGTCGCCTACCTCTGGATTGCATTCCAGAATGAAGTGCCAATGCTGTTCGTCGGTGGTACGGCGTCAGGAAAGACAACCACGCTCAACGCCATGTGCATTTTTATCCCTTGGCAAATGAAGATTGTTTCAATCGAATCCACACGGGAAGTCAACATCCCTCAACCAAACTGGGTCCCAGGTTTGACTCGCCAAGGATTTGGTGGTGAATCCACAGACGGTGTGATCGGTGAGTTCGAATTGCTCAAGGCTGCACTCCGGGAACGACCAGAATACATCATCGTGGGTGAGATTCGTGGTGCAGAAGCCTATGTTCTGTTCCAGGCAATGGCAACGGGCCACTGCGCGTACTCAACGGTTCACGCAGATTCCGTCGCATCCCTCGTCCACCGTCTTGAGAACAAACCAATTGACATCCCGCGCGTTTTGCTTCCTGCCCTTGAAGCCTGTTTGATTCAAATTCAGACCCGTATCAACGGAAAGCGTGTTCGTCGAACGAAACAACTGGTTGAGATTGTTGGTATCGATCCAAACTCGCTTGAAATCATCACAAACGAAGTGTTCCGCTGGGACGTCACCACTGATGATTTCATCTTCAGTGGGAAATCCTACGTTCTCGAAAAAATCATGGTCAAGATCAACTTCTCCCAAGATGACATGCGCCGTGAATTGCGAACCCGCAAGCGCATTTTGGAATGGATGGTCCTCAACGATATCAGAAAAGCAGACCAAGTGTCCCAAATCGTCACTGAATACTACGTGCGACCGAACGAAATTCTCGCTCGAGTCGATGGATTGCGTTGAAACGAAGAGAGGAGTGAGCATCGATGGACCTAACGGCATGGCAAAGGATTTGCAACAGAATCCTTGGTCGCATCGTCAAAAAGCGTGCTCGAGCAGATAAGGAACTCTCGAAGAACCTCGTCAAAGGCTCAATTAAAATGATGCCTGAGGTCTACTTGGCAACCGCCATTATGACGACCTTAGCCGTCACCCTCATTTGCTGGGGATTCGTGTCTCTGTTCTTCATTCCAGACATTGGAATCATCGCTTACTGGGAATCCATTCAAGACCCCGCTACCATCGAGTATTGCTTTCAATGGGAATACTGGAACAAGGATCTGATCGACCCAACGCGAGCTGGCAACGGCTGCGATGAATTTGCCTATCAGGTGTTCCCATCTGGAGCGAAAGGAGCCATCATCGCCATCGGTGGATTCATCATCCCCTATGGAGCGTACAAGTACAACAAAAACGGTGCCAAGCGAGAAGCCCTCCGCCGTGGTGCAATGATTGAGAAGTACCTTCCTTACGCTGCTTCCTACACAGCTGCTATGTCAGCTGCAAATGCAACGCCTTCCAAGATTTTCAGATCGCTTGCAATGAACAAAGAAATCTATGGCGACGTCTCAGACGACGCCGCACTCGTCTACAGAGATGTGGTCCTGCTCGGATACGATTTGATCACGGCCATGAAAATGAGCGTCGACCGTGCTGCATCAGTATGGCTCACAGAGTTTTTCCAAGGTATGGTTGGAACCCTCACCGCCGGTGGTCAACTCAAGTTGTTCTTCCTCAACCGTGCCGAGCACTACATGCGAGAGAACAGAACTCGCTTGCAAATGTTCCTCGAATCGATTGCACTGCTGGCAGAATCCTACATTGTGGTCGCTGTGGCAATGCCACTGTTTTTGATTGTCATGTTGGTCATTATGTTCTGGGTCTCAGGATCTGGTGCACAAATGTCTGAAGGCATGCTCTATGGAATCGTTCTGGGCTTCATCCCAATGATCCACATCGCCTACGCCATCTTGGTCTGGACGAGCAGTAAGGAACAAGACATGTAAGGAGGTGAAAGGTATGGCAAAGAAGAACAAGAACAAGGTCGTTGTTGAACTCGACCTACCGAAGGACGACACAACCCTCACCAAGTTGTATGCGATTATTTTCGTATCGATTTTACTTGGCCTCTCGACCGCCATTGTATGGTCGACCAACTCAGGATTCATTCCAACTGCGAATGGAGAACCAATGTTCACCAATGTGTACTGCGGTGCTACCGCCAAGGACAGCATGGGCAACAGCATGGGTGGAGAATTCCAAACCAGTCTGACACCCTCTTATGCCGCAAATGAATCATGTGCGATCCTTCATGACAAGCCCGATGTCGTGACATGGGTCGAAGAGGATGGATGGTCATCGGTTTCCAAACGAGGGAAAAATTTCGACGTTCCCGGTATCGATTCATCTCAAACTGGTGGACAGCCTGTAGCACAACCTCTGTGGGCCAATTGCAGCGTAAGTGCTGACATTCCGACAGAATACACCATTGCCATCCGTTCCCAAGCAGGGGAAATCATAGAGTTCCACAATGGCACAACCGACAATGACAACAACCCAGACAACGATGGTTGCTACCTCGAAGTCGCCAACATTCCAGCAGATACCCGATATGAATTTTTAGTGTTCTCAAATGAAGAAGGGAAGTTCCTCTCGAAGGTGACCTTTGACATGACCGTCCACTACTTCGATGGTATCCCCGCAAACATGAACAATGAATCATTCTGGATCGGGCCCGAAGTTTCTCTTTTGGTCATCGACATCCACCCCTTCATTTTCCTCAACTTTTTCGGATTAACCTGGTTCTTCTTCCTCTACCCTGCCTCTTACTATTGGGAGCGGGTTGAAGGAGCCAAGAACGAAGTCGAAGAAAAGTTCCCCGACTTCCTACGTGACCTTGCAGAGTACTGGAAGGGTGGTCTTTCCATGACGGTGGCGGTTCAAACCCTAGCGACGTCCGAATACGGTGCGCTGAATGACGAAGTCAAGAAAATGTCAGATCAACTCAGCTGGGGTATCAAATTCAGTGACGTCATCAAGCAGTTTGCTGACCGTGTTGGCACACCACTGGTTCAACGGGCGATTGCTTTGATTGCAGAAGCCGACCGGGCTGGAGGGAAAATCTCCGACATTCTTGTGACTGCAGCAAACGATTCTCGTGAATTGAAGTTCCTTGAAGGTGAACGTCGCCGTGCCATCGGTTCGTACATTGCGGTTATTTGGACCTCTTACTTCGTTTTCCTGGGTGTGATCGTTACGCTCGCTGTTGTGTTTATTCCTGCTATTGCTGGATCGAATTCAAGCGGTGAAGAAGGCGGCGACAGCGGTGGACAAACCATTGGTAACATGACCATCCGGAACATCGACCCTCTGTTCTTTTTGACAGTGTTCTACTATGGTGTTACCATGCAAGCCGTAGGGAATGGAACCATGGCTGGTTTGATGTCAACTGGACGCTTCTCAACCGGATTCAAGCACTCTGGAATGATGATCTTGGTGTCCTTAGTTGTGTTCAACTTCCTCGCCTTCACACCGAACCTCATCGGTATCACTGAAGTTCCAGGTCTGAACCCATCCTCTGGTGCGTTCGTACCTTCCGGATTGTACTTCGGTGGTTGAATGAAGCGAGATGAAGAAGCCCAAGTCCACATCCTCGAGATGTTGACACTGTTTTGGCTGTTCTTTATGTCGGCCACATTTTTGATTCGGGTCCACGTTCCAGACGCTCCTTCGGTCGCACATGATGCATCGTTGGAGATTGCAGGCGACGATGCTATTCGCTACGCATTGGGTCTTGATGCCGTTCTTGAAGGGGACAGCAGACTCGAAGAAGTGCTCAACGATGGGCAACTCGATGAAGCATGCACCTTGTTACAAGACAGCATAGCTGTTGGCAAGGAGGCAAACTGCTGGCTGACCCAGAACAGTGGTGTGGCTACGCCTTACGGTCGAACAGGGACACCTGCTGGTGGAACGGTTACGGTTCATCATCTCGTGATCGTCGATGCTGACGCCTGGACCGTTACCCTCGATGTGTGGGCCCGAGGAGGTGCTGCTTGATGCGCACTTCCACCCTCAATCAATCGAGCGATCGCGATGCTGGCCAGATGTTGTTGGCCACCGGTGTGGTCTTGCTCATGTCGTTGCTCTCAATGGCCATCTTTGGCGTCAAAGTTGCTGGACTCACCCTGCCGCATGACACAGCCGCTGATGGAGTCATCATCACCTCGCAAGAAGTGATGGATGGATTACCAGAACTCACTGAAGCACGCACACAACTGTGGATCGATGGTGGTCTTCAACCTCTTGAGGCAGCACAAACCGCCATGGACGGCGTGCACAATGACATGCTTCATCATGGAGAGATTCGTGGTATTGAAGTCAAGATGATCAACATCGCCGTTGCTGAAATCGATAGCACAACACTCAGTGTAACTGGTGAATTAGGTGTTTCTGACGGTGATGCAATGCTCACAATGCCAGTGAATTTCACCATCACTCACGTGTGATCAGCGCTTTTGATGCTCGTTCCAAGCGATGTCCATCAGATGTTTGATGCGTTCTGTATCGCTCTTAACCATCGATAAATCAACGATGGGCCATGATGCAATTTTCGCACGGTCGCTGAGGCCTGCTTGAATCGCTCGAATGCGTGGGAAGGCGGCCAAATAACGGTCGGCTCTGCGAAATGAATGGGCATCCCGGCTACGAAGCATGCCTTTGTGGCGTTCTTCTTCACTCACCATCATCACCAACCCAACAGCGATGCCACCGGCTTCGCGCCAGCTTCGCAACAGACGTTCACTCGGATTGATGTGGACACCTTCGATCAGCAAATCGATGCCTTCTCTTCGAGCCCGGTCGATGGTTGCAACTACGCCACTTTCCACCGCTTGGCAGGTGTCGAGCCAATCGATGACGGCCTCGCCAGATTCACCTTGAGAAAAGGAAGAGCGGTGCAGGCTGGATTGGGTTCGGTCTTCATCACAAGCCCGCATGATTTCACGGATTGCATCCGTTGACAAAAGACGAGCAAAACCTGTATCAGCGGCAAGTTGGACCGACGCTGTGGACTTGCCAGTCCCGGTGGCACCTGCGATGACAAGAAGACGAGGGGCACGGTCGGCAAGGGTGCGGGCAGCGTCTTGACCCAAACCTACCTTCCGAGCCATATTGGGTTGTGGTGATGGTGCCTTGATGAGTCTTTGCGCCCATGGAGGCTTCACAGACAGGGTTTGGTCCAACCCTCTGCCAACCGAATGCCTTTGAGGGGACGACGCTTGGCGTTGAACATGAGCGCAGAACAGATGTGGGTCGCCGGTGAATGGTGCGATGCCGAAGATGGAGCAACAGCAGATATTCTCAACCCCGCAACGGGCGAAGTCATGGCCACCACACCAAAAGCAACCTTGAGCGATGTCGACCGCTGTGTTGACGCATCACGGGCTGCTTTCAACGATGCTTCATGGAAAGCGATGGACCCTGCTCAACGGGGTCGAATTCTCAACAAAATGGCTCAAGCCACGTATGCCAACGCCAAGGCACTCGCTGTCATTGAATCCAACAACAACGGCAAAACATTCCGAGAAGCACTGTCGGAAATCCGTTACGGTGCATGGACCCTCGAATACTTCGCAGGACTTTCTGATAAGATCGAAGGCTCGACCATCCCCGTTCCTGGCAACCGACTGAACTACACCTTGCGCCAACCGCTTGGCGTCACCGTTCACATCATTCCTTGGAACTTCCCGCTTCAGTTGGCACTGCGCTCGATTGCTCCAGCCCTTGCTGCTGGATGCACCGTGATTGCAAAGCCAGCATCGTGGACTCCACTTTCGCTCATCGCATGGGCCAAGGCCATGGAAGAAGCAAAAGTCGGCCTCCCTACGGGTGTGCTCCAAGTGATCACCGGATCTGGTGGACTGATTGGGGACGCACTCGCTGGCCACACCAACGTCGACGGCGTTGTCTTGACGGGCGGCGTTCCAACTGGCCGGGCGGTTATGGCAAAGGCAAGCGAGAACCTCACCCCAGTCACCCTCGAACTCGGTGGCAAGGGAGCAAACATCATCTTCCCAGATGCTAACCTTCGTTATGCAGCCAAAGCCATTTGCTTTGGAATCTTCATGAACGCTGGTCAAATGTGCTGGGCTGGTTCACGCCTCATCGTCCACGAAGACGTGCACGATGAACTGGTCGAAGCCGTATGCGCTGAAGTCGCCAAGTGGAAGGTCGGTCCGGGCATGGAAGAAGGCGTCCGAATTGGTAGCCTTGTTCACGAACCCCACCGAGCCGAAGTGATGGAGAAACTCGCAGCAGGACTCGCCATGGGCGGAACCGTTGTCTGCGGTGGCAACATCATCGAGGGCACTGGAGCGTTCATGGAAGCGACCGTTGTCACCGGTGTTGACAAAGACAACCTCCTGTTCAATGATGAATTGTTTGGACCTGTCCTGGCTGTCACCAAGTTTAGCGAGGATGCTGAAGCACTTGCTTTGGCCAACGACTCACCGTTTGGATTGCTTAACGGCATCTGGACTAACAACCTCAGCCGAGCGCATTCGATGGCTCGAGATTTGGAAAGCGGTATGGTTTCAATC
>MEHZ011635258.1_pt1 | contig 43586 bp, 23 predicted proteins | sample 897221 | NCBI WGS metagenome assembly MEHZ01 (sample SAMN05514161, study PRJNA337945) | marine metagenome | isolation source: marine surface water | place: Arctic Ocean | collected 2007-12-13 | reverse complement strand
GGTCATCAAGATAGAAGCATAAAGAGTAGTTATCAGAATTGGGAATGGGATAGAATTAGTGCAAAAGTAGATGAAGCACATTTAAAGGTTTTAAAAGAATTTAGAGTTAAAGATGTTTGGTATAAACTAAGGAAAAGAGGTAAAGAGATTGGATTACCTGAAAGTGTGGTTACAAGAACATTAATGCTTAGCAATCCAAGAGATAAATATTAAGTAGTCACCTAAATCATAATTATTAAAAGTAATTATTCCCTATATTTAAACATCTAAGAACTTCAGAAATATGATTGAATGGCATAGGAAACTTATGAAACAAATTATGAAGCAACTTAACCTTGATTCATATCAAGTTGCGTGGATTTCATTTTTAGAGGGAGTGCTTCTTACTATTATTTTTTATGAGTTCTTTATAAGATAAATAACAGGCATATCTTCTTCCTTTAATTCGGCTATTTCTAAACCTCTTAAATAGGTTAAACCTACATTTATAGATAGATAACACTTACAGCACTAAATTAAATATTTTCTTGTGGTAGTACTTCAAAATTAAAAGCATACAAAATGAAACGTATAAAATCAGTCTTATTATTATTTATTGTTTTAGTCACTTTTTCTTGTTCAAAAAAAACCGATGACGGGGAAATAAGTACAGGAATGTCAATTACAGGATCACCAAATATTCTTTTCATCATTGCAGATGATTTAGGTAAAGATGCTATTTATGGTTTTTCTGAAGGCACAATAAAGCCTAATACGCCAAACATAGATATTATTAGAAATAATGGAATTTCGTTTAGTAATTTTTGGGCAAACCCTACGTGCACACCAACAAGAGCATCCATAATTACTGGAAAATATGGTTATAGAACCGGTGTGAAAAGTGTTAGCGATGAATTATCCATTTCAGAAATTACGCTACAAGAATATATTAGCACTCAAACTAATGATGAATACGCATCAGCAATTGTTGGAAAATGGCATCTTTCAGGTAACAATTCAACTATAAACCCAGAAACATTTGGAATTGATTATTACGCTGGTCTTATTCGTGGTGCAGTAAATGATTATTACCAATGGCCATTAAGTGAAAATGGTACTAGAAGTCAAAACACAGAATATATAACCGAAGCTTTTACCGATTTATCAATTGATTGGATTAATCAACAATCTAAACCTTGGTTTATGTGGTTGGCATATACTGCACCACATACACCATTTCACGCACCACCAAGTAATATGCACAGTCAAGGTAATTTACCAACATATAATAATGGACTTGACCCAATACCATACTATATGGCAGCGATTGAAGCTATGGATTTTCAAATTGGTAGATTATTAGACGAAATTCCCGAAGACGAAAGAAATAACACCATAATAATTTTTATTGGCGATAATGGCACACCGAATCAAGTTGCGCAAAGTCCATATTCAAGTTCAAAAGTCAAAAGTACTTTATATCAAGGTGGTGTTAACGTTCCTATGTTTATCTCGGGAAATTCAGTTTCACGAACTGGAATTGATAACAACTTAATAACTAGCACAGATTTATTTGCTACAATAGCAGAAATCGCTGGCAGTTCAACAAATGAAATTAACGATAGTAAAAGTTTTAAATCATTACTTTCACAATCTACAAACATAAGAGATTATCAGTATTCTGAATTGGCTGACGACACAGATGATGAATGGACAATAAGTAATGGAACATATAAACTTATTGTCAATTCAGTTGGAATGGAAGAACTGTACAATTTAGTGAATGACCCTTACGAAAATAATAATTTACTAAATGGAACTTTATCTTTAACAGAACAGAACGCAAAATTGGAATTGGAAACTGAATTAATAAACATTCGGAATTAAAAAAAATGGATACAATTACCAATCTAACACTATAAAACAAGGCTTATTATCTATGGATAAATTATTGAGCCAGTCACGTTGTTTTTGTAAATCATCATGATATCTCTTTCAGTCCATAACGATTACATTTTTCTATCTGAACCGGTAAAGGAGCAATTTTTAATTCTGGCAAAGTATTGTCAGAATACAATAGTACTTCCTCATCTTTATTGAGATCCAGCGAGTAGACTCCGTCGCCCAAATCACCTAAAGTGAATTCCCGTTTCCCTAATGTAAGCACTTGACCCTGTAGGTTCGGTTTAATGCGACAAGGCTCCCCGGCAAGACTCTTTATGCTCACCCATTGGGTATGACCATCCTTGTGGGCCGCACTGACAAGAAACGCACCGCTGGTACGCAGATCATAAAAGACCGCATCAGACCATTTCTTTGGTACTGCAGGGAAAACCCTAATAGTCGCCTGCATCTTGCCGCTTTTGGGAAACTCATCGTAACACTGCAATAACATCTCATGGAGATTGTGGGCTGCATAGATAGGGCTCTCCAAACAAGCGTTGCCACCCTCTTGGTACATGCTGTTTTCACAGAGATTGTGCCATTTCATAAAGCGATGCAGTTCATACAGCGCCCGGTTCCCATCTCCCAGTAATGCCCACATGGCGCTGAGCCCATTGAAAGTGAATGCTGCTGCACCACTTTCGCGATTAACCTCGTCGAAATTTTTCATGGAGCGCATCATCAACTCCCTCTTTTCCGGCGTTTTTCCAGTCACTAATTGCAAAGGATGCATCATCTGCAAGTGGCACCAGTGCCGGTGAGGTTTATCAAACGACATATCTGTGCCGACCATAAAGCCTCTCTCATCCACCGGGTAATCTGTGAGGTTAGCGAGGATATCGCGGTATTTCGCCAATTCATCCTTCTGAACATTCAATCGTGTTCCAGCGGTTACTATGGCATGGCAAACCCATCGAAGCATCGACAATTCATAGTTTGCATCCAGCGCATCACCATATTCAGGTGAGTGTGATTTGGGCGCATGGTATTTCCCGTTACGTTTCTCCAAACGGTGGATCTGATAATTCGCAGCACGCTTCATAATAGGATAAATGGTGTCCCGAAGCATATCTTCATCCAGACTACTACGGTAGATCAACCAACAAGCATGTAAAGCCCAGACCAAATGTCCACCAGTGTTTTGAAAATTTCTGGCGTCAATATCTTTAGGCTGATACAAATCAGTCCCGGTACACACTGGCAGGTAGGCCGAATCCTCTTGCCATTCTACAGGCCGGACATTTTTGATAAGGTTGCCCTGGAACTTGTTAAATTGCCGTATTAGAGACTGGCCCATTTCAACCCGGTTAGCAGTTGGTAGCGGATAATAACAATAAGGTATGTTGAAATCCCAGTGCGAGTCCGCCCACTTCGATGGTGTCTGCCATATACCCGCAGTGTCAATCATAGCACGATCGGGTCGGGTGGCGGAACCTAGTTTATACATGGTAGTCCAATAAACTGTCTCAACCTCCGTATCCGGTACACTGACAAAACTAGCCGGATAATAGGAATGCCACCATTCGTAGTGCTTCTGTTTCCATGCATTGTAGGTGTCCCCATCCAGGGCACAGACTTTACTGACCGCTGCCACGGCCTCAGCTAAAGGATCGTTGGTTTCTTTCGGCCAGCAGTTAGCGATACTTACCGCCAAGCGCTGTTTTCCCTCCCCTGTTTTAATCATTTTCCATGCCGAAACGTGGCGAGAGCCTCCAAGCATATCCTGAATACAAACATTCACTCCGTCTACTTCCCTGACCTCCGGATCTGGATTTGGATGGAACACTTCAGTTGGATATTTGGATTCGTACATCTTCTGAATTTTGGGGAAATCTGCTTCGGTTTTTGCATAGCCGCGCCGGGTCGGCATGGAAGACGCCGGCTCCCATGTCAAGGTTATCGGCTTAGCGCCTTCGACTGATTCCAGCTCTGTAATAATGACCATATCCTCCGAGTGCGTGAATTGACGGATATGCAGGTCACCTTTGCCAGTTTTGACGGTGCCAGCCACTTCCGCATCGTAGAGTGACAACCGCAGATCACAGTCGATCGGTTGCGCTTCCGGTTTTAGATAAAATGATCCAATCTGCAACCGTCCGCGGGTAAAACCGCTCATTCCCTGCGTCATAGGCCGATGGGCCTGCACATCGCCACGGAAGACCTGTAAACGCAGGGCATTATTCTCGATCCACGACATCGATCCCAGCATTCCGTTACCTGTCCATGGAGCCTCTTCCCAGTTGGTGGGTAAGCGCTTCCAGAGCATATCGTGACGGGAAAGAAAATCATTCCAGTCTACGTTTAACTCCATCTTGCCAGGGCTATTACAGGATTGTATAAATGTTGGAATCATCGTCGTTCCTAACACGCCTGCCGACGTCTGATTTAAAAACTTTCTTCTTGATAACATATCTTATTTGAATTATTATATCTAATTACCGTGTAAAAACCTGAATATATTACTCTAACATCACTTTTATTCGTTATAATTTACATTTTCAGGTACTACTTAAAAATTTTCTTTTGTAAAAGAAAATTTTTCTCCTTTGTTCGTTTCTCTGGAAATCAGTTTCCCGTTGTATCGTATATTCAATTTATTTCCTAAAACTGAGATTATTTCAAGTGAAGTAAGTTTCCCATTTTCCCAACTTATTTTGAATTCAAATCCACCACGACCTTTTATTCCTGAAATTGTACCGGAAGCTAAATCGGATGGAAGGGCGGGAAGAATATCCTGGAAATAATCACCTGCCTCATCCCGAAGGTGCGATTGCAATAACATTTCTGTAAATCCTGAAGTTGCTCCAAAGTTTCCATCAATTTGAAATGGTGGATGAGCATCAAAAAGGTTCATGTACAAACCTCCACCTTCTTTCACACTGGTATTTCGAACTCGCGATGGAACCATCAGGTTTTTCAATAATAAAAATGAATGATCGCCATCAAGTAAACGAGCCCAGAAATTAATTTTCCATGCACGCGACCAACCTGTACCTCCATCTCCACGATGAGATAAAGTTACTTTACAAGCCTCCGCCAAATCTGGTGTTGTTAAGGGATGAATTTCATTTCCGGGGTACAATCCCCATAAATGCGAAACATGGCGATGTTCGTTTTTTGGGTCGTCGTTATCAATTAACCACTCTTGTAACTGACCATGCTTACCAATTAAATTTGGTGCAATTTTAGCTCTTTTATCGCTTATCATTTTTGCAAAATCAGCATCTACTCCTAATACTTTAGCTGCTTCAACCGTATTCCTTAAAAGGTTTCGAATTATTTGATGATCCATACTTGGAGCCATTACCATTCCTCCAGTTTCCGGACTATTACTTGGTCCACTTACCAACCATTTCGGATTTTTAGGATCCGGAACTAAATAATCTGCAAAAAACTTCGAAGCTTCTTTAAGTATCGGATAGGCACGGTTTTTCAAATATTCTTTGTCTCCTGTAAACTGGTAGTGCCACCACAAATGCTGACTCAACCATGCTCCACCAGTTGGCCAAACTCCATGGTTTGCATTATTAATTGGTGCAGCACCGCGCCAAATATCTGTATTATGGTGTGCTACCCAACCATTCATATTATAATGTTCTTTTGCAATATTTTTCCCCGTAACCGAAAGTTCTTCAACTAGCCTAATTACCGGATCGGCCAACTCAGACAAATTCGTAATCTCTGCAGGCCAATAATTCATTTCTGCATTAATATTTATGGTGTATTTACTATCCCAGGGTGGTATTAATCTTTCGTTCCAAATTCCTTGTAAGTTTGCTGGCTGTGTTCCCTGTCGTGATGATGAAATAAGTAAATACCTTCCATATTGGTATAGTAATGCTACCATAGATGGATCTTCATCTTGTTTAAATGAAATCAGTCTTTCACCTGTAGGCCTTTCCGAAATTTCAGACTTACCTAAATCTAAATTTACCCGACTATATAATTCCTGATAGTCTGCAATATGACTTGCTTTAATCTCTTCGTAGGATTTTCCATCGAATGCGGAAAGATATTCTACACAGCGTTTTGCAGGATCGGCACTAATATCACTAAAATCAACAAAACTAGTAGCCGCCACCAGATAAAGTGTAGCACTTTTTGCATTTTTAATTTGAATTAAGTTTCCATCCTGAACCAATTCTCCTCCATCATTTACCACCTTTAAACGAGCTTCAAAAGTTACTTTACTTTCCGGATAAGTACCTCTTCTCTTTTGTTCATTCGGATAATTATTTGATAAACCTGTCAATACAATTTCATTACCATCAACCAATACCTCATACTTAGTATGTGGAGAATCCATGGTAGCTGAGAAATTAATTACACCTTGTTTATCAGCTTCAATTCTAATTGCTGTAAGCTGGTCCGGTGTCGAAGTGAAAACATCACGTTTAAATTTCACACCATCAACTTCGTAATACACCGATGAAATAGCATCTTCTAAATTTAGCTGACGTTTATAATTAACGGCATTTTCATGCCCGGGGAAATCTAATAGAATATTTCCAAATGGTTGGTAAGAGAACTGCCCAAAAGGCTCAGACATAAAATGTTCATTCCCTAAAGCATGTGCTTTTTTCTGCTTTCCTTTCCAGAGTAATTCGCGCAGTTCATCTAAATATTTATGGGCTCCTTTATGGGCATAATCATGCGGCTGCCCAGTCCATAAAGTTTCTTCGTTAAATTGAATGGTTTCTTCCTTGGTACCGCCATAAATCATCGCGCCCAGACGTCCGTTACCAACTGGCAATGCTTCTGTCCAAACCTCAGCAGGTTCATCGTACCATAAGGTCTGCGAAGGATCTGTAGGTTTCATTTCAACCATATTCCCCTGGCTGCACGATGATTGTAATAATAATGTATATATAAAAAGAATCAGACTTAGGTATTTCATAAATTTTGGTTTTAGTTTAACTTAGATAAGCAATTAACATCACTTTAATTTTATTAAAATTGTTTGTTTTTAAAGGTATAAGATGGAACTCGCATGATTTTAATAATTAGCCTATGGGTTAAAAGTTTTGTCATGCTCGTTTCATTCGTTTTTATTTACATTTTTAAGTATCAATAAATTTCCAATGTATGTTTAAATGGTGTGAACCCGGTTAAATAAACACTGTGACCATCGTGTTTTGTTGTCATTCCTCTCAATTGTGACCATTTATGGGCAGTACATCCGGGGCCAAAATTGATTACATCGTCATTCATGCCCATTATTCAAAAGACAAATAATTCCCAAATCCCATAACTACAGTAGAAAACATTAGAATGAGAATTCCCACAAAAATCAGTTTCATTGTACGTCTGCTACTGCCTTTCCATTCGTGTGTAATCAATCCCCACATAGTACTGAATACAATAACAAAGGCCAGGTGAATACTAAAACTTACAAAGTCATTTTCCCCCATTTTGGTGGTTCCCATACCGTAGAACATAAATTCCATGAAGCCGGTAATACCTGCAATGGCACAAAAAAGATAATTAACTCGTAAAGAAGCCCCTTTTGCATTAATGTAGTCGCCCAGGCTGTGATTTCTAATATTCATAAAAACACACAGCCCAGCATTAGTAATAAAACCTCCACTCATGATAACTACCAGTACAGAACTATTTTTCCATAATTCTTCAGTACCATGTTCTATTGAGAGATCGGCGATAGGTGCTCCGGCCTGAATGGCAAAAGCAAAACATGCACTCATTATCCCTGAAAATACAGCGACCAGTAATCCTTTTTTAAAGTTGAAATCTTTGATATATTTCTTCTTTTCTTTTGCTGATTGCTCTTTCTCTTTAGATACTCCTGCCCAACCAGTAAAAAATATTCCAATGAGGCAAACAAATACTCCAGCAAGAGTGAACTGACCGGAAACACTGCCTACTAAAGCATCAAATTCACCCATAAAAATGGGTGGTATCAATGTACCAAAGGCAGTTGTTAGGCCCAACACCATAGCCATACCCAAAGACATTCCCAGATACCGCAATGAGAGACCAAACGTCAGATTACCAACTCCCCAGCATATTCCGAAGAAAAAAGTCCAAAATAAACTTTGTGGAGGAGCCTCTTGCAAAATTAACATTAGTTTTGGAACCGTAAAATAGGCGATTATCCATGGCATGATGACCCATGTAAAAAGACCATTTACAAGCCAATAACTTTCCCATGACCAGTTTTTCACTTTTTTAAAAGCAATGTAAAAGCTGCCTGCTGCAAAACCGCCAATGGCATGTAAAAGTATTCCTAATGCTGGATTCATAAATTTATTGTGTTAATAATCATATAAGTTAAATTATGATTTATTCATTTTCGCTGGAGCATCATCATGAATTGCCCCTGATTTTTGACAGTTTATGCCCAAAAAACAACATACGGTAATTAAAAGATAGGTTTTAATTTTATTTTCCATCTCCAAAAACTTTTTGAACTGCTTGAAGATACCCGTAACCATACATAGTACAGGGCATAAGGTAACTAGTTTCGGTCCATTCGTTCCAACTGTTTACAGTTATCAATGGTGCTTGTTCAGGATGCTCATCCACATACTTTTTAGCTTCCCTTAATGCCTTTTCAAAATTTTCAGGAGTATTGTTTTTCAGAATGTTAGGTTTAAGCATCTCATATCGGGGATTGTCGTCCCAACCAATAGAGACATGTGGGTAATACGGGGTGTCCTTGTCACTGGATGCCTTGTTCCATTCAGAAATAGCATCAGGGAGCACGTCCATATAATCCCGATTGATGTTCGCAATATGCGCAAACTGATAATGGGTTAGTCCATCAAACCCTAACTGCCTGGCAATATCGTTATAAGTTCCAATTACATTCCCCTCTGAATCCTTTACTTTCTTACTGTCCTTCCGAAGGGTAACCTGGAGGTCAAGCCCAAGGAAACCTGCCTTCTTGGCTTCCTTTCTAAACCATTTCAAAGCATCTTGAGTTTGCTTAACACCATTAAGGCCTTCAATCAAAACATCCAGTTCATAGATCATAAAGCTGGGCTTGCCATCAACTTTGTAATATGAGGGGTGCCCGAAATAGTTTTTAATGACCCTGTGACAAATAACCTCAAACTCTTCCCGATCCACACTGCCCTTCCAAATGATCCGATCATTTTTTGGCTTCTGACCCGCATTTCGTTTATCCCAAATATGATTTACGTCGTGGTTGGCCCACATCAGGTAGAACTTAACCCTATCATTATTTCGGGCTTTCAAGTATCCTTCGTTCAGATGCCCTTCAAGAAAAGACATTCCATCGTACCAGTACCAATCAAAGATGAACACGTTTACACCATGATCTGCAGCTGCATTGATTTCCATTTCGGCTACATAGGGGTCAGCCTCGTTGATGTACCCCCACAAAGGGTATCTTGGTTGTTTGTGCCCCTCGTATTTGGGCTTGTTCGACAATACCGTTTGCCACTCTCCCATGCCATCGGGCCAAAAAATCTTAGCACGGTTATCAGGATGGTAGGAAGGCCATACATACGCCGCAATATCATAGTTATATTTATCTGGCAAGTCTCTTTTTTCAACATCATCATTTTGTGCTGCCAGACTATTCGACAGAATAATCGCGAAAATTAGCATTGAACTTTTTTTCATTACATTATATTTTGGTTCACCTTATTTATTTTAAACTATTCCAGATGGTCTTTCTGATTTATATTCTAACCACATTAAATTTCATCAACTCAGCAAAGGCTTCTATTTCATTAGATAAGTCACCAATGCCAACTGCTATATGATGAGAGGGCCCTTGTTGACACCAATTGTCAAAAAATTCATGAATCGGTTGATTGATCTTGACCCTACAATTTGGATTTCCTATACTCAATACATCACCCGGAACTACCTCACCGACAGTATAGACCAGCTTAAAAGTATCACCAGCATCAAATTGACTCAAATTCAACAAGGTTGCCGTGCCTTTTATTACCTCAAAATCTATTCCCAGCCCATGACCTGTTTTACCATGATGAACCTCCAGGTGCTGCAATTTGGGGCTTCCGTCGCTCATGTTAATATTACTAGGCCCATCGTGCCCAACCAAAATAAAATCCTCATCGTAATCAATGGCAAAAAACTCAACAAACATGCCTCCTGCACCAAGTAAATCCAATATCTTCATTGCCATTGCAGTACGCAAATCACCTTCTGTCACGCCTGGTCTACCCATTGCGGCAAGTCTGGAAACCGCTAGTGTTGATTGCGCCCGCAACTGGGTTATCAATTCCTTTTGACCCCACCAGTAATATCCGAATGCGTGAATATCATGCTTGGTAATTATTTCTTCGTAGGCCACTGCCAATTGTGCTGATACTTTCATATGCTCATCAGTCACCGAATCGTCAACATCATATAGTTCCCGAAATTGCTGATACATGTCTACTACTTGTTCTGGAGTTACACGATGGAAGGCTTCTTCAATTTCTTCCACTTCAGGGCGAATAATCAAATTTCCAGTAGCCCTCAACCAACGGTGTTCATCAGTCGGCATATCCACCATTCCGGTATAGGTGTCTCCAATGATGCCAATGTTCATAGATCGGAAAGCTCTTGCGGCAGCAGCACCTTTACAATCAGCTTTAACTTCGTCCCAGAAACGTTGCGAGCTAAAAGAACCAGTCCTGACCTTAAATTTCTTATCAATACTCATTAGCCCCGCAGCATATTCCGGAATACAACACGGCCCTTCATGATATAGATATACTGTAGTATCCGCTGATTTTAAGTCATACGAACTATCGATATGTGTATTGAGAATACGAATTGGTATATCCAGTTGCTTCACGCAAGGAAGAAGTACCATACCAGTTGTATAACCAAGAGGACAAACCAAAATAATATCAATTCCCTCTTTTCTAAAATATTCCCCTGCACTTTCAGCCTTTTCTTTTGTATCCACCAATCCAGGAGAAACTACTTCTCCTATTTTTTCCAAATGGGCAATAAGCTCATTGTACATTTTCATGCACATGTCCTTTAAACCTGGGAATTGATCCCAATAGATCAGGTGTCCTGTAGCCAAAAGGCCTATCCTGGGTTGAATCATTCTACTTTGTAAATTCATAGTACTCATTGTTTTTAATTTTAGTTTCTCATGTATCAGTCTTAGTTAATTATAGCTGCTCACTACTCAAGTTCTTTGGCAAGCAGATCCAACCAGCCTTCAATATCTTCCTCAGGAATATGAAGTTTTCTATACGTTTGTTTATGTGTTGGATACCCACCAACTTCATCCTGGCTGTCGAGAATCTGTCCTTTTTTATCCAGAAAATCCTGAATTATTCTTTTATCCACGACATCTCTTTCTTTGGGTCGTGCCCCAACATGCCCGGTGATATAGCCAACAACTTCATCTGCGGGTAAAGGCATTAAATCTGTTGGCCAAACCGGCTTCTCCGATAAGATATTTATATTTCCGTAGGTTAGAGGCAATGCCATCCCCTCAGCATCAAATGCCAAATTATCCTTCATGAACGCATCCCCCATTGCTGCAACCAATGCCATTTTCTCATTAGTATTTTTTCCGGCATACAGAACATTACCTACAATACTTACCCTGCAATTTTCAGGTTCGTATCTTGCATTTTTCCATTCTGATTTGGAGTAGTACAACAGAATGGCAACCCTACCGGGGTTATAGATGAGATTATTAACAATAACTCCAGTAGAATGAGCTTTAAAATAAGGATTTCTCATGCCATTATGAGCATATAGGTTTCCTACAATGGCAATATCCCTGCAAAAATCATGTATTAACGTACCCTTGGAATGTGGCCCTTTTTCATGCGATGAATTACTAAGGCATTCTGCAATAATATTATTACTGAAAGTAATGTTATGAGAAGTGGAGTCAGGGCCTTTGGTTCTCTCTCCTGATGCACTTAAGTTTTCATCCACAGCCCAAGTAAAGGAACAATGGTCAACTAATACATTATAGGCATCACCGCCCGAGGTTGTCAATCCATCCGGAGACCACCCACTTCGTTTAGGCTCTCCTGCATCACCAGGTCTTACACGAATATGTTGGATCAAAATATCATGAGTATTGATCCAGAATCCGCCTTTAATAATTGTGATACCTGGAGAAGGAGCGGTTTGTCCTGCTATAGTTAGGAAAGGTTCTCTAACATCCAACTGCCCTTTATTCAGGTCGATAACACCTCCTACTTCAAACACCACAATTCGAGGGCCCTTGGCTTCAATTGCTTCACGAAGAGAACCTGGCCCTGTGGCGTTAAGGTTCGTAACCCGTATTATTTTACCATTCAAACCTCCTTTGGTAGCATTGCCAAATGCAATATTTGATGGAATTTCATATTGTGCGCTTGCATATTGAATCATCATATAACAAAACCCCAGTAAACACACTAAAAACCGATTTTTTACTAATTGTGAATTCATATTTCCAGTAATTTAATTTTCTGTTTGGTATAAGTCGGCCCATTGATTTTCATTACAGTTAAACAAAATTAATGAGATCCATAACCAAATATGGAACTCGATATTTTTTAAGAAACCATGGCAACTGATCCAAAGCCTTACATCAGTGCCTTTAAACATTTTGTTTTGACCCACTGCTGCCAATGGATTGTACAGATCACCTGAGAACTCTACATTGTATTTCTTGCAAGAAGCTTTGTTCTGAGCACCATAGACTGGGTTATGCTCATCTTTGATCCGTGGGTAGAGGGTGTGATCGGCTGTGCCATAACCATTCCGATATCTAATAAATGTAGCTGAAATTCCCATTAAATAATATTTGCAATTATCTGGTAATCGCGAATACTACTCACGATTCCTTTTTTGATAGGTGAATATTTTTTTATCCGTTTTCATCTACTTTTTTTCAGTATTGAATTTACAGCTTCCCAACCCAACACAGAGGACAACCAATATAAATGAGTAATTTTTACAAATTCCGCTCTATCTCTCATTATTCCGTGCTTGCTTGAAATGAATAATTGCCTGACCCGACTGATAAGGTAACATAATCGCCATCATCAACTCCTTCTGTCACTCCATCGATCCCCTTGTTGAATTTATTGCCATACCAAACTGTTTTACCATTCTCAGTTATGACAATATTGTCTTTTCCCCGTTTTGGAATGCTAACTTGAGTTTTTGAGTTGGCCGGGATTTGAACATCAAGTTTGAAAACACCTTCGATCAATTCCCATGAAGAACTAATTTCTCCCCTAACTGTTTGTACCATCGCTTTTGCGGACGTCAAATCTTTTAGTGGGTAGGGCTTGATATTAAATTTCTGATATCCGGGCTTCATGTTTTTAGCCCCATAAAAATTAGGCCCCTGAATTCCTGCAATGTATCGATAGAAGAACTCGTTTACCCCTGCCAGCATAGTCATATTATCTGATCTTCTACGACCGCCCACATCTGCAAAATCCCTTCCCCAGCATTCCCAAATTGTAGTAGCACCTTGGTCAACCATATAACCCCAGCCGGGATAATCTGTCGTATTTACAATATTGTACATTTCATTCCCCATGTTGTTAGCCGTTAAACTTTCAACAAGAGCAGTAATACCAGCGTGTCCTACTCGAAGATGCCCCTTGTCATTTTGGGTGATGTTTTGCGCGATGTTGGTGATGAGTTTTTCCTGATATTCTTCGGGCACAAGTCCCAAGGAAAGGGGAAGCATTTCTGCCGTTTGCGATTTAGAGGCATAATGCCCTGTTGTTTTGTCAAGCCACTTTTCATTGAAGGCTTTTTTCACTTCGTGAGCTAATTGTAAGTATTTAGACTCATCCGATTTCTTACCAATCACCTCAGCTATTTCTGACACCAATCGAATATTTCGATAGTATAGAGCTGTCCAAGAGAGGCTTTGAGGTGTTTCATCTGACCTCCATTTTTCATAGCCTGGAGCTTTACCAGGAACCATGTGGTCGCCCAGCCAACCAACTGTTACTATTGGTCCTTCGCACATGTTATTTTTAATATAGTTAACCCAAGCTTTTATAGTTTCATAATGTTCATCTAAAAGTGACCTGTCGTCATAAGCCTGATAGAGGTACCAAACCAACATGGCATAAGCCGAACCTTGTGATACATCCGGAGCACGAAGTTTTCCCGGAAAGGCAGGAACTACATCACCGACACTTCCATCTTCGCGAGCAGCCAACCTTATATCGGTGGCATATTTTCTCCAAAATAACGGTATGTGCTTTCTAGTAAACAAACTGGCTGCTATACTAGCGGGCTCATTGTAACCGTAGGGCTCCCTATGCAGACAATCCAACAAGAATCCCTTTAAACTATTACTCAGCGTTCTATTTACATTGTCATGAATGGTATTGAACAGTTCATTTGAGCAACTGAAATCACCTTTCAAATTTTCGTCGGTGTGAACGATACGACCTTGAACATCACCCAAAGATGGTTTATTAGAGAACCCTTTTATCTGTACATACTGTACAGGGTGATACACAAATCGTGGCTCATAGGACTCACCATTGGAATCGCCTTTTAGTATATAATAATCCCGCTCTTGCTCACCTGGCCAAGGCTCTTCATCGATCATTCCATTTTTTAACAAGCGTGTTGAATAATCAATCTCTATTTGATCTCCCCGTTTTCCTTTGATGTCCAAATTGACCCATCCCCCAAATAATTGGTCAAAATGATAGACAAATACACCAGGTTCGGGCTCGGTTAACTTGATGGGTTTAACCGTTTCGATAACTTTCATTCCTGGCATCATTTGAGACCTCAACGATCCTTTTGGCCCTTCTTTTTCTTCTGCTTCGAGCCATGAACTATCATCAAAACCAGCGATGTTCCACCCTTCTTGTTCCTTGCGAGCATCATACTTTTCTCCAAAATCAATGTCGTTTTCACCTATAGGAGCAAAAGAATATTTCCATGATTTATCGCTCGATATCCGTTCAACAGATCCGTCTTCATATTCGATGTTCAATTGTACCAACAACTGAGGTTTGTCGCTCCAGTTATTTTGTGAAAAATCCAGCACCTTGGCACTATACCAGCCATTGGCCAAAAACACGCCTATTGCATTATCACCCTGCTTCAATCTTTCGGTAACGTCATAAGTCATGTATTTAACCAATTGGTTATAATCAGTAAAGGCAGGAGACAAGACTTCATCACCTACCTTTTCTCCATTCATATAGCATTCGCTCAGTCCTAAGCCGGAGAGATAAACCCGCGCATGTTTTACTTTTTTTTCTATTTCAAATTCTTTTCGAAGCAATTGGGCGTCACCGGAGGGGTCAGAGCGATGCTTGTAATTGTTGCTAAGGTTGCCATCAAACCTCCACCATCCGGCCAGATCTTTTGTCAAAAAAGTGTTATTCATTACTTCAATGATTGCCTCTTCAGAAAGTTCATTTCTATAAATATTTAACTCGTCTATATTACCTTTGAAAAAATGTTTTCGATTAGTATGTGAACCAATATAAGCAGTAGCATATCCTCTTGGATAAATTAGACCGGGATTGGTAAATGACTTGATTTCTTTTCCATCCATATAAACCCTTTTAGCAATACGGTCATAACTGACGGATATATGATGCCATTTCTTATCGGCAAAAAAATCATCTGGAAGCACGGCACAATCTTCTTCATAGACGCCACTGACACCCAGCCCAAACCAGATTCCCTTTTTACCTGATTTTTTTCCTAGCGCCAATACTTGAGTAGCGTCACCATCATCTTTTCGATAAATTGTCTGCCAATCATTGGTAAATCTTTCGGGTTTAATCCACGCACTAATTGTGATGCCATCTGCCAATTTTGCTAGCCTGTGAAACCTAGCTTTAATTGGCTGATCCTCTCCTCTTAATAAAACAGCCTGGCCAACTTTTCCTTTAGAATAGGAAAGATCATTAAATAGTCGAGTACCAATCCATTTCCCTTCCCAGTCTTCTGGTTTCAAAAGCCCCATTGTAAAATTCGCTGGAGCACTCCAATCCGATGCTTTACCCTTATTGTCCCAAACTCTAACTTTCCAATAGCACTTTTCCCCACTGGTCAATAGTTTTCCTTTGTAAGAGATGTTGACAGAATTACTCAATTTAACTTTTTTGCTATCCCAATTATCTCCTACTTCCTTTTGAAGATTATCCAGACTGGAAGCAACCAACACCTGGTAAGCACTTTGCATTTGCCCTCGTTCCGTGGACTCAAGTATCCAGCTGAATTTTGGTGTTTTCACATCAATGCCCAAAGGGTTGATGGCATACTCACATCGCAGTTCCACCAATTTGATATTGTCTGATGCTGGGTTACTTCCATAAAGTGGATCGAAGGAAAATGCGATAATCATGCATATTCCTAAAAAAATTGATCGAATAATCTGTACCATATTTATTTGAATTAATAAATCATTATTTATTTTTTGAATGGAGTAAAACCTGTAATGTATATACTATTGCCGTTTTGTTTTGATAGTATCTTCCTCATTTGTGCCCAATTTTGAGAGTTAGCTCCAAGACCAAAATTTATCACGTCATCACTAATACTGTATTGATCGATACCACTTTCAAGGAAAGTTGATGGAAGTATATTAAATCCAGCAGCAGCAACTCCTGTGGTAAGTATAAATTCTCACCTTTGTGTTTTTATTCTATGCCTAAGGTTTTCATTTGATTAACTCTAGAAAAACTTATAGCCAGTTTACAGTCATACCAAGTTGTCTTGCAAAGCATTCCAATTGCTTGCCTACATGACCTGGTGCTGCGATAGAATGATGGCTAAATCCGAAGTGCATGAGGTCTTCAAAATATTGTCTTACAGGCTTTTCTACCTTTATGATCATGGAAGATTCATTGATTTTCAATGATGGCGTATCAAGAAGTTCTCCTTCACTGATGAGTAGACGCCAACCTTTTGCATCCTGAATGGCATGTGTCATTGTGACTGGGCCTGGTGGGTATGAAGCTTCAAATCCGACAGAATTCCCCTTAAACCCCCAGTTTTCACAGGCAGGTTTAATATATACTGGTCGGTCGGTGCGGCATTCCCTTGGGTCAATGAATCCATGCCCCAACAACATTATTGCGTTTAGGGATTTGTCAATTTCCTCCCATTCTCCAAAAAATGCCGTGTGCCCAGTAAAGTCTTTTAATACCTTGCTAAATATACAGCCCAACACATCTCCCTCTGTAACGGCAATGGCCTGATCATTGGAAAGTATTTCTGCAAGACCAAGGTAGCAGGATGCATTGGCTTTAACCTCTATGTGGTGCTGACCAAGCAGTACCAGGCCATTCAGTTTGTATCTCTCTACCAAATCCTGTAATGCTACACCGAGACGTGCCGACCTAATTATATCCTCATCTTCAAGGTTAACAACAGTATATTCTGATTTTGATTTTTCGCATAACGATTTAATGCGAGGATCAGAATCGCCATTTTCGTCGTATATCGTCATCAAATGGTCAATATTTATGTTCATTACATGAGGTCCAAACATGCCAGTAACTGAAGTTTTATCAAAATTGAAATCATACATTCCTCGAAAAACATGTCCAACAAGGCCAATGGTCATATTTTTTAGATTCCTGATGGTGGTAAATACCTGTATCAGGCGATCTATATCCTCATAAACTTCATCATCATCTATCGCTCCGGATATTGCTTCATATTTTTCAAACTTCCCCATTTTCCTTAACCCTCCTGTCAGCTGAATCAGTCCCATTGGGCCAGAATTACGCAAGCTTTGATCATACCCTTTATTAAAATCAATATTTGAGTGTGCTTGTGAAGCAAAGCAGATCAGAGATGTATCGTCGGCCAAATGCATCAATGCCTGGTGCACAAAATAGTCAGGACAATACGTGCCCTGGGAAATTACCAGTATATCAATATGCTCGTTTTTGAAAATTTGTCCGGCATCATCTGCGGAGTCTAGTGTTTCTACTAAGCCTGGATAAATAATATTGTGCTTCTTGCCAAGTCTATCCGCAATGGTCTGCATATCTTGAACGACCTCTTCTCGTAAACCTTCATACATGCGCCAATATTCAAAATAGCCACATGTCAATAATCCCACCTTGAGGTTTTGATCTCGGCGCATTTCGCTCAACAAATCACCACTTTTATTTCCTTTTGTTACTTCAAATGATTGGATAGTTTCTTTCATATTCGTTGCTTCATGGGTCTCTAGGCATCGTATAAATGTTGTAATACTGGTAATTTGATAGCCATAATTAAGTTTTGTTATCTTTTATTCACTCACATAAAGTTAATTATTTATTAGTATAGTAGATTACTTTTAGGATGGATATTTTATTCAAAAAAATAGATTAATTGTTTAAGTCTTTCATTTTAATCAAATTTTAAGAACGTCAACGTAGGTAAATTTTTGACAAACTGATTTTCTATTTTCCAGTCTACATCTTCAAATTCTTTAATTTTTTTTTCATCCTACAAATAGTTTACAAATTTATAATTGTGAAGGATAGAATATATCTTGAAGATAAGTGTAAAAATTATAATTTATTTTTTTAACCTTGAATTTAATGATAGAAGCAATGTTCCAAAGTACAATCAAATTGTAGAGAGTATTTCCCAGCTGATTAAGTAAGAGAATATAAAATATAGTTAAAAACTACGCTCAATAAGCTAAGTTAGTTTTGATTATTATAGTACTATCATTAAGGTGTTTCTTGAGAGATTTTCAATCGGTATTCATACTTCACGCTTTTTGCAAGAAATCTAACAAATAAAGGATTACCCCAATATGACAACTATACCACCACTGATTCCATTGAAAACCTACCACAATCCTATCGTCAGGCTGCAGGTAGTAAGTTATATAATTGGCCGTTTGGATGGCTCGATTCCTCATCTTCTCATCAGCAGTAGCCGCTGCCAGATCCAGTAGCATAGATGCCCAATTCAGGCTATGAATTCCCATGACCACATTACACTGCAATTGCTCGCGAATCCCCTCGGCTGGCTCAAAGCCCTCAATCTTATCCAAAAAGGTCTCTTCAGTCCATGCATTAAGTTCAAGCGCGATCTCAAGATAGCCGTTGCTTTCCGTCCGGTTGGCCAGTAGGTAACGGATCAAATCTAGACAATCATAATTGGTGCGACCTTCAGTGCTTTCTGGGATATCTTCATAGAAACCACGAAATTCTTTGGTTTTGATAGGGCCATTCATTAGCCACCCCCACGTACGATCTCGATATGTCTTGTATTGATGATTTTTGTTCAATTCATCCAGATTCTCAAACAACATGACGGCATAGATAACACTGCTTGTATAATCTTCAATAACGGTTTTTGTTTTCGGGTCGACACGGAAGGGCTAGGTTCCATTAGGCCGTTGGTTTTTTGCCAGACTCTTGCCTATGGCTTCAGCAGCTTTTAAAAATCGTTGATCATTACTGGCCTTATACAAGTCTAAATAAGCTAAAGACATGATAGCTGCTTTGTCTGGCATGATACCGCTCTTATCTCTAAATCCTCCAGGTTTCTTTTCTTCAAACGTGCTGTAGGGCATGTTAGCATAAGCTACATCACTTTGGGTGCTGTTAGTGATATTCCAGTCCGCTAACTTTTTTGCCTCCATAAGTATCCGCTTATCACCCGATGAATTAAATAGCTTAATAAAGGATTTAATCATCAAGGAGTGATGGAATGCTGGATAAGAAACAAAACGATCAGGGGATTTGGGGAAAGGCTCACCATTGTGCTGTAAATTAGAATAGTATACCCAAGGCATCTGTGTTTGCTTGTTCTCATCGATGAGATTTTCGCCTGGCCCTCTGAACCAACTAAGGTGGTTATCTAATAAGAATGACACTCCTCGTTCAATAGTCTCCTCAAAGGACTGAAGCGGCATCAACATTCCAGCCTCATCGTATTTTCGATCGGCAATAACCATATTACTTTTCCAGTCAAAATTACCTTCAAATGAATGTTCTGGTCTTACTTTTTTTTTACTTTCAGTAATTGCATCTTCTTTATTTTTGTTTGAGACGCTCTTACACATAGTTGTGCTAATTATGATTACCAACACAATACCTCTTGAAAAGTTCTTTATTAATTTCATATTTCTTTATTAACGTTTGGATTTGTCGTGGGGCGGTAGCCGATCCAATCCTTCGTGTCCGGATTGAAGCACCGCCGTTCTTAATAAACTTGTCGACCTCCCCAACATTTTACTCGACAACCCAGTAATTGATATCGGTAACGCCTAGGTTTTTTGATCGTTGATGTCGCTGACGAGCATTTTCCTTGCCATTACTTTTGGCACAAAATTTATTAAATTTAGTTATTCATATTGGCTACAACGCCCTGCTAAAGGCAATTCTACTTAAATTAAAGATACAAAATATAATACAAGGAGATGTAACGCAGTGCTGCCAAGCGTAGTTAAATCTCATTGGCTGTCTTGCTTATTGAATTTTACTTTTTAAAATTTAATGAGTGAGCTACTTTTTAGTATCGAAAGGGAGGAAAGTAAAATCAAATTACTTTTAGCAAATGTTCTTGTACGTTTTCCATAGTGAACAAGGTGAAAATGGAAGAGGTCTATTCCATAGGGTTTGTTCTCTTGACTCAAAATATGATTCAAAAGATTATGACAAGCAGTTTAATTAAAGAATATGATCTAATATAGTCACTTGATAAAGATTTAAACCATTAATCCATTTTTTTGAATAAAATATCCATTCTAAAAGCAATCTACAATACTAATTTTGAATTCAATTAAATAATTATGACTCAATTTATAGTATTAACTAAACAATTTTAACATGGAAAAACTAAAACTCTTATTGCTTGCCTTTATGGTTATTTTTGCATCTTTTGCATCTGCGCAAGACATTACGTCTGGTATTTTAACAGATGGGCAGAACAGGCCTATCCCAGGGGCTAACATCTTGGTAAAGGGAACCACAAAAGGGACCTTAACGGATTTTGATGGAAAATATACAATTGCAGCATCAGATGGTGATGTTCTTATATTCTCATATATAGGATACACAACAGTGGAAGTTGAATCTACAGGGCAATCCTTATTAGATGTCCAACTTTTAGAAGATACAACTGGTTTGGATGAAATAGTTGTAACAGGCTATGGTACTTCAGCGAAAAAAGATGTTACAGGTGCCATTGCTTCCTTAAGTGCTTCAGATATAACTGCTCAAAAGAAAACAGATATTGGTCAAGCTTTGAAAGGACAGGCGTCAGGAGTTGATGTAAGGTCACTAAGTAATAAACCAGGTGCACCACTTCAGATTAGAATTAGAGGAAATACAGCTATTAGAAATGATGCTTATGTATCTCGTGATGGTACAAATAATGACGCTACAGTTGACAGATCAAAACCTTTATATGTTGTAGATGGAATATTTTTTGAAGATATCAATATTTTGAATCCAAATGATATTCAGCAAATGGATATTTTGAAAGATGCTTCAGCAACAGCTATATATGGTTCTCGAGGGGCTAATGGTGTTGTGATTATTACAACTAAAAATGGCGTTGAAGGTAAAACAGTATTTACTTATGAAGCTAGTGTTGGTGTTAGTTCAGTTGCTAATGAACCTGATTATTTTACAGGCGAAGAATATGTGTCATTTGTTGGGGATGTTATTAGAAGTAATGAGTGGAAAAAACTTTTTAATACCGGTACGCCTTCCGTGGCGGATTATAATAACATAAATATTGCTCCATTTATCAGTCAGGAAATAAGAACGACAAATGAAGAAGCTAATAATGTTGCTAACGGACGTTTTACCAATTGGAGAGAAAAATTTCAAAAAACAGGTTTACAAACAAGTCATAATTTGCGTTTGTCTGGTGGTAGTGACGGTTTGGTGTATAATGCATCTCTAGGGATTTTAAGTGATGAAGGTGTTGTTGGAACTGAAGCTTTTGAGCGTTACAATTTAAGTGCTTCAGTTTCTAAAAAAGTAACAGATAAATTTACTGTTGGCTTGAAAACATACTTAGCTTATTCTGATAGAGAAGAAGGTAGTGCCGAATTGTATAGAAGTACACAACGATTACCGCCAACTGTTAACTCTCGCGATGTTCTTGGAAATGTTATTTTATTTCCAGATGATCAAGATGTACGTTTTGCTAATCCTTATTATGACGCTAATGGAGCGTGGGATAATAATACTAAATCTATGGATGTTATAGCTAATGTTTTTTTAGATTACAAGCCTAAAGATTGGATTAGTTTTAAAACGCAGTTCGCACCAAATATTAAAAACACAAGACAAGGAGAATATAGGGGTTTGTTTACAAAATCATCTCGAAATGATCAAGGTAGAATTCGGGCTTACTATAATCAGTATTTTAATACATCGTATTCATGGGATAATATTGTTAATTTAAATTTTGATGTTGCAGATGGTCATAATTTAAAAGCAACTTTAGTTAGTTCTGTATATTATAATCAGCGAGAATGGAGTAATATAGAGAGAAGAAATTTTGATACCGATGCCTATTCGTTTTACAATATAGAGTCTGGTCTCCAAGCAAGAGCAGACAAGAGCGAGTATATAAAAGAAACGTTAGCATCATATACCGCAAGGTTAAATTACAGTATACAAGACAAATACCTTTTTACTTTTTCTGGTAGATATGATGGTTCATCTAAATTAGCAGTAAATAATAAATGGGCTTTCTTTCCTGCAGCAGCTTTTGCGTGGAAAGCAAGTGATGAAGATTTTCTGCAAAGTACAGATTGGTTAAGTAATTTAAAATTTCGTTTAAGTTATGGTGAATCTGGAAATGATACTTCAGCTAATGCATATGGATCATTGGCACTTTTAGGACAAAGTGATTATTTATTTGGTACCACACTTGCTAATGGAACCTATGTAACAAGGTTTTCTAATTCCGGTTTAGTTTGGGAGCGTTCTAAAGAATTTAATATAGGTGTGGATTTAGGTATTTTAGATAATAAAGTCCGCTTAGGTATTGAGATATATAACAAAAAGACAGAAGGTAGTATTCTTGGTAGAACGCTATCTCCAATAACAGGTTTTAATGACGCTACAGGGAATTACGGATCGATAGGTAATAAAGGAGTCGAAATCACTTTAAATACTAGAAATATTCGAACAGATAATTTTAGTTGGACTACCAACTTGAATTTTTCTAAAAACAATAATGAGATTTTAGATTTAGATGGATCTTTGGACTTGATTCCATACGAAAACCATGGTGTCTTAAAAGTAGGACAACCTGCTGATGCTATTTGGACTTATGAAAAATTAGGTATTTATCAATTAGATGAGGTTGCTGAAGCAGCAGTGTATAACAGATTTCCTGGTGAATATAAGTTTAAAGACCAAAATAATGATGGTCTTTTAGATAATGACGATAAAGTCGTGATAGGGCAGTTATCTCCAGATTGGATAGCGGGTATGACAAATACTTTTAGCTATAAAAATCTAGATATTTCAATCCAAGCATACACAAGACAAGGAAGTGTTGGACACTCAGAATTTTACCAGAATTCTGTGCCTTGGCAACATGATCAAGCTAAGTTTAATAAAGTAAATTTAGATTATTGGACACCTAATAACCAAGGTTCTCAAAATCCAGCTGTAGGATATGGTGGACAGGGTACATTAAATACGAATTCTTATTATCCAAATTTTGATTTTGTTCGTATTGGAAACATTGGTTTAGGATATAAATTCAATCAGCCTATGTTAGATAAGTTAAAAATGTCTAGTTTAAGTTTATCATTAGATATTCAAAACCCGTTTACTTTTACAGACTATGCTGGTTCTGATCCAGAAACAGGCCTTCAAAATAATTATAAGGCAGGATATTTGATGAAAACAGTGTTGTTTGGACTTAAAGTGTCATATTAATTTTTAAAAAAATATAACCATGAAAATATTAAAAAATATAAAATATATAATAGGCACAATAGCTTTTGTTGTGTTATTAAATGCTTGTGATAGCTATATTGAAGAAGACGTATTCTCAGCTGTTACTAGTGAGAACTTTATAACAGAAGATAATGCAGATCAATTAGTTGTTGGAATTTATCCCTTAGTCCGAGGAATTTATAAAGATTATGCTTATAAGTTTGATGGGACTGATATCTTTACGTCCAAAGGAGACGTAAATTCTATTAGTGCTGTTAATGATTATGTTGGTTTTGAGGCTCCAAATAGCGATGGGCTTTGGACTAGTAATTATAATATTATTGCAAAGGCTAATACAGCTCTTAATCGTTACGATAATCAAATAAATTGGAGTAATGGGAGATTAGCTGAAAAAGCTTATGGTATTGCACAAGCAAAAGCATTAAGAGCTTTAGCCTTTTTCAACTTGGTACAACAATATGGAGGTGTAGTTATAGATTTAGAAGAACCTCAAACTATACGAGAGGATTATGCAAGGTCTACAGAAGGAGAAACATTTGCCCAAATAATAGTTGATTTAGAAGCAGCTATTCCAGATTTAAAAGAGGATCCAGATACTGGACGGTTTTCTAAAAGAGCTGCACAACATCTTTTGGCAGAAGTATATGTAACAAGAGCCTATACATCATTTGGTACAGCTACAGATTTTACTACGGCTGCTGGATTAGCAGAGCAAGCAATAGGATCATATGATCTTAGAAGTCAGACCTTTGCTCAGGTTTTTGCATATGATAATCAGGTAAATGATGAAGTTCTTTTTGCTGCTCAGTGGGGTTCAGAAGGTATCCCTTCGGATAAAGTAAACAATAAACATGCAATGTTTATGTTTTCAGTTGTTGATTTGCCTGGGATTAATAGAACAACAACACCTTACGGTATGAGTGCTGGTGGTCCTATGCCAACACCATTCTTTTATTCTCTTTTTGCAGATAATGATTCAAGAGAAGATGCTACTATGCATAGAGCTATTCTAGCAGATGGCAATGAGCCCGATGGGCCAGATAATGTTGTAGCTGGGGATACTGTCGTTTATTTTCCTAAGAAAGCTTTGGATGTAGCTAAATTAACAGATAGGTTAAACCGCTATTATGTTTACCAACCAGATCAATATTTATGGGGTCGTCCCGCAGATATTCCTGGAGTAAATTATTTATATTCAAAGAATACACAAAATACAAACTTTCCAATTTTCAAGAAATTTGATGATGAAGATTTTAGTGAAAATACAGACGGTTCACGTGATACATTTATATATAGAATAGCTGAAACACATTTAATTGCCGCTGAAGCATATTTAGGTGCTGGAAACGCTTCGTCTGCAGCAACTCATATTAACAGGGTTAGAGAGCGCGCTACTGGTGTTGCTAATCATTATGGTTCAGTAACCATAGACGATATATTGAATGAACGTGCTTTAGAGTTAGCTGGAGAAACTAACAGATGGGCAGTTTTAAAAAGAACTGGTAAACTAAAAGAAAGAATAGAGAAACACAATCCTCATGTGGTAAATCATGGAGCTTTTGATGCTAATAAGCACTTGTTACGTCCAATCCCTCAAGAGGAACTTAATCTTTCACCTAGTACAATGAAGCAAAATCCTGGTTATAAATAGGATAATAACAGAAGAATTTAAAATTAGTTTTTAGATAAAGGCAGGTAACATATTACCTGCCTTTATTATAAATAGTAATATAATTAATAATGCTAAAAACTGTTTTTTTATGATAATCAATTTTTTTATACTGTAGTCAATTGGTTTGTTATTTTTTTTTTCAGTTTTTACTAAGAATCAATGCACGGATAAAACACCCAATAAAAACAGTGAAATAGATTTGTTTGCGTTTTAAGACAGAACAATTGCTCCTCTTAAAATTCCAAATCTGGGTTATTTCAAAAATGATGTATTGAGTTGGTCAATTACCGTGGTAAATTATTATAGTAGGAATGGGAAAGCTATATTGAAATGATAAATTCTTTGGTACGATTGCGGTATAATTCTATTCAGCTTTTTGATATGTCGGGAAGACGACCAGAATTTTTTGTAAGACCGGTGTACAAAGAATTAGAACTTAACTATAAAATTCATGAATCATATATGGATAGTTTAATAAATTACGCAAATGATAAAGGTATGAAAGGCGCTGTAGATTTTTCATTAGGATATCAATAATGGGTATCCGTCTAAAGCAATGCATAATGATATTCGTGTTAATTTAATAAAGATAAAAGACAATTAAATGAAATTCAAAAAACATATAAATACAGGATTATTAACGCTTACTATCTTAACGTTAACTTTTCTTGCTTGTAAAAAAGAAAAAAAAAAATTACCTGTTTTAGAAATAATAGAAAATTTAACAGATAAAGTTTACCCATTACTTGATACAGAGAATTCAAGATGGTTTTTCTTTTCATCAGCAAGTAGACCTTTTGGAATGGTTAACTTAAGTCCTGACACAGAAATAGACGGTGCTTGGGGAAGTGGTTATAGACACGGGGTAGACACTATTAAGAGTTTTAGTCATATCCACGCTTGGCAAATTTCTGGTTTGTCCGTTATGCCAGTTACGGTCTCTAATGAGAAAAGTGATATTATTTTTGCTGATTTTTATTCAAAGTTCAGTCATGATAAAGAGATAATTAAGCCTGGTTATCATAAAGTAGAATTAGAGAGATATAATATAAAAGCTGAATTAACGAGTACAAAACGTGTTGGTTTCCATAAATACTCGTTTCCAAAGAATAAAAATGCAGGCATATTATTTAATTTGAATACTGTGTTAGGCCCATGTGATAATGTCGACGGAGTACTAGAAAAAACTGGAGACAAAGAATTATCAGGAAAACTTGTCGCTGCTGCAACGCGCCGAAGACCAAGACCGTTAATCATATATTTTAAAATAGAGTTAGATAAGGATATTAAAACTGTTGAAAAGGATGATAAAACCGGTAATTATTTGATACGTTTTGAATCTACTGGCGAGCCTGTTTTAATGAAAGCAGGTATTTCTTATACATCTATTAAAAATGCAGCTAATAATATAAAAGCAGAACTCCCACTTTGGAATTTTGATAAAGTTGTGGAAGATTCTCATAATGAATGGGAGAGTTTACTAAGTAGAATTGAAGTTAAAGGTGGCTCTGACCTAGATCAAAAAAGGTTTTACACAGATTTATGGCATTCGCTGCAAGGAAGAAGAATGATTAGTGATGTTAATGGCGCTTACCCTGATAATACAAGTGATACTTTTAGGGTTGGACAAATACCATTAAATGAAAACGGAAAACCAAAATTCAACCATTATAATTCTGATTCTTTTTGGGGTGCTCAATGGACAATTAATACCCTATGGGGACTTGTCTATCCTGAAATAAAAGAGGAGTTTGTACAATCACTATTGCAATACGCAAAAGATGGTGGCTTAATACCACGTGGGCCATCTGGTGGTAACTACACCTATGTAATGACAGGTGCATCTAGTACTCCGTTTATAGTAAGCGCAATACAACAAGGTATTATTACTAAAGATTTAGAGGATATTTATCAAACGCTTAAAAAAAATCACATGTTAGGTGGTATTATGGCAAAATCTGGATACGAGCATAATACAAACTTAGGCGGTGGCTTAAAGCACTATATTAATAATGGTTTTGTTCCTTACCCAATTCCTGAAGGTGAGTTTGGTGGTCATCAAGAAGGCGCTGGTTTAACCATGGAGTATGCTTATCAAGATTGGACATTGGCACAATTAGCAAAGAAACTAAATCATAAAGAAGATTATGACTACTTGTTGCATAGATCAAAAAATTACACAAATGTTTATGATACATCTTCAGGCTGGATGAGACCTAAAGATGAAGGTGGTAAATGGCTAGAAAATTTTAATCCATATCAAATAAAGGTTGGATTTGTAGAATCTAGCAGTGCACAATCTACTTGGTTTGTACCTCATGATTTAACCGGTTTGGCTTCTTTAATGGGAGGTAATGATAAAGCTGTGGAGAAATTAAATAATCAATTTAAAGCTTCTGAGGAATTAAATTTTACATCGGGTAATTCGCATGCGCAAGAACTACATCCAGAATACAGACGTATCCCAATAAATTATGGTAATCAGCCATCCATACAAACAGCTTTTGTTTTTAACGCCTTAGGTCGTCCAGATTTAACACAGTACTGGTCTCGGAAAGTTATAGATAAAGCTTTTAGTGGTTTGTCGCCAGCAACAGGTTATAACGGTGATGAAGATCAGGGTTTAATGGGTAGCTTAGCTGTTTTAATGAAAATGGGTCTGTTCCAAATGAACGGAGGAACTGACAATAATTCAGAATATCAAATAGGGAGTCCTATTTTTGATGTGGTAACTATTAATTTAAATCAAGACTATTACAAAGGCGAAAAGTTTGTAATAAAAGCTAAAAATAATGATCCAAACAATGTTTATTTAAATAAGGTGACACACAATGAGGAGGCAATTTTAGATTTCACGATTAAACATAAAGATATTACCAACGGCGGCGAACTTATTCTAGAAATGAATTCTAGTTTGGAGCGTATTAAATAAAACAAGACTATGAAGTTTCGTTTTAAAACATGCTTTTTTATTGCATTTTTTTTGAACCTTTTTTTTGGGCAAGTTGTTTACAAGTACCTAAATTCATTTGAATGTCATTCCACTAACTAGGAGTTATAACGAATATAAAATTCAAATAAAGAGAAACCTTTATTTAACTATTTAAAAACGATTGATACAGAAAGAATGGATGCTTTGCAATATGGCATTAAAACTTTAAATTTTCTATATTAGATTAAATAAGATATTTCAATTTTAGTGCAAAATAATTTGAGTTTTATTCAGAAGTTAATATTCCTTACTATCTTTTTGATGGTTGCTAAAAGTGGTGCTCAAAATCTAAAATTTGAGCATTATAATGACAATGATGGATTGTCACATAACTCTGTAAGACAAATTATCCAAGATAAAAAAGGGTTTCTGTGGTTGGGTACGTTTTCTGGTTTAAATAGGTTTGATGGCTATGAATTTAAGCCTTACTTAAGCACCTCTCCTGATATAAACAAGCTAGCTAATGATGATGTCACAGTATTAAAATTAGATAGTAACTCTAATGAATTATGGATTGGAACTAGAAAAGGCTTAACACGCTTAGAGTTAGACACGCAAACTTTTACGACTTTCTTTGATAATAAAAATACGCCCAATAGTTTACCTGATGAAGAAATACGTTCTATACATATAGACAAGTTTAAGAGAATTTGGGTTGGTACAAAAAGTGCTGGACTTTATATATTCTATCCCAAAGAAAATAGATTTTCCAAAGTTGAATTAGAAGGTTTTGAATATATCAAAGAAATCTTTGAGGATAAAAAAGGAAATATCTGGGTGGGTTCTTATGGAACTGCATCAATTGCCAAAATAGAATTGAGTAATAGTGGAGAGATATCAGAAATATCAAATTACACATTAACGATCCCAAATTCTAGTGCTATAAACCCCTATATTAATTTTATATATGAGGATCATAAATCTAATCTTTTTGTTGGAACGCGTGAAGGTCTTTACAAGTTTGATGCTGATACTAATATTTTTAGTAATTTATATATTGAAAATGAACAACTTAGAGATAATCTAGGGCCTTATTTTATTTCTGTAGCTAGGGCACCAGATGGTGGATATTGGGTTGGTACATTGGGAGGTTTGTTAGTATGTAATCAATTAGAGGATATTGCCAAAGGTAATTTTAAATGGTATTATTCAGAATTATCAGATAACACCTCGTTAAATGATAATTTAATTTATGCACTTTATTTTGATAATTCTGGTGTACTTTGGATTGGTACTGATGACGGATTGGACAAATATGACCCGTACGAAAATCAGTTTAAAATAAATAAAGATATTTCTAAATATATAGATTACAAAGCGCCAAGAATTCGCGGATTTACCAAAACATACGACGATAAAGTTATTGTTGCGACAAGACGTCATGGACTCTTTTTATATCAGGAAAATACTATTATTCCGCTACACAATAATAATAGTGATATAGCAAGTATATTTTCAATTGATGGGAAAATAATTTATTGTGGTTTATGGAATGGAAGTGTTTTAATTTATAACTATTTAAATAATACTTCTATAGTTAAGGATGTAGGGCTTAAAAAATTTCCCATACTTAGCTTTATGGAAGATGACAATAACAACTTAGTGGTGTGTTCGCGTGGTGATGGCGTACTTTTTTTAAACCCCAACACACTTTTACCTTCAGAAAATCGGGATTCTATATTGCCTAATTCTTATGTAAATAAGGTGATAATGGATGCAGATAATAATTTATGGTTTGCAACAGAAAATGGATTGGTTAAATACGATACTAAACTTAAATCTAGTAAACATTTTATACAAGATATAAATTCTAGTATGGGATTACCTCATAACAATGTAAGTGATGTTATTAGTAATAACGGTTTAATCTGGGCTTCAACACGGTTGGGTTTAAGTGTCTATAATGAAACTAAGGATAGTTTTGATAAAGTTACTAAACCAGCGGAAATTGCAGGCAAGTGGGTTACAGATATGGTGTTAGATTCTCAAGGAGGTTTATGGTTAAATATCAATAACAATAGTATTGCCAAGTATAATAGTATTAATGAGACGGCCAATGTTTATAATGTAAATAGTGGTAATAGATTAGATATTTTTAGTTCAAGCGGTTTTTACAGTTTTAATAAGTCAAAAATATTTTTAGCAGGCAAAAACGGAATAATTTATTTTTCACCTTTAACTATTCGGGAGAACAAATGGTCTCCAGAACCTGTCATTACGGAATTTAAAGTTCAGAACAAAGGAGTTCTACCACAGCTAAAAGTTAATGGTCAAATTCCGTTTAGTAGTGACATTAATTATGGTAAAAATGTTGAGCTTAGCTATGGTAATAGAAATTTTTCTATTAAATTTTCTACACCATCATTTACTAATGAAAATCTAAACAAATTTCAATACAAATTAGAAGGTTTTGATGAAAACTGGATAGAAACAACTAGTAGTTCTAGAGCGATACAATACACTAATTTATATGCAAAAAATTATATATTTAAACTAAAGGCCAGTAACAGTGGCGGTGTTTGGAGTAAAATTTCTTCGTATAACATAAAAGTTAAGCCAACGTTTTGGTTTAGCTATAAAGGTTTGACTTTAATACTATTTATACTTGGTGGATTAATTTACTTCGGACGTAGACAAATAAGGTTACGTTTAAAGCTAAAAAAAGAATTATTACTTGAAAAAGTAATGCGAGAACGAGACGAAAATTTAAACAATGAAAAGCTTCGTTTGTTTACTAATATTTCACATGAGCTTAGAACGCCACTAACGCTTATTCTTGGTCCTGTAAAACAATTATTAGATCAGGACAATGCTAATACGTATGCAAAAAGTAAGGTTGAATTAATATATCAAAATGCAAATAGACTCTTACGTTTGGTAAATCAAATTTTAGATTTTAGAAGAGCAGAAACAGGAGAGCTAAAACTAAAGGTTTCTAAAGTTAGAATCTCATCAGATACCAGAGATATCTTCAATTCCTTTGTAGAGTTGTCGCAAACTAAAAACATAAATTTTAATCTAAATGTTGAAGATGAGATTGGTGAATGTTGGATTGACACAGATAAATATAATAAGATTTTATATAACCTGCTGTCTAATGCTATCAAGTTTACTAAAAATCATGGCAATGTAGATTTGTTTTTAGGTATTACAAAAGATGAAAAAAGAACACTAAGAATAGAAGTGAGCGATGACGGAATTGGTGTACCAGTTGAGAGTCAGGAAAAAATATTTTCAAGATTTTACCAAGCTAAAAATAGTTTGGAAAATTCCACAGGTGCTGGTATTGGATTGTCTCTTGTTAAGGCCTTGGTGAAAATTCATAAAGGAAACATTAGTTTAAAAAGTAAACCTAACGATGGTAGTATTTTTATTATTGAGTTACCTGTTTATAAAAAAGCTTATTTGAAGGATGAAATTTTTAAGTCATTACCTAATATAACACTACAGGAGAAAACTGCAGCTATTAAGCCTGCATTGTATAATAGTACTGCGATTACAAAAATGAATCAGGTCAAAATAAATACCGATATAAAACATAGAATATTACTAATTGATGACAACTCAGAATTAAGAAGATATGTGGCAGAATATTTATCTACTTTTTATAAAGTATATGAAGCTGAAAATGGAAAAGAGGGTTTAGAAGTTTGTAGAAAAGTAAAACCTATTCTTTGTGTTGTTGATATTATGATGCCTATTATGGACGGCTTTAAATTTATTGAAGAATTAAAAGAAGATGAAAATATAAGTAATATTGCAGTTCTGTTATTAACGGCTTTAGCTGAGAACGAAAATAAAATTAAAGGATATAAAATTGGTGTTGATGGGTATTTAGTAAAGCCATTTGACCCGTCTTTGCTTAAAACTCGAATTGATAATATTATTAAGATACGCTTTGATATAAAGCAAAGGTTTTCTGAAGAAGTTGAAACGGATGTCATTTCTTTAGCTCACTCAAAAATAGACATTGAGTTAATTTCAAAAATTAAAGAACTTGTTGAAAAAAACATAAATAATTCAGATCTAACTTCAATGTTTTTATGCGATGAACTTGCAATGAGCTCATCCAAGCTCTATCGCAAAATAAAACAACTTACAGATTTATCACCAAATGAGTTTATTAGTACAGTGCGTTTAAAAAAATCAGCAATGTTATTAAAATCTAAAAACCACAACGTATCTGAAGTGGCTAATATGATTGGGTTTAATGATCCGTATTATTTTAGCAGATGCTTTAAAAAACAGTTTGGATACCCGCCAAGTAAATTGATAAAATAGCTAGATATAAAGAATTAACGATATAAAAATAATGAAACAGCCATTACTTGTTATTATGCTTTTTTTGTCAGCGCTTTCTTATACCTAAACTAGTGGACAACATGATATTAACAATAAGAAATAGATATATAAAATATGTCAGAATTCTCAAGCATTAAATTAGCCGCGTTCTTATTATTGATTATGATCTCGGCTTGTAACCATAAGGAGGAATCCCACAGAAGAAATAAAGTGGAACTGCCGAATCAGAAGAACAATAGAGTGAACGAAAAAACTTTCACAATAAATTCACGAACTTTCAATGTACTGGATTATGGAGTAATGGGCGACGATAAGACGGACAATACTGAAGCATTCTCGGCATGCATGAAGGCTGTAATCGAGGCCGGAGGCGGGCGAATGTATATTCCAGATGGTGTCTATCGCGGCCGAATCATTATCCCCGGAACTAAAAAGTGGATCACGGTGGAAATCGTGGGAGAAAGTGAACCAACACCGATATTTGGGACGATCGGATCATTCCCGGTCCAAAATAAAGGCACTATCATCAAGAGTCATGCAGAATCCGGCCCCGCCGTCATCTTCGCCAGCAACTCACCTGAGAAGCTTTACCTGCAATTCTCCGGGATCAACGTGGTTCTCAGGAATCTGGATGTCCGAACCTATGATAATCCTGGTATCAGCGGCGTCAACCTGGAGAACGCGGCGCAATGCAAAATAGAACATGTTTTCATCAACACAGGCATCTACAATGTTCAGGCCTCCAAACCGACCCATGGCACCAGTGGTCTGATAACCCCAGCTTGCAACAACGCTGCATTGACGATCCTGCGCGATGTGGTTGTAACCGGATATCACACTGGTATCCTCGTCAATGAACATACGGACGCAGACAATATCAATTTGGCCTCCAACGTCAATGGCCTTGAGTTTGCCTTTGCCCATCACGCCTCCCGTTTCGGCCGGGTGGGCGCACAACGCTGTACTAATGCGGTTTCAGTTACCGGTAAACATGGCTTTTCAATCGAACAACTGGACATGGAAATTGCAGGCGCCGGGCAAACCGATGAGAACAACAAATGGCAGACAACCGAATATAATATCAATGATCCCGATAATCTTGGCATTGCCGACATCAACTACTGGGTAGTCGAGGGGAATATAGGTGCGACGGAAATATTTGCACGTAACGGTGGAGTTTCTATCCGTGCCCGAAGGATAGGTTCGGCTGCGGTCACCGACAAATTTAAACGTAAATAAAGAAAATACTTCTATTTAATAAATGACAAATGCAAACAAAGCATTGTATAACTAATAGCTTTGGCAAGTGCTTATTTGGAAAATTCCTTGGGAATTTTATCTGGCTCGTATTTGTTTACTAAGTTAGTTGCTAGGTATTAATTAATTTCTTTTTCACCCCAAATTATTACATCTTTCTGCCGTTCAGAAGGTGTAACTTTTAACTCGATAACTTTTCCGTTTGCCACCTTTGCTTCAACAATTGTATTATATGGGGCATTAAGTTTAAATTGAGCATCCCAGTCTTTAGGCCATGCAGGAGTAATAATGATTTTTTTATTATCTGTTTGCATAATCATTTCCTGCAAACCAATACTACCAGAGCCTCCCCAATTATGATCGGGCGACCAATCATGCCCCGGTCCCCAAAATGAAGGGAAGCGAAATTTCGAATCGTCTAACTTAAAGCAGACGCGTTCCTTTGCTTCATCAGTCAGTCCAAGCCTAGCACAAAAAATTACACCCTGACTCCAACTCAGGTTACAACTTTTTTGGTTAGGCCTGTCGTACCCCACATCCCAGGTATTCATTGCAATATCAATATCAGGTTTTCCAAGACCATATAATCCAAAGGGGAAAACAGGATACATTTGTGGCATCTCATGATTATATAAACGCTCCCATCTTGCTGCAGGAGAGATAACCTTTTTCCCCTTTTTTTCACGAAATGTTATAGGAGGAATACGCACCAACATCTCTTCCCACCGTTTTCTGTTTGCTTTAACGAGATAATTTTCAGGAAGTTCAAGCAATCTTTGCAAAACAACCTTCAAGCCACCAACAGTTGTTACCGAGTTAGTTGTCATTTTATAGGTTTCGCAGGCTGTGCCCGGATAAAAAACATACTTCCCATTCTCATCAAATTCGGATATCGTACGGTTACGTGAATAGTAGCGATAGTGTTCATCAAAAAATGCCAGACAACTTTCAATAAATGGTATTGACTCAGAAATATCCTTCCCTGTGAACCGTTGAACATCAAGCATCATTAGACAAAATTCCAGAACAGTATCCCACTGATATTCAATCCAGCCACTAAAACATACTCCTTTATCAATATAATCTGGATGTTCAAAACTGTAATTACCTGCTACAGGCAGCCCAAATGTTTCCATTTGTTCTGTAAAACAAGCTCCACCATGGTTCCAGTAGAACTTACTGCGTAATTCTGCATTTTTCTGTGCACGGTAATAGAAATCAAATTGAGGCTGCATCAAATCAAAATCGCCATTTTTTAACATGGGCCAGTAAACTAGACGCTGGTTTTGTGCAGTAATGTTGCCTCCTCCCCAATGTCTAAAATCAGGAGAAAAGTTAAATGATTCATTTACATGTCCGGGATCAAAGGTAAAAAGCCCACCATTAAACTTTGTAGGGTGCTGCCCAAAAGCGTTACACCCAAGTTGATATCGGAAAAGCTGATAATTACGTCCAACACGCCATCCTTGCTCGTTTTTGTCTCCTTTTATAAAAATATGGCTTCTCTCCCAAAAATCAGACCACCATTGTTTGGAATTATTCCACGCTGTCTTTTTGTTCTCATCAGCATCAAATATTATATCCTCCAGCCCTTCAGCCCACTCTTTATAAGTTTCAGTCTGATTCAGATGCGTGTATACCGTAATAGAATGTGAACGTGATTTGTTTTTACTTTTTAATTTCCAACCGGAGAATTCAGTAGCGTAATATTTACCTGAAGTTATTCCTGCTGCAATCATATTACTACCGCTCATTACTCCACCAAAAGTCCTGTTGATAACAGGATTCCACATTTCATCCTTTACTTCATCCATTCCCTGAAGTTTTACAGTTTCACGGAAAACCAGATCATCAAAGTTCCGGTGATACCACATTACTGTGTTTTCGTTTTGAGTTACAGAATCTTTCCGGGTAATTACGTCAAAAGGAGCCGCTTCCATTCCATAGCACTGAAGCCTTTCCGGATCTAATATCTTTCTATCCTTAGTTCTCCAGTTCTCATAAACTGCTTCGGTCAAAACAGGTTGATTACTTTTAATATCAACATGAATTACCGGACGAAATACATCAACCCAAACATTAATTGTTGATTTCAAATTATCTTTTTTTCCGGTTATTTCAACATACCCCTCTTTCAATTTTAATTCCTGCTTAAAAGTGCCACCCTTTGCAAAAGGATTTGGTGTTAACTTAACCCGAACACGGCCAAGTTTAAGCATAGAATTATTCTCATCGAACGTACCGCTACGGGACATGTAGAACAAGAGTTCCCCATTTTCAACCCACACATTCAACCCAATATCACCACCTCCACATGGCATCGATTCTGATGAATTCTGACTTTGGCTGTTCCAGACAATATTATAGTCGTTTAATTGCTGTCCTGAAACCGGACAGATAAAAACGATACCAATAATAAAAACCTTAAAAAAAGTAAATAATTTTTTCATTTTAAATCTCATTTAATTAGTACTATATAAATTAACTTTATAACTAGTTTCAATTCAATGTACTTTCAAAGCTATAATTTCCCGACTCCACTTTATACAAACTGATTCCATCTTCAACTCTAATAAAAGTCACTCCACCAGCATCTTCAATTGGCAAACCGCCTTCTGTTATGTTGTTTCCGTGAATATATACTGTTGCAGTGCTGTTTGTAGGAATTGTTACTTCCCAGTTCAATTGATTCGCCTTTGTTTTCCAATTGCTAATAATGTTGCCGTAATGCGATTCGTAATTGCATTTAACCCAATTGACACTCTTAACCAATGCCGGACGGAGTATGGTGTTTTTGAAACCGGGATTTTCAGTATCCCATTGGATTCCGCCTAAACCACGATAAAACCAGCCACCAATATACGGAAAGCATGAGTGTATCTGCGAAGCGTGTCCGTTCCATTGTTCCCAACAAGTTGTTGCTCCATTTTCTATCATATATCCCCACCCCGGATAGGTTTTTTTGTTCACCATAATGTCTATTAGGTCGTTCCGGTTATTTTCAACCAGGTAATCAAATGTTATCTGAGTGCCAATCATTCCAGTGTTTAGGTGACCCTTATCCTTCACCAGCATCGTGTGTACAAATTTATCGAACACTTCATTTTTTAGCTTATCGGGCGTAATTCCAGTTTGTAAGGGGAAAATGAGGTAAGGCTGTTCTCCGTTTGCATAAGTTGTGTCTGCTGGATTAAACCACTTCGTGTGAATCGCTTTTTGAGCAATGTTTAGTTCTTGTTTAAATGCTAATACATCATCTTTTTTGCCAAGGAGTGTTCCAACTTTTATCATAATTTGAAGTAGGTGGGTATGATAACAGTTGTTGAAAAAACGACGGGAGTTATGACCTACCCATTCTTTTTTATCCATTCCTCTGCGGGGCGGTACCCAATCCCCCAGATTTTTCCATTTATCTCCTGGAAATAGATCCTGAAGTACTCCATCTGTACTATGTGCACCAAGGTATTCAATGTATTTCTTCATATAAGGATATCCCGTTTCGAGCAGCTTAGTATCGTTGTAGAAGAGGTAGGTTTTCCATGGAACTGTAATACACATTGCCCCCCAAGCTGGTCCTCCGCCAGTTGGTATTGAAGAAGGTGCTATAAAAGGAACAAAACCATCGTCTTTCTGCTCATCCCACCAGTTTTCTGACCATTTGGTATACAAAGTGGAAGCATCGAAATTATAACAACCAACATCCATAATTGTTTGTCCATCGCCATAGCCAAATCTTTCACGATGAGGACAATCTACAGTTTGTCCACCTAAGTTTAAAGCTCTGTAAGTCCATCGAACCATTTTATGTATGCGGTTGTAAAGGTCATTCGAACAACTGAAAGAACCGACTTCAGGAACCTCGGTTTCTACTGGAATTGCGGCCAGGTCTTCTTTTGCTGGTAAATATGCTAAACCCTCAATAATTGTATAACGAAAACCATGATAGTTGAAAACATTATTAAACTGTTCTTCTTTCTTTCCAGCAGAGATAAATACATCACGTTGACGCATTGTTTGAAAATTACTTATACGCCGTGCTTCATTTGGCTTCCGCCCATTATCTTTATCTGCATAGTGAATTGTGATTTTCTTACCTGGATCAAGGTCATAGAATTTCATTTTCAACATACCTGTAAGGTTGGTGCCAAAATCAACCACTGCGATTGTATCATTCAGTTGCTCAATTGATAGTGGAGCAATTTCATCAAGCTGGATATTATTACGACATTTTTGAGCTGTGCATGGCACATCAGCTGTTTCAGCAATTACAACAGGCTGCCAACCATTTGTTGATCTTTTAGTATCCCACCATTGTTTATCTATCAAACGTGCATCAACCAATTCTCCTCCATAACTTCCCCATTGCCATCCTCCAATATGGGATCTTTCACTTGCTTTAGTTTCCCACGAAGTATCGCTGATGATTGTCTGCTGATTAGGAATTTCCAGTTGTGCCCTTAATACAGGGCTGTGGTGTTTAACTCCAGGTAATCCTGGAGAATACCATCCTGTTCCCATCCAAATTCCGATACTGTTATTTCCTTTTTTCAGATAGCTGGCTACATCATAAGTTTGGTAGTAGGTTCGTTTGCTAAAATTTGATACCGCAGGTGCGAGCACTTCTTTACCTACTTTTTGACCGTTTATGTAAAGCTCAAAGTAACCCAATGATGCTAAGTAGACAGGTGCATATTCAGGAACATTATCCAGATTAAAAGAGTGTCTGTAATAAGGTGAGGTAACCGAGTCCGGAGATCCAATCCATTGAGCAGTCCAATCGCTTTTTTCAAGTAATCCCATTGACCACAAAGCAGGTTCGCTCCAAGATGATGAGTTGCCATCTTTGTCCCATATCATAATTTTCCAGAAGTACTTTGAACGAGATTGAAGCGTTTTACCATCGTAATCAATATGTCTGGATTGGTTTGATTTTATTTTATCTGAATCCCAAAGATCACCCTCATCTTTCGATAACTTTTCCTGCGAACTTGCTACAAGCAATCGATATGCAGTTTGCTTCTGCCCACGTTGGTCTGATGCTAATTGCCAACTCAATTGTGGTTCCTTGGCGTCAATACCTAAGGGATTAGTTAGATATTCACAAGTTAGATTGGTAACATTAACCTTTACCTTTTCTTTGCATCCAATAAAGCTTGTTAATGAAAAGAATACAAAGATTGCTAAGCTAAAAATCGCCTTAAAGTTAGTTTTTGATCGTTTCATTTTATTTGAATCTTAAAAATCTAAATTTACAATTGTGAAGGATAGAATGTATCCTGTAGATAAGGGTAAAAATTAAAAAAAATTATGATTTATTTTTTGGCTTACAGGAAGTTGTCGTAATTCCAGCGAGACTTGCGGCTGTTAAAACTGTCGAATTTGTAATAAATTCTCTTCTTTTCATTCTTATTGGTTTAAATTTAACTTCCTGGTAGAGCAGTTCGTTGTCTCCCCGTTAACTTATTATGTTTAGGCTCATTCTCTTTTCAGTTAGTATATTCTTTCATCAGCCTTACTGGTCCAATGAGCCCTGATGGTGGAAGCGGGCTATTTTCATCATAGCTATGGTCGATTAGCATCCATGTATCACTTTGTTTTTTAACTTTAGAGGCATCTTTTACAAGTTGATTTACCCAAAGATTTGCAACTTCGATTTCTAAACTATTGTTCCCGTTTTTTACATGACCTGATATATTGAGTTTCCAAGGGGCTGTCCAAAGTCCACCAATTTTTTTACCATTTAGTTTAACGTGTGCAATAACCCCTACTTTCCCTAAGTCCAAAAAGATTTTATCACTTTTCAACTCATTTTCAAATTGAAAATTTTTAAAATAAATAATTTTTCCAGAAAAATATTTACTTGTCTCATCCTCTGATTGAGAGAGGTCTTGTAGCCGATCTAGTTCAAATTCTTCATCTATTTTCAGTTGATCATTTTTTAAACGAACGCTCCAATTATTTGAAATATCTTGAAGTAAGGTAAGCTCCTCATAATTTTTTATTCCAATGTCTTTAAGTCCTTCTCCATTTTTACTGAAAACCACAAATGCACTTTCTGCTGGTTCTAATTGCAATGGAACTTTTGTATATAACCCATCCATAATGTATTGAGGTAAATCTCTTGATGTTCCGTTTGTGGGATTCCAAAGTGAAGGGCGCATACCTTCTATTCTGAATGAGGCATCAAAGGAAATTCTATCATCGCTTTGATTGCTTAGAAAATAAATGTCCTTATCTCCAAGGGTCCTATGAATCCATAATAGTGGTGTATCTTTAGTATATTTTAAATCTGGAGCAATGTCCACAAGCTTTAGGGCCTTGTTTAAATCCATTAAGCGTATCACTTTACCCTTTCCAAAATCAACTATTTTTTTAGTTCCGTCATAGCTTTCCCCCCAAAGTTCTTTGGAAAGTTCTATAATCCTTCTATCGGCATTCGCATAATTATGTAAACTTGGAGATTTTTGGGGTGGGTTTCCAATGATTGTGGCACCCTGATAAACCAACTCTTTTATTTTTTCTAAAACTTCAGGCCGCATAGTTTTAGAATCGGATAATACCAAAACTTTATAGGATAAGCCATCGGGTAACATCATACGTCCATCGCTAACAGAAATACGATTTTTTATAACTTCGGCATTGATGAAATCAAAAGAGTATCCAATTGGAAGTTCAGGCTCTGTCGGGCCTGTCATTTTTGGAGTGTCCTCACCAATGTAATAGGCAATATCCGCTACATAAGTGCCTTGTTGTAAAAGGTAATTGCAACGCTGGTGATATTTCATCCACGGCGCTGCTAACTCAAACCATGTATTCTTTCTATTAATTTCCGTACCGAACCAAGCATTCACTCCGGGAAATTTATCTTCATAGGGTTGATGGATATAAACATGATAGACCACATGGTTTATTCCTTCCGCAAAACTCCAGTCTCCACGCTTTTTCATCTTTTCAGGATATGAAGAAAAAGGGTTATCCTCATTAGCCGAGGTGAAGGATTCGGCATAAACGACATTCTTCCCATAAATATGTGCCGCAGAAGCAGCTGCCCTACACTCAATATTTCCTAGCTCTTCTGTTGTCCAGAATTCCCCTGCTAGCAGATCAGCTTGACCCCCATACATCAAGAATTCCCCAGGAAAGCCCCAATGGCCATAATTTTCTAGCCATAATTTAAGGTCGTTCTCCTCGCACATTTCTTGTAAGCCAGCTATATATTCATGTGCCAATCCATCTGCCACAAGCCTCCTTAAATCCCATAAGAATCGGGAAGACTCCTCTACTGAATTAACCACAACACCTGCTAACACTGGCAAATATGGCTTTGAATTATAATTGTAGGTTTCAAAAAACCTATCGGCAAAATCGTCAGTCCAATTTTGAGCTCCAACCTCATAGCTATCTACAATAATATATTTGAGTGATTTTCGATCCTCTAGAGACATTGATTTAAAGATGTCTCCTACGTAACCTTCAAAGTGGTGTCTTACAGCATCCTTATTTAATTTATCTGCCTCAAATCCCGAGGCATTTAGATCAGAGAATTCATTTTTAATTCCAGTAGATGCCATTACAAATCTCAAAACCGTCCAGTCACCTGGAGGAACATCCCAAGTCAGCGTGCCGTCGGCTGAAAGTCTTTCAGTCAAGTCGATTATTTTATCATCAGTCAAGACCAATTCTTTATCTTCCGGTTCTCGTTGATCTGGCCATGTGTATGAATCACTAGGTACATGAGGGCTTTGTTTCATCTTGGCTAATGATTTTTCAATGTGGTACTCTAAATTCACTTGTGGAGAAAAATAAATATCTGCTATGCCCTTGTCACTACCCTTTTTAGCAAGCACTGACTTAGGAAAAGTTATATTGCTCAACACCAACTTAAATTTATTAGAGATCACTTTGGGAAAAGAAACTGAAACCGGTGGATAATCATTAAAACCCAATTCATTTTTATCACGGCTACGATTAAATTTAAATGATCGTATTTTTTTCCATTTCCCAGCTACCTCACCATAAAAATCCACATCCATCACAAATCTTGTCTTGGAAGGAATGATCTGCAAATTCCGAATGGTTTCCTTGTCCTCTGATTGGAAGTTCAAAACCAATTCCTTATGGTCTGTGATATCGACTACAGTCTCAATATCATAATCTAACAAGCCCTTTAAGTTCTTTAAGTTTTTGTTGCTTCTGATTTTAAAGATTTTATTATCTAAGACTTGATCTCTCGCTGGAAAAGCCAATAGACGAACATCTTTAAGTTGGTTCTCAGGTGCATCCAATTTAATGGATACAGATTTCCCCCCTTTTAATTTTGTTTTGGTGTAGTCAAGATACTTCATTGAATTAGCAAAATCGTTCCAGGGACCCCCAGAGGAACTAAATCCAGGACAATTAAATAATCCAATATCGATACCTAATCTTCCTCCTTCACGAATGGCGTGCCGTGTGAGTTCTTTCCACTTTTCACTTAACATGACAACTTTTCCTTGCTCATCATTACGCAGATTCATATTGGCAATAAGAGCCGTGCCTATTCCCACTTTTGCCATTGCTTCCAGATCCCTTGTGATTCCTTCTTTGGAAACGTGATTATTTATCCAATAATAATAAGTCCAAGGTCTCATGTTATCAGGAGGATTCATGAAGTTTGAATTCATTTCTTCAATTGACGTAGAATTCTTGATTTTATTATCTGATCTGTTTTCAGAACAAGAGAAGATGGGGAAAAAGATAAAAGAAATAATTATTAATAGCCCATAGCTACGTTTGAAAGATATTTGAAAAGTCATAATTGGTTTTTTTTTATTTATAAAAGTCATATCAACACTCTTTTTCATTTGTCCATTAATGCCCTCAAAACCGTCTAAATTTTCAAAAAACATCAGATAATGAAAATAATCATTTTCACAAAAAAAACCCTCCGCGCCACCAAAGAGTTTTTAATTAAACAAACTGTATGGATTTGTTTAATATCAAAATTAGCATGAATACATTGCTTTTTGATGGACATTTTATTCAAAAAAATGAATTTATCATACAAAAAAACACCCAAATAAAACTCTCAATTCAACACTCCACCCCTTCAAAATAAATCTATTTTCCTTTTGGGGATACGCTGGTGAAATGGATACATAGTCAAAGCTCTGGTCTTCTTTAAAGTGATTGAGAGCCAATAATACTGATCAACTTAAGTTTACAGAAGAAAAAATCTACGCCCGTTGAGTTGCAGTTAATCTATATTTTGAAGCATTAATTTAATACTGCTTAAGTGCTATTCTTAGTAGAGGCTCATAAGCGTCAGCATAACGCATCATTCCCAGATCGCTCGGATGAGAACCATCCGTTGCAGCTTCTCCATCCTGACCCAATAAATTATCTCCATTTAAATAAAATATGTTATTTATACCCAATTCCTTTAATTGTTTAAACGCATTTTTTAATGCCTTCCTACTTTTCTGATGATGTCTTTTTCTTGCTGGAAAAAATCGCGCATTTGTATAACTTCTATCCTCTACCAAAAGTATAGGAGTTGTTTTATGGGCTTCTCTTATTTTTCTGACAAGTGGAA
>MEHZ011680151.1_pt1 | contig 43643 bp, 38 predicted proteins | sample 897221 | NCBI WGS metagenome assembly MEHZ01 (sample SAMN05514161, study PRJNA337945) | marine metagenome | isolation source: marine surface water | place: Arctic Ocean | collected 2007-12-13 | reverse complement strand
ATTCTTGAAAAAAAAATAAATTAAAAATTTAAAACTTATATATCAAAATGAAATCCAAACTCACTTATCTCGTTCTTTTCTCTGTTGTCGGTCTCGTCGATGTCACCGCCGCTGAAACCACCGGCCTCGCGGTGACCAGCGCAGCAGCCTACGCGGTGCCATTTGGCACGTTCATCATCTCATTCGTGCTGCTCAGCCTGATGACGGACTACGCTCGCCCTCAACTTCCGTTGAGCATCGCGGAAGAAAAACACACCCTACTTCCCGTTTCGGAAGTCTTCGGCTCCACCAAGATGATAAGCCGTCGGCCTGCCATTGCCCGCCGTTCCGCTAACCGCACCTTGGTCGCTACTCATTAATTCAGACGTCCTCAGCTTGACACCCGCCATACCGAACCGGTCAATCCAACCATGCCGTCCTCCTCGCCGCGCATCCTCATCGCCGATGATCAACCTGATGTCTTAGAGGCTCTTCGTTTGCTTTTCGAAGGCGAAGGCTACTGGTCGGGTTACCCAAACTGGTCCACCTAAACAGTTAGTCTGGATGGGGTGATGTAGTGGTTGAGGGTGTAGAGTAAGTCAAGGGATGGGCGAAGGGAGGCCGGAGGCCGACTGGAGCCCTTCCCTTGAGTGGAGGATTCTGCTTCGAGCTTTTGTTCAAACTCGATGGGACTGATATAACCCAACGAACCGTGTGGACGCAGGTGGTTGTATTTCCACCGCCAGTCTTCGATCACGACCCGAGCTTCGGTCAGCGTGTAGAGCATCTCACGGTTGAGGCATTCGTCGCGTAACCGAGCATGGAAACTCTCGATGTATCCATTCTGCCAAGGGCTGCCCGGATCGATGTAGAGCGTCTTGATCGACTGGGAAGCGAGCCATGCTCGCAACTCCTTCTCGATAAATTCTGAGCCATTGTAGCTGTGGATATGCTCCGGAGCTCCGTGCTCGGCAATCAGCCGGTTCATGATTGATCGCACCTTGCGTGCGTTGATCTTACGATCCACGTGGATGCACCGGCTTTGCCGGGTGTATTCATCGAGGACCGTAAGCATACGTAGCTTGCCACCACGCATCGTCGTGTCGTGCACGAAGTCCCACGTCCATACGTGATTGGGATGCGTCGCCTTCGTCGGCAGCCCAGTGGAGATCCCACCGCGCCGTCGCTTGGGCTTCTTCACGGGCACCATCAGACCGAGCTGCTGGCGCAGCCGTTGGATCAGTCGTGATCCGACTCGCCAGCCTGCTTTCTTCAGCGGGCGAGCGATCTTCATCTAGCCCAACTCAGGGTGCTCTCGACTCATCCGGCGTAGCGCTCCCTTTAACTTGGCCATCCAAGCATCAGGTTGCTTCGCCTCGTAGCCAAACGTGCTGCGATGCAATCCGTCTGAATGGCGAAATTTATGAGGTGATAGGCGTCATGCCCCCGTCTTTCGCTTTCCCTGCGGCTCACATCAAACTCTGGGTCCCATTCGCATTCACCCCGGAGCAGCAAACCATTGATGAGCGAGGTAACGAATACTCCGACATGGTGGCCCTCCTTAAGCCGGGCACTACCCCGGAAATGCTCAGCGCAGATTGCGCGGCAATTATTGAACAGAATTTGCAGGTTTATCCTAAATTCCGCCCCTGGGTGGAGAGCAGCGGTTTCACCGGCATCGCTCAGTCTTTCCTCGAAATGGAAACGAAGGAAGTTCGCTCGATGCTGTAGCTGCTTCAAGCCGGGGTCATCGCCGCTCTTTTGATCGGCTGCGCCAACGTGGCTAATCTCCTCTTAACTCGGTCATTCTCGAGGGAACGAGAATTCGCCATCCGCTCGGCCCTGGGAGCCAGCCGGTGGACTCTTATTCGCCAATTATTAAGCGAGAGTTTTTTGCTATTTATCATTGGTGGCACGCTAGGGGCCCTGATCGCATTATGGGGAATCTCAGGCATGGAAGCCTTGGAATTTACTGACCTAGCTAGAGGCGAGACGATCGAACTGGATCTAACGGTATTTGGATTCACGTTGGGCTGTGCAGGTTTGACCGGACTCATCTTCGGCTTGATCCCTGCCCTCCAAGCCTCTCGGCCCTCGGCGGGAGATGCGTTGCAGTCGGGCAGTTCTCGAACCACCGGAGGTCGCCGTCTACGCACACTTCGCAGTGCATTGGTGATCGGTGAGATCGCGCTTTCACTCATGCTGCTGACCACCGCCGCTCTATTGACCCGTAGTTTTCAGAAACTCCAGTCACAGCCGACTGGATTCGATTCCACCTCAGTGCTGACCGCTCGACTCACGCTCCCCGACTATGCTTACGGTGAAAATCACCAACTCTTGAATTTTGCCGATCGTCTCGAGCAGGATCTTCTCAGCATTCCGGGCGTTGAAACCGTTGGCCTTTCAAGTATCGCTCCATTCGGCTACTCCAACAGTCAGGGGACGTATCGTATCGTGGGATACACTCCACCAGCAGGGGTATCGGCCCCTCACGGATAAATCAGGGCCGTCACTTCGGGGTTTTTCGAAACCCTCAAAATTCCGCTACTACGAGGACGGAATTTTAACGAATTTGACCACGCCGATGGCGAACAAGTTGTGATTGTCGATCAGGTTTTGGTGGATCGCTATTTCCCCGACCAAGATCCTATTGGGTAAAAAATTACCGCGGTTCAGACGAGCCTACTCCAGGAAACGTGCGCACAATTGTCGGAGTTATCACTCCCATCAAAAGCCTCGGCCTGGATGATCCCATCCGGAAGGAAACGATCTACTATTCCTATGCGCAGAGACCGGTGAATGGCATCACCCTCACCATCCGAACCCAGGTGGCGCCCGCGAGTTTAATCGAGGCTGTTCGCAGCACTGTTTTGAATATTGATCCCGAACTTCCCGTTTACCAAATCCGCACCTTATCGGACCGGATAAACAGCACGCTCCAGAGCAAGCGCACTCCCATGGTACTATTAGGTGTCTTTGGCGGTATCGCAGTATTGCTCGCATCCTTAGGCGTGTATGGCGCGCTCGCCTTTAGCGTGGGTCAACGGACGCAAGAATTGGGCATTCGAATGGCCCTCGGTGCAGCCGCTAACGATGTGTTACATCTGATTCTACGCCAAGGTATGTGGCTGGTGGAATTGGGGCGGGTATCGGATTGGTCGGCTACCTAGCAGTCTCACGATTGCTCCAACATCTATTGTTCGGCGTGAGTCCAATCGATCCGATTTCATTTATTGGTGCCTTAATTTTACTCATGAGTGTCGCGGCCATTACTTGCATCCTGCCCGCCCGCCGAGCGACTCGGATCGATCCAATGGTAGCCCTGCGCGACGAATAAGAATCTCGATTCAGGGCGCAGAATTGGGATGGACTCCGCTCAACTGGCGGTTCACGGGTGGCTCCATGGCTCGCTACATCTCCCCTCCCCAAGCCACCGACGAAACGATCATCCCTGCGGGATCATCTGATATTCCACTGACCTACTTTCGGTTGGTCACGCTCGAACCCGGGGAGATCATTGTCGACCGTCAGTATGACTTTGAGCTCTTGCTGGTGGTGCTATCAGGGAAAGTCGAAGTGCAAGTCGGCGAACAATCATTTAGTGAAATCGGCGGACGAGAAAACATTTGGTCCGGTTGTGCGGACTCCGTTTACGCTGGAACCGGAGCGGAAGTAAAAATCACCGCCTCAGTGGGCGCGGCCGAAATCGCGATCGCGGGTGGATACACGACCGAGGTCCATGCGCCGTTTAGGATTTTACCCGCAGCGGTGGAAAGCGTCGAAGTTGGATCCATCGAGACGCACTCCAAACGCACCATCCGCCATATCTTAGGACAGTCAGCCAATGGTCGGGCCGGAAATCTACTCGTGAGTGAACTCTACGCATCGCCCGGTTGTTGGTCGGGCTACCCGCCTCACAAACACGATCAGGAGGCCCCGCCGGAAGAAACCGCATTCGAAGAAGTCTATCACTACCGCTTCGATCCCGAGTCGGGATTCGGTGGTCAGTATCACTACCGCGACGGCGAAGAGCCGACGGCCGTGATGACTCAACATCGTTCAACCTTTGTGGTGGATAATGGTTATCACCCCACGAGCACATCCCCTGGCCATCGGGGCTATATTTTTACTATTCTGGTGGGCAAACAGCAGCGCTCATTGATCCAGCGGTTCGACGCTAAACATCAGCATTTGATGGCGGGAATCCCTGGACTGCAGGACATGCGAAACAAGTTTAAGTGACCTCAAGAGCGTAAGTATTCAGTTTGAGGAGTACTCCAAGGTAGTGCCTCCGCCCCCGAGTCCCTTAGCGGTTTCTGATCCGCTGGGTCGACCGGCGACGTTTGTTGAAATGACATATATCCCTCAAATCGGCACATGATTCAGCTCCTCACACCGCCCTGCAACGTTCCGGAATGCACCCGCTAACGGCTCAACTGATTATTCAGCGTTCGGGACAGTTCCCAATCTGAGTCCCATTCCTACCCTTTGACTCAATCGAGTTGGAGGCGGCGCTCTAACTCGATTAAATAGCCTATTCGGATTCAGCTGAGGCGGGATTATCGATTTTCAAAATGCCCATGGCTTGAGAAAATCGACATTCCACGATGTTCGACATCTGAAGGGTCTGATTTTCTCGAAAACACTAGGACTTCTGCCCCCCCCCCGTTTAATTAATAACATTGTCCATTTATAATAGTTATCAGTAATACTTTAAATGTGCCTAAACCACGTCGAGTTTCACAGCAATCTATCGCCAAAGAACTAGGAGTATCTCAGGCGCTCGTTTCACTCACCCTTAACGGACAGAGCGAGCGCATAAACCCTCAAACCTACAAGAAGATATGGGATTACGCGATTTCGGCGGGATACCAACCGAAGGGGATAAAAATTGAGAATTCTCCTTCCGATACGCGGACCCGGCAAATTGGGGTGATCATGCGAGCGGGAGTCCAAGTTCACACTCAAGGCAGCTACTTCAGTCACGTCTATCACGGTATCAACAGCTCTGCCCTAGATACTGGTTTTACCACCTCGATCCTCGGCTCCGAAGACTCGTTGGACGATGAACGCTTGGCCCGATTCTTCGGCCCCGGACATGCCATCAAAGGTATTATATTAATGGGACAGGTGAGTGAAGAATTCCTCACCCTACTACAACGGCATAGCCGACGGATTGTTGCCGTATCAGCGCGTCACGCCGGGTTTTGCCACTCAATCATCGGTAACGAACCCGAAGCGTTGAAATCCACCGTTACCCACCTCCACGACCTCGGACATAAGCGCATCGGTTGGCTCGGGGGGAACTTTGGTCTGAGTCGCCATGAGACTCGATTCAACGGTTTCAAGTCTTCGTTGGCTAACCTCGGTCTGAAGCACAATCCCCGCTACGACGTTCTGCGCAAAGAAGGCGATCGAGCCGAAGGAAATGAAGCCATGCTCAGCATAATGCCTGGCATCAAGCGCCCTGACTTCCCCACCGCATTTGTAACCTATAATATTTCGATGGCGATCGGCGCGATCCGGGCATTGCAACATGCTGGTTATCATGTTCCTGCAGATTGTAGTATTGCCGCTGCCGACTTCTCTGAAACGGCGAAAAAATACACCCCCCGGATCACCTCCGCGGGCTGTGATCCGTTGGATTTAGGCAGCCGAGCCGCGGCTATGATCACGGATCAGCAACTCGGTTCGAGTGAAGGTATCTTTAGTGATCTCGTGCTCGCTTCCAAGCTGCACATCGGCGAGTCGACCGCATCGGTCGATTGATTAATAAGACCAAAAATCCGCCTATGCGGCAATTTCGTGGTTGAGAATTCATAATTATTAATCTCCGATTGGGTTTTCTACCCCATGACACCTTACGACCTCGCTGTTCTCGCTCTCTACTTTGTTTTCATGCTGACGATCAGCTGGGTATTCCGGCACTTCGTTTCAGATGTCGGCAGTTATTTCCGGAGTGGCGGACAGGTGATGTGGTGGATGGCTGGAGGATCAGCCTTCATGGTATCATTCAGCGCTTGGACCTTCACCGGTGCATCCAGTCGCGCTTACTTGGATGGATGGCCCATCATGGTGATCTTTGTCGCCAACGCCGTGGGCTTCTTTTTCAACGCGGTCTACTTTGGCCCCAAAATGCGACAGCTGCGGGTGATTACTTCGATGGAAGCGGTCAAGCAACGGTTTGGGCGAGGTAGCGAACAAACCTTCACGTGGATTATCATGCCGCTGCAGTTGATGACGGGAGGAATCTGGCTCTACGGCATGGGTATCTTTTTCTCAGCTGCATTCGGATTTGATGTAAAAATCACCATCGTCATTACCGGACTTTGTGTGCTCCTGATGTCTCTCTTGGGTGGAAGTTGGGCGGTTATCGCCAGTGACTTCGTGCAGGTGCTTATCCTCATCCCCATCACGATAATCACCGCAGTGCTCGCGGTGGCTCACGCCGGCGGCTTTCACACGGTCGTGGAGAAACTAAGCACCACGCGGCTGGATATGGGTAAGCTCTTCACTGATGATTATCTCCTGTTTTGGTGTGTCGCTATCTTCCTGAAACAATTTCTGTCGACCAACAACCTCAACGATGCGTCCCGGTATCTTTGCGTGAAGGACAGTAAGCATGCCCGAAAAGCCGGCATTCTCGCCGGGTGTCTTTTCTTGGGAGGCGTCTTCTTTTGGTTCCTTCCTCCCATGATTCAGTCGATGAATCCCACGGATCTAGGCACCGTTTTCCCCAGCTTGGGTAAACCGGCGGAAGGTGCCTATTTCGCCATCGCCCAAACCGTTTTCCCGGTTGGCATGATGGGGCTTTTGGCGGCAGGTATTTTTGCGGCCACGATGTCCTCGATGGATTCAGGGCTGAATCGAAATGCGGGTATCTTCGTCAAGAATTTCTACCAACCGATACTTCGACCCGACGCCACGGACAAGGAACTACTCAATGTCGGTAAGAGTGTGACCGTCGTGCTGGGACTGCTCGTGATCATGATCGCGATATTCTATAGCCAGATTAAGGGCCTCTCACTGTTCGAACTGATGTTGAAGTTCCAAATCCTGGTGAGCCTACCTTATGTGGTTCCGCTCGTGCTGGGATTAATCATCCGCCGGACCCCGGGTTGGACTGGATGGTCGACGCTGGTGGTTTGCTTCTTTGTCAGTTTCCTAACCAACACGTTTCTTAATATCGATTGGGCTGTCGGAATATTCGGTTCCACCGATGGAATTACGACATGGGAACGTCAGAACTGGGAACAAGGCATTGGCGTATTCACAATCACCGGGGCCGGTGTAGCGTGGTTCCTCTTCACCCGTCGATTCTACGAATTTCAGGATCCTGCGGTTAAGGCGGACATCGAAATCTTCTCCAAAAATGTGGATAGACCCGTCAACTACGCCGAAGAGGAATCAGCTCCCTCATCCGACAATAAACAGGCCCGCATGATGGGTTGGCTCTGTATTCCCTACGGCGCCGTGGTTTTACTGATGACCTTGATTCCCAACCCTCCGCTGGGACGACTATCCTTTGTATTCTGCGGACTCACGGTGATGGGGATCGGCACATTACTGGTCCGCCATTCAAAGGGCGAAGAACCGACCTGACTTGATGAATAATTCCGCACCGAACTTCAGCCTCCAAGGCCGAAAAGCACTTATCACCGGCTCTTCCCAGGGCATTGGAAAAGCGTTGGCCAGCGCTTTGGCGCATTCGGGCGCCGAGGTGGTTCTAAATGGACGCGATACCGCAAAACTGGACGCTGCCGTAGCCGAATTAAAAGCGGCCGGCTTGGCCGTTACCGGTTGTCCGTTCGACGTCACCTCTGAGAGTGAAGTGACCGCCGCCGCCAATACCATCGGCCCCATTGATGTGTTGGTTAATAACGCCGGCATCCAAAGACGTTCGCCTCTGATCGACATGTCCCTGGCGGATTGGGAGACCGTCCTTTCGACCAACCTCACCAGTGCCTTTCTCGTCAGCCGGGCTTTTGCCCCGGCCATGATCGAGTCTCGAGCAGGTAAAATTATCAACATATGCTCACTCATGAGTGAGCTCGCTCGACCCACGACGGGCAACTACGCGGCCGCCAAGGGTGGACTACAAATGCTCACTCGAGCGATGTGTGGTGAATGGGCCCAGCACAATATTCAGATCAATGGTATCGGTCCCGGTTACATCGCGACCGAACTCACTGCCCCCTTGATGGCTGACGAAAAATTTGATGGCTGGATCAAGGGCCGCACTCCAGCCGGTCGTTGGGGCAAGGTGTCCGACCTCACCGGCGCAGCAGTCTACATGGCGAGCCCCGCTTCTGATTTCCTCAATGGTCAGATTCTGATGCTCGATGGCGGTCTAACTGCCGTAATCTGATTTTTGCCATGGTATCCATTAAACCTCTACACGACCAGTTAGTCCTCTTGCCGCAAAATCGCGTCTGGCGGACTTATCCGGGTGGAGCGACGCTGGATCGATTGGCCGGTAAACCAGCCCCGGATGATTCTCATTTCTCGGAGGACTGGATTGGCTCCATGACACGCGCCGTAAACCGGGGACGCGAATCGGTGCAAGAAGGAGTCTCTCAGGTTTTAGTCAGCGACGAAATCCACGACTTTAAAGCCTTACTGGAATCAGATCCCACTTACTTTTTGGGAGCCGATCACGTGGAGAAACACGGCGTTTCTCCCATGCTGCTTATCAAGTTTTTAGATTCAGCAATCCGACTCCATTTCCAATGCCATCCTTCCAATGAGTTTGCTCGGCGGGTGCTAAACTCCCCGAGTGGAAAAACCGAGGCCTACCACATCCTTTCGGTCCGAGAAGATGTCACCGATCCCTTCATCTACGTCGGGTTTCAGCGACCGCCCGATCAGAATGATCTACGGCACTGGATTGAAACCCAGGACATTGCCGCCCTTGAAGCTTGTTTCGATAAGATCCCGGTAAAACCCGGAGACACCTATTTCATTCCCGGCGGAACACCCCATGCCCTTGGCGAGGGTTTATTCATGGTAGAGATTCAGGAGCCCACCGATTTTGCCATTAGATTTGAGTTTGAGCGAGCCGGATACGTGTTACCAGAGGCTGCCCGTTTCATGGGGCGCGACGTAGATTTTGGACTCTCCATGGTGGACCAGTCCGCCTATCCGCTCGAATCCGTGGCGACCAAGTTCGCTTGCGCTCCCTCCGACCGCACCGCGCTTAGCTCGGAGTCTTGGCAGGAGACATTGATTGGCACCGATAAGACGTCGTGCTTCCGCGTCGGTCAGACTCATGTCGCGGACAGTTTTTCCAAATCCTCCGACACGTTTTCGATCAATATCGTCACGGCCGGAGAAGTTGAAGTAAGCGCAGGTGGCAAGACTCACCATCTAAAAACTTACGACAAATTTTTCACCCCTGCGGGTCTGACCGATCTGCAGATTACCCCCCGCACTCCATCTGCTCGGATCCTCGAGTGCCTACCTCCTGCTTGAACATGTTTACCCCCAAACCTCTCCTCGAATGCCTAACGGATATCGAAACTCGCGAGTTTCTTCCGGCCGGCATGCACGACGAACTCCTCTCCTATTCAAAACCGCACACTCACATCGATCCATCGGACATTTCGTTGGAAGAGTGGCACGAGCGTCTGCGTGAGATTAATCCAGAGATACTGGTCTCATGCTGGAAGACGCCTCCCCTTCCCGACGTCTTGCCACCTGCGCTCCGTTACGTGTGCTACCTCGCCGGATCGGTTAAGAAACTCGTTACCCGTCAGCATATCACCGATAGTCTTGTCGTCACCAACTGGGGACATTCCATCAGTCGAACCGTCGCGGAAGGCGCACTGCTTCATGTATTGAGTTGTTTGCGACGCTCCCCTCACTGGGCGGTGCAAATGCACGTTCATGGTGCTTGGAAAGCACGCACTAGTCAAACCGCCTCCCTGTTTGGCCGACGCGTAGGGCTTCGTGGTTATGGTCGCGTGGCTCACTCACTGATCGAGCTGTTGCGCCCATTTGGCTGCAACATAGGCGTTCTCGCACCAGATATGAATCCTGAAAAAGGTATCGCTGACAATGTCCGCTCAATCGCGTCGTTGGACGAGTTAATGAGCGAACACGACGTCATCGTCGAACTCGCCCCCCTGATCGAAGAAACCCGTCGCTCGATCGGGGAAGACCACCTTCGACTCCTTCGCCCAGGCAGTGTTTTTGTAAATGTCGGACGTGGAGCCACCGTTGATGAAATCGCGTTGGAAAAAATCGCTCGGGAAGGAGAGATTTCCATCGGTTTGGATGTATTCTCTCAGGAACCACTGCCGGCAGACTCTGGGTTCCGCGGGCTGAGCAATGTTTCACTATCACCGCATTTAGCAGGCCCAACGTCAGATCGCCGCAGAGATGCCGGTGCCCACGGCTTATTGAACCTAGCCGCGTATCTGAATGGAGAGGAACTCTCCGGCCAAATCACTCCCGTCGTTTACGATCATTCCACTTAACTACCCGATCCGAATTTTACCGATAATGTCTATCGATCTTCCTCCCGCTTACCGTCACTGGCAAAATCAGACTCGGAGTCTATTAGAGCCGCTGGTGCCTTTCATGGCGCCCGGTGCCGCCGATATTCCGATCGAAGGCCAAGTCAGTGATCACGACGTCCAAGCAGATAGGCTCGAGTCTTTCGCCCGTCCTCTGCTTCTCGCTGCGCACTGGCTTCAGAGCGCTGATCATCCTGATGATGAAGACTTGCGGCGGACTCTCGGTGAATGGTTCCGCAACGGACTAGCCGTTGGGTCCGACCCGAATAGTCCTGACTATTGGGGTCCAGATGCCAACTACCACCAACATCACGTTGAGATTGGTCTGTTAGCAATCGCACTCCAAATTGCTCCTGAGGTTTTGTGGGAGCCACTCAGTCAGGCGCACAAGGATCAAGTCGCGCAATGGCTCGGAACCGCGCGCGGCAATGGCATCGTAAACAACAATCATTACTTCATGGGGGTCCACATTCTGGAATTCCTCATTACAAAAGGTTACGGTCGATCGACCGACCGCATCGTGATCGACACCTTCCTGGATCGCCTCGAAGGCATGCATCGCGGTGGGGGCTGGTTTGAAGATGGCATCAATCAAGCATACGATCATTACAACGCCTACGCATTTCATTTTTACGGCCTCTGGTGGGCTCGCCTTCACGGCCATGTTAATCCCGCTAGAGCTCAACGTTGGAAGGATTGGGCTCGTCCGTTTGTGCGGGACTACCGCCACTTCTTCGCCGCTTCCGGTGAACATCCGGCTTTCGGACGTTCGATCACCTACCGCTTCAATGGCATAAACGTCTTCGGTCTCGCCGTGGCCCTGGATGCCACCGACTTACCGCTCGGTCAGCTACGACGTCTCTGCACCCGTAATTTCGATTTCTTCCTCCGCCATCCGATCCAACAATCGCAAGGTCTGCTCTCGATGGGTTGGCTCGATGAGTTCCCTGACCTCGGAGAAACCTATTCCTGCGGTGGCTCACCCTATTGGTCGGCAAAAGGACTATCTCCTCTTTTACTTCCACCTGATCACGAATTTTGGCATGCTCCGGAAGAACCATTACCTTCCGAACTCGGTGACCACACCTGCAACATTCCCACGGCCGGGCTCACCGTTCGCAGTGTCGGGGGCGAAGTTGAGATCATCAACTCCGGTTCTCAAATCTCCAATGTGAATCTGCGTTATGGAGCTTGGAAATGGAGCAAGACTGCCTATCGCACCGGGGTCGATTTCACCCTCGCTCGTCCTAACCCAACCAACTGGTCGCCGGACTCGGCGTTGACTATGGAGATCCCTGATGGCCGAGTGTTCGGCCGCCACTCAACCGTCACGGTTGAGATGGAAGAAGACCACGTTCGCTACGTTTACAATCTGGGATTCAAACCGGGACAGACCAATTGCAGTGTCGATACCGGAGTCTGGTGGAAGGCGGGATGGATTTTCCAAATTCACGCATTCGAAAATCGCCAACCGGCCGTATTACGGGTCGGTGGATATGCGCTGAGTTCTGCTGATCCTGCTACGCTCAAAACATCCGCGAAAAATGACCTGCTATCCGTTTGGTCGGAAGGCCAAGGTTCCATCCTGCATCCTCTCCACGGCTTCACTGGCCACGATTGGGAAAAACGCCTCGATGATTCGACTTTGCGGACGCACTTGCGCCGGCCTTTCCATACCACGGCCGTGGCCCATACCGATTCAAACGGTCATGCCGCTGGCGAAACGGGAGTATTAGTCGCTCTCGCCTGGGTCGGATCAGACCGCGAAGAAGCTCAAGCATGGACAATCGTTTCATCTCAACCGGGACAAATCGAATTCCAGCATCCTTCGCTCGGAAATTGGTCACTCGAGCACGAACTCATTCCTCAAATCACCTCCTGATTGTGAATATTAAACGATTTCTCCCCGTCACTTTGTCGGTGTTAGTGGCTACCGCTGGGTGCCTCTCCGCCGACACACCATATCAAGTTCCCGCCAGTGGACCACGCACCATGGTGGTCGCCGGTCAGCGAGATGCGTTTCGAGCCTACTGCACCACAGGGGAAGGGCTTGCTGCGTTCGATGCGATCAAACGCGACTTAGACGCGACTTACATGTCCTTCCCTCATCCGGAAGATCCCCTCACTTACGGCGACCCGGAACCGAGCAAACGCGATTCGCACAAAACCGACCGTTGGCGTGGAGTGCAGGACCTTACTGGCAACATCGCCGGAATTGCGGAAGCAGCTACGCTCGTTTGGTTGGTGACGGATGAAGAAAAATATCTCGAGAAAGCGAAGGAGTTTTTACTCACATCCACCGACTGGGTTCTCGGCCCTGACTGGGAATCCGGAGAAGTTCCAGGTGCTACCGACGTTTACTACAACGACGAAGGAAACTTCCGCCTCTGGCGCAAACTCCCCATGGTCTACGATCAGCTCCGTGATGAATTGACGGCGGCCGAACGCGCCAAAGTCTTGGCCCATTTTAAAGAGCGCGGTGAACGCACCGTGCGCTGGATTCGCAAGTCCAACATAGCTGGACTCAAACGAAATTCACTCGAAGTTAAGCCCTCTAGTCACCCTGTTCGGTTTATGGCCATGGTTGGCCTCACCGGTCTCGCCCTTTGGGACGACCTGCCCGAGCAAGCCCATGATTGGTATGATTTTTCCTACACCTTTTACCGCGACCAATTCAGTCCCTTCGCCGGTGATGCCGGAGGTTGGGCCGAGGGTAACGCCTATTGGCGCGGCACCTTCGAACACGCCGGTTTCCAAGATGGTCTTCTGGCCATTGATGATCCTCTCGCCTACGCCTCTCCCTTCTGGAAGAACACCGGATACTTCGCCCTCTACAACGTCCAGCCTTACCTCCACACGACATTCGGTGACGTCTCCAACGCGGGGCATTTCAATTTGGAACCCGTGATGGCCGACTACCTCAATCATCTGGGGCGGGTTCAGCAAAATGGTTATTTCCTGACCTACGCCGCACTGTGCGACGATCCGCGTGAATCGCCCGCTCTGATGGGCATGGGGACACTGGCCCGCACCTATCCCACCGCTGGCGAGTTTTTAATCCGTAACTTTATCGGCAGCCGATTCCCGAAGGTAGAGCCGGCGCCCTTGTCCGAATTACCGTCTTCTCACTTTTTTGATGATGTGGGTTGGGTCTCTATGCACTCCGCTTTGGGCGACCCAGAGAACGATATTCATATCACTTTCAAGAGTTCACCCTACGGGTCTTACAGTCATAGTCACCCTGATCAAAACACCTTCATTATCAATGGCTATGGCGAAGGGTTAGCCATCAATTCTGCTAACCGAGAGTTTCACCGTTCCCCCCATCACAAAGCATGGTCCTGGCAAACTCGTTCCAAAAACGGTGTCCTCATCGATGGATTGGGCCAACGGCAACAGGACAAGAATGCCTCGGGTGAAATCACCAGATTTGAAGTGGGTGATCGTTACGTGTGGACCACGGGCGATGCCAAAACGGCCTACGATACCATGCAACCAGGGAACCATCTTAAGAAGGTTTTACGGGACCTAGTCTTTATCGATCAACGTTATGTGATTGTGCGCGATCAGGTGACAACATCTTACCCTTCTCAACTATCGTGGTTACTCCATGGCGAATTTGGCATGAGCTGGCAGAACCGAGATCAAACCGCCCGAATCGTGGGTGGAAAAGCCGCGCTATCGGCAGTGATGGCCACGCCTCCACTTACCTGGTTTGCTGATATCACCGACGAATATCCGGCTCCCATAGATCCGCGGTATCGTTCCAAGGAAACCTATGCTTGGGTCACTGCTGAGTGGCGCGATCACGCCAATCTTACTCTGACCACGCGTAAGCTGGCCGCCACACACGAAGTCTTCTCGGTATTGTGGCCCGAACCCGACCGTTACAAGGTGGCTCGTATCCAGGCCTATCGCAATGACGAGGGTCAACTCGTGGTCCATCGCCCCGACGGAAAGACAGACACCCTCACTTTGACTGACACCCGTCTCGTCATCGAATAACACCTTTGGAAAATCATGAGCGACTCTACCAAACTTAACGGTAAACGGGCCTTAGTCACCGCGGGAGCCCAAGGTATCGGTCTTGCGACCAGCTCTGCCCTACTCAACGCGGGTTGCGACGTGTTCGTCCACTATCACACCAGTGCGGCCGGAGCCGAGGAGCTTTCTGCCATCGCAGCCAAACTCGGTCGTAAATTTGGGGCCGCCGCGGGTGACCTCACCACTTCTGATGGAGGCGCCAAACTGGTGTCAGCCGCTGTCGAATCACTCGGTGGAGTGGACATCCTGATTAACAATGCCGGTTCCTTGGTTGCGCGTCACAATCTCGAAACCATCAATGACGAATTCTGGACCAAGGTCATGGCGCTCAATGTCGACAGTCTTTGGCGTGTCTCCCAAGCAGCTCAACCGCACCTCGAAACAGCTGCCGCCACCCGTGGTGGCGCCAGCATTGTCAATTTAGCCTCCCTGGCCGGTCGCAAAGGTGGTCATCCAGGTTCACTCGCCTACGCCACCTCCAAAGGCGCAGTGCTCACCTTCACGCGGGGGTTGGCCAACGAACTCGGCCCGAAAGGAATTCGAGTCAACGCGTTGGCACCAGGACTCATCCTGGGAACCTCTTTTCACAACACGCACACCTCCAACGAATCCGCCAATGCCACGATCGCTGGCATTCCGCTTGGGCGCGCAGGCAAGGTCGAAGACATCGCGCGCGCCGTGGTATTTTTCGCCAGCGAGTTTGATGGTTTCATCACTGGCGCCACGTTAGATATTAACGGCGGTGTGTGGGCGGCATAGACCAGAGCATTGTTTAAACCGTCCTCCTCCATTTTCGGAGCCGACAATTAACGATGATGATCCCCGGGGCCATCAACTCTGGGCTTATCTGACTTCCCATTCTTTTTGCTAAATTCCGACGAGTGGGGATTCGTTCAGTGGTTAGACGGTAGGCCGTGCTCGCCGAGCGCGCCGCCCGGTGGAAAGGCTGAGCAAGAGCGGTCTCCGTGGTTGAAACCGGCGGTTTCGGCGAAACCGCCCTACCCGCGCCGAGAGATTCGTAACGGGTGCATTCACCTCACCGCTCCAGAGAGACGATATCTCCGTGTCGTCCGACGCCTCTCCACTCTACCGCTCAGACGACAACAAACCCACGAAACCCACCCCACCAAATTTTAACCATATTGGTTAAAGTTCAAGGTATCGCTATGCGAGGTAGCGGCGCGTTCCACTATGAGTTAACCCCCTAAGCGACCGCGGGGACCCACACCCTGGGGAATCCCCGCGATCTATTAAACCCCTTACCGGGTAACTAAGTTGGTGGGTTAAGGTATCTTGTAAATTTCGATGAGACCAACGCCGGTTCCACCATCCACCCCTTCGAGATGAACGGTGTAGGCCCCCTTGGGCAGAAAGAGCATGGTAGCGGCATCAGCACTGCCGTTGGCCAATGCGGTCGCACCGAGTGACATCGCAGTGAGAGCAATACTCGCAGCATTCGATTCGTTACCCCAATCATCATTTGTGGCGACGACCTCATCCGACGCATTATAAACGGTGATCTTAGGATTGGCCAAAGCTCCGTTGACTCCGAAGGCCGCCAAGGTCGGACCTAAGCCACGAACCATGACACGTCGGTTGTTTTCTATGATGACAAATCCACCAATCATGACATCGCCACCACCACCTACGCTACCGCGGGTGGACAGATTTGAGAGTTCGCCCGTGCCATTCATCTCTGGCTCAGGCGGTGGCGTGAATCGACGAATCCATCCATCGCGCTTGGTGGTGATTAAGATTTCCCCATCTTCCATGATGCCGAATCTAAGATCAGTGCGGGATTGCCCCACGATCTGCAACAGACTCCGTTCGACGACATTTTTCAGCCGCAATTCTTTGAAGGTGGCTTGAGAACCTAAGGTAAGGCTATCGGCATCTACATAAAAAATTCGGCCGTTGGCGATATCACCGAAGAGCAATTTGCCGTTCAGCTCTGGCCACTTGGTTCCGCGATAGATTTGGCCGCCTGCAATCGCACGACCTTCGTCGTGGTCGTATTGCGCGACCGGATACACGTAGTTGAAAGAACTTTCATTCGCCGGCAACGGGAAGACCACATCGGAGTCGACCGCCGTATTCATCAGGAAAGTGCCCTCGCGTTGGCTGTAACCGTAGTCTCCACCCTTCACGATGAGGTTTACCTCTTCGATACTCCGCTCTCCGATATCGAACAGGAATAGCCGATCGGGATTTTCTGAGTCCCAGACAATCCGGTGCGGATTGCGGAATCCCCAGGCATAAATTTCGGCTAAGGTATTCGCGTTGTTGTCATTCAGAAAGGGGTTATCCGTCGGGATACCATATTTTCCATTGGTAGCATTTGTTCCCATCGGGTCGATCCGCAGGAGCGTGCCGTAAACGGTATCGAGGCGATGTCCTACTTCAGGGAAACCTTGGTTTACGGCCTCTCCGTCGCCGGAGCAGATATAAAGCATGCCATAGTCAGAATTGCTTGAATCGATGAAATGGTTGAACGCGATCTCCTGCACATTGTGGACCTGCTCATGATACTCGACCCGCATGACTTCACGACGGGTTCCGGAGAAGGTATTGGCGGAGGGAATCGATGCGGTCCATTCCATGATCACGCTCTGCATCGTGATCGTATCCGAGTTCGGCATCGTGAAGTCTGCCGGGCCTGAACCTACAGGTTCGGTATGCGCGGTATAGAATTTTCCATTGGTTTCGAACAGGGGGTGAAACGCAAAGGAATGAAATCCGGTTCCAAGTCGATTCTCGGGCTGGAAATTCGGGAAGACGTCGTTGAAATCAACGTATTCGGTGAGGGTGCCGTTGCTGATCACGTAGAACTGTCCACGAAGGTCACAGCTGAAGACACGGTTCGAGCCATCGTAAGCGGGCTTGGTCACGGAAATCCGGGTGCGGGGACTGCCACCCGTTGCTGGAGCGCGAAGCCAGTTTTCGATCTCCAGGAGAAGATCTCCTTTATCGATCGAACCGGGAATGGGGTCCGAGATTTGCGCTGAAATTGGGGCCACGATCCCGCCAAGGATACCGACCAAACTGAGAGTTCTGAGGAGCTTCATTTGAGAAAAATACTAATCAAAAAGTTAAGAAAAAAGCGAACGACCTCGCGGAATGCGTGGTCGTTCGCCGAATTTTTCAATCAGTCACCGAATGGTGATTTGATGCGAACAGAATTCCCTTAAGGAATCCGGTAGATTTCCGCGAGAACAACACCGGTAGTGGTGTCGCCGCTGGAAACCTCAACCGTGTAAGCCCCCTTCGCGAGGAAGAGCATCAGAGCAGAGTCAGCAGAACCGGTTGTGAATGGTTGCGCGCCGACGGAAGCGGCAGTGAGAGCAATCGAAGCGGAGTTGCTGTTATCTTCCCAGTTAGTGTTGGTGGCGACAACCTCGTTGGAGGAGTTGCGAACCGTAATCACAGGGTTAGCGAGGAAACCGTTAACGCCGAATCCACCGAGGATTGGTCCACCACCACGGATGAGCACGCGACGGGAGTCATCAGGAAGAACGAAACCAACGAACATAGCGTTCTCGCCGGAAGAGACTGCGCCACGAGTGGAGATATTCGAGAGTTCGCCGGAGCCATTCTGGGTTGGGACAACACCTGGATCTGGAACAACAATGTCAGTTCCTGGGGTGGTGAGATTTTCGCCAGAAGCGTCGACGGTTACATCGTCCAGCCATACTTTATCAACCGACTTTGGATTGGTGATATCACCCGTGGACATACGCACGTAAAAGCGATTCTGAGGATCGGTGCCTTGTTTACGGAACGATGCGCCGGTTGCTACCTTAGTCTGGGTAGGGAATTCGGTGCCGCCCTTGATGTAGGCATCATAGGTTTGACTGGTGGAATTGAGCACGAACCAAGTCTCATACCAAGTATCGGCTGTCGAAGAACCATTGGTCACCTCGGGGTAACCATCGGAACCTGCACGGTAATCAAAGATGCCGTCGAGTTCCCAGCGAAGCGCTGAGGAGTAATCACCGTAGGAAGCAGGTTCCGCGGTTGGGGAGGTTCCCCAGACAACGTCAACCAACTCACCACGCTTCATTTTGGCGTAGAGCGTTCCGGTTGCAGCGATATCGGAAAACGGGATCGAGATCCAGACATTGAACGTTTGAGTTCCATCACCGCCGAAGATACCGGGATCCATTTCTAGGATGCCCTTGGACGCATCATTGGGATCCGCGATGATCGAGATACCACCGTTGGTGGTTTCCTCAGGGAACGTGCGGGTGAGGGTGATACCAGCAGTGCTGCCAGAATCGAAGTTATTAACCGATTCCCACGCCGCTTGGGCGATTGGAGCGGTGAGCAGCGCTGCGGCTACGAGTGCTATGTTTATTTTCTTCATGTTTTTTTGGTTTTGGGGTGATTGCAGCTGACTGTCCCGGGAATGGGTGGGCAGCCGCTAACAAACTGAGAGAGTCTAGAAGGTCACACCGACGCTGAAGCGATAGGATCGCGGGGTGTGATAAATTTGCGTGCGGCGGAGTTCGGTTCCGCCCGTGGAGAGGTTGCTGTAGCTAGCCTCGCTATAGGACTTCTGGCTATCGGCGACGTTGTAGGCGTTGAGAGCAAAGCGCCATTGGGAGTTACCCCACTTGCGAGTGTAGGTGAGGCCCGCATCGAACTCATAACGCGCTTCAGTCGGAGGCGTCGGATAAAGATTCGCCGTCAAATTGGCTCCTCCCACCGTCACCGCAGTGGCCGCAGGCCCGGTGTAACGTGCACCGAACAAAAGAGAGAGCCGCTTGAGTGGACCGGTTTTAAAGGTATACTTATTCCAGAACGACGCTTCGTCTTCGGCCCCGAGGAAGAGGTTCGCACCTTCGATTCCACCGGTATTGGAATTAGCCGGAACGACATTTGTTAACGATACGGGTTGACCGTCCTTTAGGATTTGATCGGGCAGGCCGTCGCCATTGTTATCGACTTCCTCAAGACCATAGGCGGCACGACCCAAGGCACGAACCCAGCTGTCATACTCCGTGCCGAATTCGACACCGGAAATCTGATCGATAGCTGCGACCATACCAAAGGGATCGGTAATCTCCCGCTTAGTGTGAGCGTAGTTGAAAATCATCTGCCAATTCTCGATCGGCGCATAGATGATTTGCATATCAAATCCCCGAGCGCGATCGCCAAAGGTCACGTTCGTATTACCGGTTACTCCGCTAGGATTCAGACCGGAAAATGTGCCCGTGGTTCGGGTATAGAACATCGAGTTGATCTCGTCGCTCGTGAACCCACGAACCCGATCAGAATCACGAAACGCCGCTTCGATTTCATCTCTGAAGCCCGCGGCATCGAGGTTAGCATAGTCCAGATAAACGTAAGTCTGGGGATTTGGAGTTCCGTTGTGCTGGCCTTCGAGAGCTACGATACCGAAAGGGAATTGGCGGGTTACGGGGTCACGAGCGATATCCGCTGGATCGAAGTAGGAACGATCAACGCCGTAGGCGATTGGCCCAGATCCATCCAAGACCTCCGAAGCGTCAAAGTCTTGCAGACCACGAGCCCGGTTACCGTCTGAGTTTGTGCCGCCCACCCACGCTCTCGGGTTCGGCGCGAAGGCAAAGCTCCAGATCGCATTGGAACGCTCAATTTGATATCCGGAGATAGTGCCGGAGAGTTTACCCTCCATGAGTTCAAATTTAATTCCAATTTCCTTGGAGAGGGATTGCTCAGCATCAATGAAATCATCGTTTCCGTCCAGCGCACCCGTATTAGGTGAAACGCCTTCGGCGGCCAATGCATAGATCGCTAGATCCTCCCGAATGTCGTAGCGGAATGCGACGGTGTTGGTCGTGATCGCGATCGGCTCATCAAAGTTATATTCCTCACTTTCAAACCCGTTCAGTTCGTTCGTCGGGTTGTCGATTAATCCCGTCCGAGGCTCCCCACGATCGTATTGTTTTTCCAGTCCTTGATAACGATCGTGGCGCAATCCCGCGATCAGCATCATGCGATCATCCCAGAAACGTCCTTGGTAAACCGCGAACGAACCTTGATACCAAATATCCGTCTGCTGGTATTCGCGACCAGGTTGAGCTAACAACTCACCGTTGTAACGAATAGGATCAATGGTGCCTACGTTGCGAAATTCCAGTGAATCAGTGGAAGACGGTACCGGATTTCGAGTCAGATTGACCGCCTCAAACAAACGAGGGAAGAGCTCGGTTCCTTGATCGTAGTCGATGGTATCCTTAATATCATGACGACCGATCAATAAACTGTGATTAGCTGGCCCCTTGATGAAGGGGGTCTCGAAGGTGTAGTTCAACCGAGCCCGGTATTGCTCAAACTTCCCCTCTTGCGGCGTATCCATCCAGTAGTAACGGATCGTTTTAAAATCGGTGGTGTCGTTGAAGACCGCAGAAGGAGGATTATCATATTGGGTAATGAACTCGTCCGGCACGTATTGAATAATGGTGCGGTAACGAGGTGGCTCGGTCCGGCCCAAACGAATCCGGCGCTTAACAAATAGATTGGCCTCTTGGTTGTTGATCGTGGCTGGCTCGATATCGAAACGGTTAGTCTCCTGCCCGCCCCAATATCCACCTAGATTGATGGTCAAATTTTCATTGGGGATGATGTCGACATTTACGAACGAATCCCACTCTTCCCGCTCCTCGAACGTGTCGGGACCGGAGATACGATAGGTATTTGACGCTCCGTTCAAATCACGCGCCCAGTTGAATTGTTCGTTGAAGGCGTTGCGGTTCTCCCCGCCAAAAGAACGGTCACTCAAGTTGTCGTAAATGTATTGAGACCCGATACCTTCATAGCGCGTGGTCGACTTCTGGTATTCGGCCAAGATATTGATTGTCTTCCAAGGTTGAAACTCGAGCTGCCCAACGAAGAACTCCAAATCCTTGTTTTGGAAATCGGTCCAGTGGTCTCGCTCCTCATCAGCAATGGCGACACGATAGCGAAGATTCTTAGTCAAAGGCCCCGTGGCCTCAGCCGTGAAACGCTGGTAACCGTCGCTGCCTATGGACGCATTGATCTTAAATTGATTCTCCGCCAATGGGCGTTTCGGAATAATGTTAACGATTCCCGAGAGAACGCCGATGCCGTAAAGCAACGAAGACGGGCCACGCACGACTTCGAGACGCTCGTAATTCAGAGAATCAAGCGCGCCCCCCAGAGTTACCCCGTATTCAGAAACGGTGCCTCCAACGCGAAAACCCATGCGATTCTGAAACTGCACGTTGTATCCCCGGATGCTCACCGCATTGGAGAATCTTCCGCCAACCCCTCCCCGTGATGAAGGTGAACGCTCATTGGAGTAGGATTCGTTGGCTCCGGCAGAGTTGGAACCGCCGCTTTCGTCGAACTCAGAGGTAAAGACACCTGAGGTGTAGCGAAGCGCTTCCTTAAAGTCTGTGGCCTGTTGATCTTCCACAAACTCCGATGTGATTACCTCAATCGGCATCGGGAGATCTTGGATCGCCACGTTTAGCGATGTGCCGGAAATAGAATTGGTCGCGCGGTAGCCTTGATCCTGGCTGGCATCGACACTGAAGACCGACATCGTGACGACATCTTCTTCTTCTTCCGCCGATTCTTGGGCGAAAACTGGCAAAGGAAACGCTACGAGGGTCGCAGCGGAAATGCTCTTCAAAATACGAGCGACGGGGGAGGTCCGATCAAACATGGGTGTAGGGTGTTTTTTTGGGGGTGTTAAGCAGTAAGTTAGGACGATCAAACCGCGTGATTAATAATTATGAATATATTACCTGAGCACCTGTCAACCGGAAATTTTTTTTGAAATTAAGGACATTTACGCCTATAAAGCTGTCCGTTATATTGAATTAAGTTTATTTTAAATATTTATCAATTCACCGATCTAGTTTGTCGTATTTCGCTACGGTTTTGCCCGCCTGTCTTCTAAAATTTCTCCGTTAACCCCATGCCATCATTCGCTTCCGCAACTTCCTCAAATCTCCCGCTCACTAACTTAGAGCCCAATCGTTGTTTCAGCACTCTCGGAGCCCCGCAATCAAGCTGGCTAGAGGTCCTCGAATTTGCCCGCCAATCGGGCCTAAATGCTGTCGAAATTCGATGTCTTGACGGCCAAGTTGTTGAACCCTCCAAATTCGGGGCCCTACTCCCTTCTGTTGATCAGGCACGTCAGGACTTAAAGGAGTATGGACTATCACTCGCGATGCTGGGCACCTCGGTGAAATTGCTGGATCGCACGGACATTGAGTTGGAGAAGTTGACGGCATTCGCCCAACTAGCGGATCAGTTAGATTGCCCGTGGTTGCGTATCTTTGACGGCGGAACGATCGGGGAGTCCCCTTCTCAATCTACCTTCCAGCAGACCCGCGTATTTTTGGAGACTTGGGCAAAACTCAGGGATGATCACGGCTTCCGCTGCGATATCGCGGTAGAAACCCACGATGCGATGGCAAATCTCAGGACTTCCCGTGCCATCCTCGAAGCACTACCGCATTTCCACGTGCTTTGGGACACTCACCACACCTGGCGCAACGGAGAGGGCCTGCTGGAGTATTACCTACTCGTGAAGGAGCGCACCGTGCATTACCACGTCAAAGACAGTGTCGATCGGCCGTCTAAACGGAAACCCTTTACCTATGTGGAACCCGGAACCGGGGAATTCCCCTGGCCAGCCTTGGGGGAATTACTGCGTGAACGAAAACCCAATGCTCAAATTTCATTCGAGTGGGAACAACACTGGAATCCTGAACTTGCCGACATCGAAGACGTTATGCCGGCATTCCTTCGCCAGACCAACAATTGGGCCTAAAATCATCATGTTTTTCGAAAACTGGCTTGGTTTTTTTCGTTTAATGTAAATTCTATGGGCTTTCTTGCCGATTTTGAAAACCCATGAACATCTACCCTTTGATTTCCAGGTGTTGCGCGCACTGCGCCAACAGCATTATATGACGCTCGATGCGCTGTCATCTATTTCGGGCGTCTCTGCGGCTGTAATTTCCAAACTGGAGCGCAATCAACAAACTCCCGGAATCGATACGCTCTATCGCTTGGCCCGCGCCTTTGGGCTTAGCGCCACTGATCTATTGGCCATGAGTGAAGCCGCTCTCGCTCATCGCGTGGCTGAGAAGTCCCACTCCACCGGCCAATTCGATTTCCGCGAAATCCGCTACGCCAATCTCGCCGCCCTGCTTGGAACGGCGCCCGCCGGCGCGAATATTTCCCGACCGGAAGTGCATCGAGACGACACCGAGCTCTGTTGGGTTTGGGAAGGCCGTCTCCAACTTACACTTCCCCGTGAAGTCTGCGATATGCGGGCCGGCGAAAGCGTGCAATTCGACGCAATCCAAGAGCACACCTACGCGGCAATCGAGGACACCCGGTTCCTCATTCTCCATCTTCGCAAAGACAAACGCTACTAATCCCCCCTCTTTATTTCATAACTTATCATGATCATCGACGACCAACTCTCACCCGCCGATCTCTCACCTGCCCTCGAGCGTTTTTGGAAACTCTCCGGCGACAAGATCGACCTCATGCTCAAGGAATACGATCCGGCTCAAGGCTCGCCCGTATTCACGGTAAACGGAAAATACTCCACCCGAGGCTGGACCGAATGGACCGAGGGATTCTACTACGGCTCCGCATTCCTCCAATTCGACGCCACCGGCGAAGAACGCCACGCTAAGGAAGCCCAACGCCTCACGCTCGAGCGTATGGCTTCGCACGTTTCGCACATTGGCGTGCACGATCACGGCTTCAATAATCTCTCGACCTACGGCAACTGGCTCCGACTCCAGCACGAGGGACGTCTCCCCGCCAGCCACGTCGATTTCTGCGAACTCGCGGTAAAACTCTCCGGCGCTATTCAAGCTTCACGCTACGCGCCCACTCACGACGGTGGTGGTTACATTTACTCTTTCAACGGGCCGCAATCGCTGTTCGTCGACACGATCCGTTCCTGCCGCATCGTTATGGTCGCCCATAAACTCGGCCACCCCTTGATGGGCGAAAACGATGAAGCCATTTCGCTGCTCGGTCGCGCTCTTGAGCACATCGAATCCACGGCCCGTTATTCGGTATTCTACGGTGAAGGCCGTGACAGTTACGATGAGTGGGGCCGCACCGCTCACGAATCCGTCTTCAATCCAAACGACGGCCGCTTCCGTTGCCCCAACTCTCAACAAGGTTACTCCGGCTTCACTACGTGGACCCGCGGACTCGCCTGGGCCATGGTCGGTTTCCCGGAGCAACTCGAGTTCCTCGAGACCGTTTCCGACGAGGAGCTTGAACCATTCGGTGGTCGCGCCAAATGGAAAGCGCTCATGCTCAAGGCTGCCCGCGCCACCTGCGATTGGTTCATCAAAAACACCCCTACCGACGGCATCCCATATTGGGATGGTGGAGCACCCGGTCTGGTTAAAATGGGTGACTACCTGAACCAACCCGCCGACCCATTCAACGATCACGAGCCGGTCGATAGTTCCGCCGCCGCCATCGGCGCTCAAGGTCTCATCCGACTTGGTCGCTATCTCGGCACCGAGACCGAAGACGGTCAGCGCTACTACCAAGCCGGCCTGACCACGCTACGCACGCTCTTGACCGACACCTACCTCGGCGTCGATCCAACCCATCACGGTCTTCTGCTGCACTCGGTCTACCACCAGCCCAATGGCTGGGACAACATCCCCGAAGGCCAGAAGGTCCCTTGTAACGAAGCTTGCATGTGGGGCGATTACCACATCCGCGAACTTGCCCTCTACGTGACGCGTCTGATCAAGGATCAACCGCACTACACGTTTTTCGGCTGCCTAAAGAATTAAGGCCGGACCAATCTCGCCATAGCTCTCAACGAGAGCGACGGCGGGTCGGTTAACTTATTTTCAGTTTTTCAGCCTCTCCGTTTTTCAGTTTTCAACTCTTCCCATGTCCGCTGCTCCTCTCACCGACCTCGATCGGCTCTGTATCCACACCATCACCACAAAATCGTGGGACATCGAAACTGCCGCCAAGAAGTTCTCCGCTGCTGGCGTGAAAGGTATCACCGTATGGCGTGACACCTACGCCGGCCGTGATATCGCCGCGACCGGTCGCATGTTGCGCGATCACGATCTCTCGATCGTATCAACCTGCCGGGGCGGCTTCTTCCCCGGAGCCACCGCCGCTGAGCGTCAGACCGCGATCGATGACAACCGTCGCGCCATCGCCGAAGCTCACGAACTGGGTGCCCCGCTCGTTGTGCTGGTATGTGGCGCCGTCCCAGGGCAACCCCTCGAAGACTCGCGTGCTCAAATAACTGAAGGTATCGCAGCTGTGCTCGACGATTGTAAAGCAACTGGAGTAAAGCTCGGCATCGAGCCGCTTCACCCGATGTATGCCGACAGTCGTTCAGCCGTAAACACTCTCGGCCAAGCCAACGACATGTGCGAGCAACTCAACTCGCCCTATGTCGGCGTCGCCGCCGATGTTTACCATCTCTGGTGGGATCCTGCTCTGGAGCAGGAAATCGCTCGATGCGGAAAAATCGGCGCACTCTTCTCCTTCCATGTTTGCGACTGGCGTTCACCCACCACCGATTTCCTCAATGATCGCGGATTGATGGGCGAAGGCTGTATCGACATCCGCAAGATTCGCGGATGGGTCGAGGCCGCTGGATTCAACGGTTTCAATGAAGTTGAAATCTTTTCCGACCGCCTCTGGGCGCGAGATCAAGACGAATACCTCGCGCAGATCATCCAAGCCTACCGCAACCACACTTAGGCTCAACGCAGAGCGTTGGGCGCTAATCCGCCGAAGCCTTGGCGAAGGTGGATCAATCTTAAAAACCACAACAAGTAACCAATAACTTAATACATATGAAAACAGTCGGAATTATCATGAACGGCGTCACCGGACGCATGGGCACCAACCAGCACTTGATCCGCTCGATCAAGGCCATCATCGACCAAGGCGGCGTCAAAATCGGCGACGACGTGATCATGCCAGACCCAGTCCTCGTCGGACGTAACCAAGCCAAGCTCGAAGCTCTCGCCAAACGGGTTGGCCTCACCAAGGTCTCCACCGATCTCGATGCCGAACTCGCGAAGCCTGAGAACGTCATCTACTTCGACTCCACTCTCACTGGCCAACGCCCTAACGGCGTGCGTAAGGCGATTGCTGCCGGCAAGCACATCTACTGCGAGAAACCCACCGCGACCACCTCCGCAGAAGCCATGGCGCTCTACAACGAGGCCACTGCCGCTGGCCTCAAAAACGGCGTTGTCCAAGACAAGCTCTGGCTACCTGGCTTGATGAAGCTCCAACACCTCATCGACACCGGATTTTTCGGCGAGATTCTCTCCGTGCGCGGCGAGTTTGGTTACTGGGTATTCACCGGTGAGCACGACACCCTACAACGTCCTTCGTGGAACTACCGCAAGGAAGACGACGGAGGCATCATCGTCGATATGATCTGTCATTGGCAGTATGTGATCCAAAACCTCTTTGGTAACATCAAGTCTCTCACCTGCCTCGGTGCTACCCACATCCCTGAGCGCGTTGATGAGAGTGGTAAAAAATACAAATGCACCGCTGACGATTCGGCCTACGCCACGTTCGAGCTCACCAACGGTGTCATCTGCCACTTCAATTCCTCTTGGGACGTCCGTGTTGATCGCGATGATCTGCTCACTCTCCAAGTTGACGGAACGAAGGGTTCTGCGGTTGCCGGTCTCCGCGATTGTAAATTCCAATCCGACGCTGCCACGCCTCGTTGCATCTGGAGTCCCGACACCGACAGCCCAATCAACTACAAGGACGGCTGGACTCCGGTTCCAACCAAAGAGCCTTTCGACAACGCCTTCAAGGTGCAGTGGGAACTCTTCCTCAAGCATGTCGTCACCGACTCCCCGTTCCCTTGGAATCTCCAAGAAGGCGCCAAGGGTGTGCAACTCGCCGAACTCGGTATCCAATCATGGGAAGAACGCCGCTGGCTCGATATCCCGGAACTCTAATTTCTCCCACGAAGCACACTAAAAATACTAAAACCAAAATTCTGCTATTCAGGATTTCGTGAACTTTCGTGTTTTTAGTGGGCAAATAATTCTATGAAAACAGCACTAGTAACCGGCGGCTCTCGTGGTATCGGTTTCGGTATCGCCACCGCCCTCGCCAAAGAAGGTTGGAACCTCGTCATCAACGGTGTTCGGGCCGAAGAGTCGATCACCGGCCCTCTCGATGAACTTCGCGCTCATGGTGTCAATGTGGGCTACGCTCGCGGCGACATCGGCAGTGTCGAAGGTCGCGCTGGCATCGTCGCCACCGCCACTGAACTCGCCGGCGGTTCGATCAACCTCCTCGTCAACAACGCCGGTGTCGCGCCGAAGGTTCGGGCCGATCTCCTCGAGACATCCGAAGAGAGCTACGACTGGGTCGTGGATACTAACCTCAAAGGGGTATTCTTCCTGACCCAAGCGTTTGCTAAAGGAATGGTCGCGGCCAAGCAGGCCGACTCCTCCTTCGAAGCAGCTATCGTGAACATCACTTCGATTTCCGCCACGGTCGTTTCGATCAATCGCGGTGAATACTGTATCGCCAAGGCCGGCTTCGGCATGTTGACCCAGCTCTTCGCCGCCCGCCTCGGTGATGATAGCATCCCGGTTTACGAAGTGCGCCCCGGCGTGATCAAAACCGACATGACCTCAGGTGTGACCGACAAATACGACAAGCTCATCGAAGAAGGCCTCTGCGTCCAACCGCGCTGGGGATTCCCCGAGGACATCGGCAAGTCCGTCGCATCGCTGGCTCGGGGCGATTTCCCCTTCAGCACCGGACAGGTAATAATGGTCGACGGCGGCCTCACCATGCCGCGGCTCTAGTATTACGAACTCAACGCGTCCGACCCGGACGCTGACAAAACTTAGCACGCAAGGGGCGATCCATTGAGGATCGCCCCTTGCTACGTCCGGATAACGAGGGTCAATCTCTGCAACGAATCCTTCGCCATTCACCCTCCCCCAATACCCCATGGCTTTTACAAAACTCACCTCCACGCTCGGATTACTTTCGATTTCGGCCTCACTCTTGTGGGCCCATGGGTCGGTAAAATTTGATCCCAAAGATAATCCCGAACGCGCCATCGAATTTCCCGATACGGCCGAGTATCTTACGCTCACGTTGGATCCCCACACTCACTCGGTATTTTCCGACGGACACGTCTGGCCTAATATTCGAGTTGAGGAAGCTCTTCGCGATGGACTGGACGCCTTAGCGATCACCGAGCATCTCGAATACCAGCCCCATCAGGCTGACATTCCGCATCCAGATCGTAATCGCTCTTGGCAACAGGCCAGTTCCTCCGCCAAGGAAAGTGGTCTACTTGTGATCCACGGTTCTGAAATCACTCGCAGCCAACCTGTCGGCCATTTGAACGCCCTCTTCCTGAGCGACTCAAATGCCCTCGTGCACCAACCGACCGATATCTCGCCGCACTCGAAGGAGTATACCCAAGCGGTTAAAAACTGGCCGGCCGAGAACGCCCTCAAGGCAGCCGGAGAACAAGAAGCTTTTGTATTTCTCAACCATCTCGATTGGACCTCTCAACAACCCAGCGGCATCGCGGAGCTGACCGACTTTCATCTCGAAATGATCGATCAAGGACTGATCCAAGGAATCGAGGTCGCCAATACGCACAACTACTCCGAGCACTCATTCGCTATCGCGCTGAAGCACGGCCTCACGGTCATGGGGTCGTCTGATATCCATGGCTTGATTGACTGGGATTATCCTCCGGCCCAAGGCGCGCATCGTCCCGTCACGCTGGTCCTCGCCGCAGAGCGCACCAAAGCCAGCATGCACGAAGCACTCAACGCGGGGCGAACTGCTGCGTGGTTCAACAACTTATTGATTGGTCGGGAAGTCAATGTCCGTCCAATCGTCGATGCCTGCATCTCAATTGAGCACGTCTATTACCTACCAAAGACTCAGATTCTCGCAGTCTCCATCCACAACCAGTCCGACGCCAAGTTCCAGCTTCTCAATGAATCGGACTACACCTTCGCGAGACGAGGTGACCTCATCGAACTTGAACCGCATCAATCTACCCTAATCAAAATCCGGACGGGAGTTACATTGGACCGTTTCGAATTACCCGTTTCGGTGCTGAATGTGTTGGTCGCTCCGAAAACTCCGCTCCGTTTGAAACTGTCGGGCGATGTCGAAGAAAAAACAGATTCACTGTAGTCGGCCGGCGTTCGGGCTAACTCCTAGAACCCTGAATTCCCGCCCTTCCACTGCAGGAAGGGCAGGAATCGAACCAACCGGAATGACTTCCGAAACTCACCAGCACGATGAGCGTAAACAACTACGCCGCTAGCGGACTGAAACTTACGCCGCGAAAACCATCCCGCAGTTGGTTATCGTGCCGCTGCCACAAGACTTCCCGCACCCGACGCAAATCGCGCACCGGCAGATCTAGATCGAGTGAACCCAACTGTTCCAATGCCGCCGAGGTCGACGGCATACCCAACCACTCCAGGACGGAGAAAATATTACCCCGCTCACGCACCGCATTGAGCTCACACCACTCCGGCGCACAACCACGCAGTTCAGAATGGGTTCCGACCAACAGAGCAAGCACGGGCCATTCTTCAAAATCCTCCTGCAACGCAGGGCCCAGAGCCAACGCCGTCAACGCATGCAGACGGTGAAACGAAAATCGCCCGATCAAACGCTGCCAGCTAGGGGGACAAAATTCGAGGTAAGGCTTCCAGCGACGCGCATCGAGCATCACGGCACCGGCACAGAAAATATCTCCACGAGGGTCTGGGGTGAACGGCCGCCACAGGCCTTGGGTGATTTCTTTCTCGAAGGCGACCTCAGGCCAGATTGTCACGCGATAGGCTTGCCCCAGATGGTGCCAGACTAGATCAGGACTGAGATTGACGGAACGGTTTGCGGAGCGGCGACGGGAAGCAGTGGTTGGTTTCATGCCGCCTACATTATCAGCTGGCATGGGACACTAACTGTCCCATACTAAAAAAACTTCAAAATAGTTCTACCCCTTTTCTGAAGGGAGGGATGGACCGCCGGGCCGTCCGCCCCCTGTGTCCATCCGTCTTCTCTTACTCCTTCTCGTTCTCGTTCTCTCCACCCTGCCTCACTGCCTCTGTGAACTCGGTGTCTCCTCCGTGATCTCTGTGACTAAAACCACCCAGTATGTCTGAATCAGCTCCCCAGCCCGGCTTCCGTTCCCGCTTCTCCGTCGAGCGCATGATGCGCATACATGAACGTCTTCGCGACGGGGCTTCTCTGAACTGCACGCGGTTCGCGGCCGAATTGGATGTATCCCGCAAAACGATCCAACGGGACATCGACCATATGCGGGACCGCCTGGGTCTCCCTCTCGAATATGACCGTGCCACCCACTCCTACGTCTACACGGCACCCGTAGAGGCCTTCCCCACCGTGCAGATGAGTGAAGGCGATGCCTTTGCCCTCTTCGTCGCCGAACGGGCCCTCGAACCGCTGCGGGGCACACCGCTCTTCGGTCGACTCCAAGCCACCTTCAAAAAGCTGACCTCCAACTTAAAAGGATCGGTCGAATTGACTGCCGAGGATCACGACGCGGTTTCATTCTCCCAATTTGGCGAAGGCCGCACCAACTCCGAAGCTTTTGATCGTCTGCAAAAAGCCCGCACCGAAGAACGCGAAGTCACCTTCGCCTACAAAAAACCGGGCGCCGCCCGCGCCGAATCACGGCAGGTCCGACCTTACCATCTCACCCATCGGGACAATCTGTGGTATCTGGTGGGTTATGACCTCAGCCGAGATGATATCCGCACCTTTGCCTTACCGCGCATGCAGGATGTGCGAATCACTAAGAAGAAGTTCAGTCGCCCCACGGACTTCTCACCCGAGGATTTCTTTGCCTCCGCGCTCGGCGTGGTGGCGGGCAAAGGCAACTACGACATTCACATCCGTTTCGCCGCCTCCGCCGCCGAACGCATCGAGGAACGGGTGTGGCACGATTCCCAGAAAACCAAGCGACGCCGAAATGGTTACGTGGACCTGCATCTGAGCTTGGGTTCACTCCTCGAGATCGAACGCTGGGTGCTCGGTTGGGGCGATGCCGCCGAAGTCATCGCTCCCGCTGAACTACGCCAAAAAATCACCCAAACCGTCATCGCGATGCGCAACCAATATGACTGACTTTAACCATATTGGTTAAAGTTCTGTGCACAAAAAACCGCCGGTCTAAGCCGACGGTTTTAGGAAATTGACTGCGGAGCGGATCAGCCGAGCACTTCGCTTGGAGCGAAGAAGCGATCGATTTCGATCTGAGCATTCCCGTCGCTGTCGGAAGCGTGCAGAATATTCACCATCATGGTCTCGCCGAAATCACCGCGGATCGTGCCCGCCGGTGCCTTAGTGGAGTCGGTTGGTCCAAGCAGATCGCGCACCTTGGCGACTGCATCAGCACCTTTGAGGATCGCAACCAGCACGGGACGAGATCCCATGAACTTCTCGATATCCGGGAAGAACGGCTTGTCGGCAACGTGAGCGTAGTGTTCGCGCAATTTTTCAGGCGTCAGCTGGATCATCTTGGCGGCAGCTAAAGAGAATCCGGCATTCTCGAAACGGGTCAAAACCTGTCCGACGAGGTTATTCGCCATACAGTCAGGTTTAAAAATAATGAAGGTCTTATCCATACGAACGGTCAATCAACCGCGCCACCCTCGGTAAGGGAAGCCTGATTTTGTCTCACCCGAAGGACACTAGACCTCCCGCTGAATTCTATCAGCAATCTGCTTAGCTACAAATTCTCCACTCTCCATCGCTCCTTGGATAGATGGATGTCGTAAATAATCTCCACACTGAAACACGCCACCCGCGGTCGCTTCTTCCGCTCGCCAGCTCAAAGATCTCCGATCCCTCTTCGCGGATCAACCACCCTCTGCCACTCTTGCTGGATTCGAACCACTACACCAGGCTCAAACACTTGAAGGTCGAGTGCTTCAGTATCCAACCAACGCTGACAAGCCGGATAGGCCGAGAGCATGACTTGAAATCCTCGATCCAACAAAAACCCTTCGACCTTATCGGTCCGGAGCCTACCTCCTACGGCATCCCCGGCTTCAAGAATACTAAACGGTATACCGCTCGCTTGCAGTTGGCGCGCGCAGGTCAGACCAGCCAAGCAGGCGCCAACGATCACGACCGATTTCATGGGGTCTGCAACGTGCCGACAATCTTCCGAGCCAGGGCTAGGCCCGAGATCGCTGCGCCCTCGACTCGAGGTCCACCAAAAGCATCCCCACAGAACCCCAGCCGCAATTCCGGCAACCAAAGGTGATCCTCCGCAAACGTCGTTTTCGGTTCACTGTATCGCCACCGATGCATCGCTTGGCCAACGATTGTGGCGCCGCCCAGCCACGGTTTCAGTTCATCGGCCAATTGAGTAAAAAGCTCATTTTCCGAGGCGCCGTAGTTTGCCGCGGAAAATTCCGGCGTCAGGTGAAAGGTAATCGCACTCGGGACATTTTGCGCCAAGCCCTTGCGCACATTATCGGAAACCCATCTCAGGTTCCCGGTCGTAATGGCTTCGCCGCCTTCCGGCACGGCACTCGGACCATCCAAAGTCGCGAGTAAGGCTAAACATGGATTATACTGGAGGTCATGTAATGAAGCTTCCAATTGCTCCGGTAAAATCACGCCACCTGCTTCGAGTAACGCCAGGCTCTGCGGCACGGGACTGGCCATAACCAATCGCTCCCCGCGCACCAGTTCGCCACCCACGACATCGACTTCCCAACATCCGCAATCATGCCAACGCACCGCCTGCACCTGACTCTTCAAACGGACTCTTAGGTCTTTGGCCAAGGCCTTGGCCAATCCAGTCATACTGGGCCGTGCTACCCAACGTTCCGTCCCCGAGGTCGGATTCGCGATCGGTGCCACGACCCCTTTGCGCGCCCAACAACGAACCCGCGCATCGAAGTGTTCATCTCGCGCCGAAAAGAACTGGGCCCCTTGATCAAACACCGCGCTACCAACCCGCTTGGTGGACATGCGCCCACCTACCCCACGACTCTTTTCCAACACCTGCACCTGCGCGCCCCGCGAAGCGAGTTCGCGCGCCACAAGTAAACCGGATATTCCGGCGCCAATGACTACGGTGTTGTTTTTCATGAGGAGATACCTCTACCGAGAACATAACTCAGTGCTTTCTCAAGCGAGGGATGCAGAAACTCGAAACCCGACTCACTCAATCGACCGGGCAATACGCGCGAACTGGCCAACAACGCCTCATCCGCCATCTGCCCCAGAGCCAAACGCAAGATCGGTGCGGGCAATGGTATAATCGTCGGTCGGGAAATCACATCACCAAGAATTCGAGCGAATTCTTTTTGGCGCACCGGTTCAGGTGCCGTTAGATTGATTGCGCCACTCAGTTCCACGTGAGTCAGGACGAATTGGCAGGCGCGCAACCAATCGGACAACCCGATCCACCCCATCCATTGCTGTCCGTCTCCCATGGGTCCACCCAGCCCCACTTTGAAGGCCGGTAACATTTTGCCCAATGCGCCTCCTTCTGGACTCAGCACAATTCCGGTTCGGAGTTGAACCAACCGCGTCCCGAGTTCTTCGATCGGTTGAGCTGCATTTTCCCACGCCACGCAAACATCAGCCAAAAATCCGGCTCCAGGTGGCGCGGTTTCGTCCGTCGCTGCGTCGACGGTGTTACCGTAGAACCCCGTAGCGGAACCACAGGCAAACACCTCAGGCGGCTTTTCCAACTGGGCCAAAGCCTGCACCAGCGTGGTCGTGCCCCTCACCCGACTATTCAGAATCTCCATCTTGCGCGCCTTGGTCCAACGACCACCGGCAACATTGGCTCCTGCTAAATGGACCACCGCATCACAGTGATAATTCTCGGGCCACTCCACCGAGCCTTCCAATGGTGACCACCGAATTTCCGACCTATTATTCACCTCGCGGCGAACCAATCGATCCACCTGCCAACCCTGCGTCTGCAAGAACACCGTCAACGCTTGCCCAATAAAACCAGACGCGCCACTGACCAAAACATGTTTTTGATTTTGAGATACGGTGGCTAAATCCGACTTGGTCACGGCATGACGATAATCGAACATGCGATTTAGGCGATTCCGCACTGCACCCTTCACCAAACCCGAAAGCGGCGCCAACGGCAGTTCGTAAATGATCTCATCAATCAACCGACAGCTGCCATTTTCCAGCGGCTCAAAGCGATGACAATGCTCCCAACGAGCAAACGGCCCAACCACCGAGCAATCGCAAAATTGAACCCCGACCTCGTAGCCGTAGTGCTCGGCGATCCACCGCAATTTGAACGGGCCCACCCGAGAAAGCATTTCCACTCGAGCACCATCCTCGAGACCACCAGTCGCCGAAACGAGCTCCACTGATTCCCACGGCGGGGTAAGTCGCTGCAACGCGCCGGGTTTAGCATGCCACGCAAAAACCTCCGCGGGCGAGCGCGCGATATCGACGGTTCGAATTAGTTTCTCAGCCATATCATCAATTACTAAAAAAACCTCTACTCAGGGGCGACTTTCCCGGAGTTTCTGGTAGGCGGCCAACGCCGCATTCCGAGCGGCTTTGTGGTCAACTATCGGTCTGGGGTAAGTTTCCCCCAGTGCCACTTTAGCTCGTCCGAGAACCTCTGCCGGAGCATCCCATGGAGCATGCAGATATTTATCCGGCAGGTCGGCAACTTCCGGCACCCAACGGCGAACATAGGTCCCTTCGGTATCAAATTTCAGCCCCTGTAATACGGGTGCAAACACCCGGAAATACGGTGCGGCATCCGCTCCGCATCCGGCGCTCCACTGCCAACCGAGGGTATTGGCAGCAAGATCGGCATCGACCAACGTATTCCAAAACCACTCGGCCCCATGCTGCCACGGTAGCCTCAAATGTTTCACCAAAAATGAAGCCACGACCATCCGCACTCGATTGTGCATCCAACCTGTCGCCCACAATTCCCGCATCCCCGCATCAACAATCGGATAACCCGTTTGTCCGCGTTGCCATGCTTTCAGGAGCTCGCCGTCGGCATCCTCGCGCCACGGGAATCGCTCAAACTCCTGGCGGAGTGGTTGAGTCGGTGTATTGCGAAAGTGAAAGAGAAGATGATGCGCAAATTCGCGCCAGCCCACTTCACTCAAGAATACCCGGGCTCCGTTGCTGGACGGAAACGTGCCCTTCTCTGCTCCCAATTTTTCAGTCGCCGCCCAAATCTGACGCGGCGAAATTTCGCCAAAATGTAGATGCGGCGACAGCCGTGATGTGCCAACCTTACTGGGAATGTTCCGCTGGTCGACATAGTCATCGACCGCTCGATCCAAAAACGTGATGAGGCATTTGCTCGCTCCGATTTCACCCGGTTCATGATGAGCGTCGAATGCATCGGCCCAATCTCGCTTCGGCGTCAGGCTGAGATCCGCCAATTCAACCGAATCCGGCCACTGCGCCGGTGCTGGCCATTGCGCCGGTGCTCCCTCTGCCACGGCCGTTTTATCGAGGCTCAGACAATGCCGCCAATAGGGCGTGAAAACCTGAAACGGCCGGCCTTGCTTATTCGTGATCGTGTGCGGCTCGTGCAAAAGCCCACCATTAAAACTCTCACAATCGATTCCGCGCTCACGCAGTTCATGCTTAATCTGTCCATCGCGCTCGATGACTCCAGGTTCGTATCTTCGGCACCAATACACCGCCCCAGCTCCCGTTTCCACGAGCAAAGCGTCGAGTTCCGCTTGGCTGTCGCCTCGACGCAGGACGAGTCGACCGCCTCTATGTTCGATCTCCTTTCCTAGGTTGAGCAGCGATTTATTTAACCACCATTGGCTCGCTCCACCCGGCGCCCAATCACCTTCACCTGTCGGATCCCAGATAAAGATCGGAATGATGGTAGCCCCACGTTTCACCGCCGCCGCGAACGCGGGTTGGTCTGCTAATCGCAGGTCTTGGCGTAACCAGACAATGGTGGGCGAGTTTATCACTACCCGCACCCAAGGCAGTTTGGGCGCAATCGCAAGGGCTGGAGCTAAACGATATCCTCGTAAAACCGCTCGTAGGTTTCGACCGCATTCTCCCAAGCAAAGTCCTGAGCCATGCCCCGCGCCTGCACCGCCGCGTAGATTTTACGCTGGCCAAACAATTCCAGCGCTCGCTCGAAGCTACGGGCAAACCCAGCGGTGGTTGGCTCTTCTAGGATACCCGTGCCGTTCGCCGGATCGTCGACGATATCCACCACCGTATCAATCAGTCCGCCGACGCGGGTCGCTACGGGAATGGTCCCATAAACTAGCGAATACATTTGGTTCAATCCACAGGGCTCGAAGAGCGAAGGCATGAGGAAGAAATCACTGCCCGCTTCAATACGGTGACTCGCGGGCTCATCCAATTTGGAAGCGAAGGACACCTGCTTGGGTAGCCGCCCGGCCATATCTCGCATGCGCTCCTCCAATCGAGTGTCACCGGACCCGATTACGATCAACTTACACTTTGAAGCGGCGATAAGTTCTTCGTTGGCGAGTAGCAACTGCACGCCCTTCTGTTCGGTCAGGCGGCACACCATGCCGAAAATCGGGCCCTTAAAAAGAGGATCGAACCCGTGTTCTTTGAGCAGTTCCGCCCGGCAGAGTTTCTTTCCCCCCAGGTCATCCGCGGAGTAGTGACCAGGAAGCATCGGATCGGTCGCGGGATTCCAGACCTCGGTATCGATCCCGTTAATCATTCCACTGAGGTCTTCGACGCGCTGTTGCACGACCCCTTCGAGGCCACTGCTAAACTCTGGCGTGAGAATCTCCTCAGCATAGTTCGGACTCACGGTCGTCACGCGGTCGGCGAACTGGATGCCCGCCTTCATCATGCTAGCTTGACCATAGAACTCCACGCCATCGATGCCCTGTAACTCATCCGGCAAATTCGTGCGATAAAACGACCGCAGGGGGAAAAGGCCTTGGAAGGCGATGTTGTGAATCGTGTGCACCGTGCGCACCGCCAGATTGATCCTCCGACGCTCTTCTTCCACCCGGAGCAATAGCGGCATCAGCCCTGCCGGCCAATCATGGCCGTGCACCACATCGGCATCGAGATCGAGCCGCCGCATGACTTCGATAACTCCCTTGCAGAAAAAGATAAACCGGTGATGGTTGTCCTCGTAGTCCCGCTCACCGTTCGTGTAGGGTAGTTTTCGATCAAAGAATTCTTCCCGACAAATCAGGTAGATTTTCAGATTCGGCTCTGGCGAGGACTCCCGCACATCGCCAGACATGAACGTATCTCCCATTTCAATGCGCAACCGCTGGGTCCGGCGCAACGACGCGCCCAGATTTGGGTGCTCGACTACTGCCCGATAACCGGGCAAGAATACTGACACTTGATGTCCTCGTCTTGCAAGGGTTGGAGCCAAAGTTCCCACCACATCCGCCAAACCGCCGGTCTTGATGTAGGGAAACATCTCGCTGGCCACATGCACGATATTCATGAGGTCAAAGTCCGCCCGACAGCCCCCGGTTGTCGAACGCAAAACCACCTTTAATTTTCCAATTTTTAATCTTATTCCGCCTCTCACTTGAGGCTCCGTTATGAAATTCAGCTCCTCTCTCTTCGCCCATCTGGGCTCCGAGACTTACAAACCCGTCAATGAGGCCGCCCTCGGCCGTCAGCTCAAACTCGACAAGAAACAACGTCGGGTCTTCTCCCACGAAGTCCGCCTGTTGTTATCCCGCGGCGAACTCACCCTCGTCGGCGGCGACAAAATCACGATGCCTCGGGCTTCCGCCAAGGCCAGCGATGGATACCTCACCGGCAAACTGCGCTTCCGCACCGGCGGTTCCGCCCTCGTCGTAGTCGATCGCTCGGCCCAAGCCGACTCTCCCGAGGTCGTGCAAATCGCCTCCGAAGACGCCGCCAATGCCTTTCACGGTGACACCGTGCGACTCAAACTCGACAGTCGCCCCAAACAACGACGCAACCTCCGTAATTCTCGAGCCAACGAACCGCGCGGTCGCGTGACCGAGATCCTCGAACGCGGCTCCGACACGGTCGTCGGCACTCTAAGAGGGATCAGCCGCAAGTATTTCATTACGCCCGATGATCCCCGCTTCGTGCAAAACGTCGCGGTCGCTGATCCCTCAGATGGCAAACTCAAGCCCACGCCCAAAGAAGGCGACAAGGTGGTCGTGCGGCTTCACGAGTGGACCAACCGCAGCCGTGACCCGGAAGGTCGCGTCATCGAGCGACTCGGTCGTCAATGGGACCCAGGCGCTGAGATGCTCGGTATCTACCGGAAGTTCGACCTGGATCCACGCTTCCCTAAAAACGTCGAAGCCGAGGTCCGCGAGATTCCAGACAATGTCATGCCCAAGGAGCACAAATCCCGGCGCGACTACCGCAAGATTCCAACATTCACCATCGATCCCGATGACGCAAAAGACTTCGACGATGCATTGTCCCTCGAGTTTTTGCCCGGCGATCAAATCAAGATTGGAGTGCACATCGCCGATGTTTCGAGCTACGTCAAACCTGGCACCGATCTCGACAAGGAAGCCCAACGTCGGGGCAATTCCACCTACCTAGTAGGCACGGTCGTGCCGATGCTTCCCGAGAAGCTTTCTAATGGGCTGTGTTCACTGGTCGAAGGCCAGGATCGGCTCACCAAAGCGGTCTTCCTCACTTTCGACAAAACGTGCGAAATCGTTGATACCTCCTTTGCCAATACGATCATCCGCAGCCGCAAACGCCTGACCTACAAACAAGCGTTCACTCTCCTCAAGCAAGACGACCTCCAAGCGGCCCGCGATCTGCCTCTCCCTCCGAAACACCAAACCGGCTCCACCGGTAAAGCGTTGGCATCTCTGACCGACAAAGAGCTCGGAGATCTGCAATCATGGATCCGCAGCCTATGGTCGATCGCTAGTCGCCTACGCCGCGATCGCATGACTCACGGCAGTCTCGATCTCGAAATGTCCGAGACCAAAATCTTTGTGGACGAAAAGGGATTCGCGGACCGTCTAGAACTCGTCGAAAACGACGAAAGCCATCAACTCATCGAGGAGTTCATGTTGGCGGCAAACGAAGCGGTCTCCAAACTCACGCGCCAGAATCGCCTGCCTTCCCTCTACCGGGTCCACGATGATCCCGACGAAGAAAAACTCGCCGAACTTCAGAAATTCTACGGCACCTTCGGCATCAAGACCGGCGACCTCACTCAGCGCGAAGCGATCACCGAGCTGCTGCACACCCTGCGCACGCATCCTCAAGGACACGTGTTGCGCACCCAATTGCTGCGCAGTCTAAAAAAGGCCGCCTACCGCTCCTCACCCGACGGGCACTACGGCCTGCACAAACGCGACTACGGCCACTTCACTTCCCCGATCCGTCGCTACGCCGATCTCGTGGTGCATCGCGTGCTGGAACACCATCTGATCAAGCAAGGTGAATGGCCATCTCCTCCGGGTTACAAGTTCGCCTACGACGCCGCGAAGATGGACCGCATGGGGCAGCACCTAAGTATCACTGAAGTTAATTCGCAGGAAGCCGAACGCGAAAGTGTGAAGATCAAACTACTCGAGTTCTTCGATCGTGACCTCCGGAAGGAAAAACCCTCCATCTTCCCTGCGATTGTCACCGAAGTTCGCACCCACGGCCTGTTCATCGAACTCGAGGAATCGCTGACCTTCGGATTCCTCCCCGCCAACGCCTTGGGACCCGACTTCTTCAATCCCAGCAATGATGGCTCCGCCCTAGTCGGACGTAAGTCTAAACGCCGCTTCACGCTCAACGACCGCATCACCGTGGCCGTGGCCAAGATCGACCGCGTGAAACGCATGATAGATTTCAAACTCGTCAATGAAGCTGGTAACCCCGTCGGGTCGACCCGCGATCTCGGCGACGGCATCAAACGCCGCCCACCCAAACGTCGCCCGGCCCCCGTCCGCAAAAAGAAAAGAAGGTAGGCGCGCGCTCCGCGCGCGAAGTAACAAGTATCAAGTTCCCAGTAACAAGAGCCTGAACCGTCGAGCGGGTTCATTCCGCATACAAGTTCAACGCAGCGCGGTATATATTTCACCCAAAGCGTTTGCCTCACCTCAATCGACCGCAGAGCCATCAACTGGAATCCCAACCATGCAAGAAGAACAAAAGATCACTGTTTCGATTTCTGATATCCGAGTATTTGTTGCCTATGCTGCGATCGACGTGCTCATTGCCGTCGGTATGTTCGCCGTCGCACCAAAGGGCTTCGGTCAGGTGATGGGCGTCGCATTCGCTTTAATGCTCCTTCCTCTCCCCCTACTCGTGCTCTACTTCACGCGTTGGCGAAAAGTAGCACACCGCAAACAAGCCTAACCAAATGGTCGAGACGACGACGACCCGTGCCGCTGAGGTGTGATCACTCCCTGCCCCATCGGTTACCATTTCTAATTCGGCGGCTGCCGCGTTTTTACTAGCGTCGGGCAAAGAATGAAAGATGCCGCCCCCAAGTTGGTGCTGTTACTCGCCGGTGCGTATTGCTTCGCGAGCTTCACTCATTTCTTCCACAACGCTGAGTTTTGTGGTGAATACCCAAACCTGCCGACGTGGATTTCTCGAACCAGCGTTTATTGGACCTGGCTGGCGTTGACTGCTTTAGGGGCAACGGGAGTTTTCATCATGCAGAAAATCCATCGCGCGACAGGATTGGCGCTCCTCACCATTTACGGTGCGTTGGGATTTGCAGGTCTCGGGCACTATGGGCTCGCTCCGATATCCAGACATACAGCCGTCATGAACCTTACGATTGGGTTCGAAATTGTAGCCGCCGCAGCCCTACTCACCGTTACATTACGCGCGTTAGCTAAGAGCTACGATGCAGACCAAAATCCTAAGCATAAGAAGGTCTAACCAAACGGTCAGGAAAATTACGGCCAGAGCTTCCGTTGGACAATTACACCCTTCACCTCTGCCACCATCTCAAAGTCGCAAGCCGCTGCGGCTCACATTAAGAATCTAAAAATACTAGAAATGTTTAAAAGCGCCTACGAAAGAATCGGAGGAATCGTTTGGATTCCCCGAATGCTGGAAAAGATCCGCATGAATGCCCGAAACGAACTTCCGGAAGATTTCCTAGCTTACCTTGGCCAAGGATTCGACAGTCGATGTGTATCATTCCTCGGAATTGACTACGAGGAACTCGTTCTCCAGACAATAGCAGGAGGAAGTGATGAAGAAGTTTTCGAATGGATCTTATCCAAGGGCAGACCGATTTCTCGCAATGAAATCTTAATCTGGAATGATTTCATGAGTCAACGTGGATGGCGAGATTCTGACGACGACGGAGAATTCGAAGCTTACAAAAGTAAGTATGGATTGGGTCACCGATCTGACATCCTCACGTATTTTGATTTCTACGAATTTGACGAGGGACGAAAACCCTAGATCCAACTGGGCAGTGGGCCCTTCCCTACCAGCCAACCGGCGACGAATCAGCCCCAGATCACTGTCCTGAGAAAACTTGAAACCCAACAGACGGGTCTAGATTTCCGAGTAAGCTTTAGGGGTTAAGAACCGAGCGGTGTTGCGCGAGGTGCTATCGGCATACTTCGGATTGCTCTTCATCTTCTGCCAGCCTTCCGAGGGACCGAATGTTTGCCAGGTCTTTAAATGGGTTTCGAGATCTGGGCCGCAGGTGATGTAACGGAGGTGCGGTAGATTGGGACCAGCTAATGCCTGCCCGAAGAACATAGGATTCATACCCAAGTCGCGCATCAGTTGAGTTTCGCCTTCATTAAACATCGCCATCTTCACGAGCGCCTTGGCTTCGCTGTGACTTTCATAGTCGCGCATCTCAAAAACACGGGACGGCACACGTCGGCGCGAAAACTCCGGTTGCTCCATCATCGGCATGCTCGCGAATGCGCGTAACAACCAACTGTCGATGCGTTCAAACGCCGGGGTTTTCTTGGGCACATCCAAATACTCCGCACCCGTCTTTTGCACCATAGGGTCCGCATTAATTTCTGCGCTCACACCAACGTAGTCATTGAGCGAAGCATAACGGGTCAACGTCCATACGGGTGAGTCGACCATCGGCTCGGACGTCATTGCCTTTTTATCTACCACGAGCTCCGAAAATACCCCGGCGCCGTGAATACCCCGGCGCTCGAGTGCCGGCAGGTAGGCTTTTTCCAAATAAGTATCCAACAGATCGGCCTTGCCATTGGTCTTGAGTCGAGAGTCGGCCTTCAAGTGATAACACCGTAACTCATAGAACTCCTGCTTCCCGGTTTCAGTCGCCGCAATTAATTTTGAACCTAAGGTCGCAGTGACGGCCGCAGATGCTGCCAAGGATGTTTTGATGAATTGCCGACGGGGTAATGAGCTCATCAACGATTAGAAGCACGTCTGAAGAATTTCCGCAATCCACAACGAACCTATCATCCGACTTGGTGACTCCAACGACGTGACTGCTCACCTGCTCAACGGACGCCCGATTTTCACCGTGATTGCTTTGCCATTTTCGTCAGAAGCCTCAACCTAGTAAGCATATGGTTTTAGTGCACTTCGAATTTCCCGCCAAGTTTCGTGAGCTTTATAAAAAGGGCTTTAAACTCTACCAGGACGGTCAGCGGGGCGCAGACACGTTTTTCGACGAAGGAGAAACCGCTTGGTTGGCCGCAAACGGCATCACGACCCAGCATATGTATGACTACGCGGAAGACGACGTTGTCGACGGTGCCCCTGGATTCGGTAACGCCCTCACCATCGAGACAGTGCGTCGTGACTACTTCCTTTCCGTGCAACACGGAGTCTCATCATCCACGGTTCTCGATCCGGCCACATTACCAACGAAGTCCGAGGAAGTTGACGGTATCCGTTGGCTGCTCCGGATCATACCCAAGGCCAAAGCAAAACTGCGCGGTGAGATGCCTGCCAGCATGATGTATAGCTGTGGCGGTGATCGGAATTTCTGTCTCACCAATAATATCATGCCCGCTGAGTTCCTCGCCTTGGTCTGGCGTCACATCAATGACGACAACGCGATCATCTCCTGGGTCAAATCCCGCCGCGCCAACTAGTCCCTGATTACCCCCCCCCCCCCCCCAAAAAAACCCTCCC
>MEHZ011613403.1_pt1 | contig 43719 bp, 41 predicted proteins | sample 897221 | NCBI WGS metagenome assembly MEHZ01 (sample SAMN05514161, study PRJNA337945) | marine metagenome | isolation source: marine surface water | place: Arctic Ocean | collected 2007-12-13 | reverse complement strand
GCCCGCCCAAGCCGTCACTGAGCGAAACAAACTGAGTATCGGGCATCAATGTCATCAACCGAAGCAGATAGTGCGCCCACATCTCGTCGGAGACAAGGACTCTCTGCGCACCTTGAATCATCTCGGCAATCATTTCGACCGGGTCCTCGTCGTCGGTCCAACCGACGACTTCAAATGCCGACAACGTTGGGACCTCGGGTATCTCGATCTTTGGAACGAACATACGCGGCGGAGTCGTTGCACCGGGAAGGCCGACGAAGGCCGTCAGGCGTTCACTGTGCCGTGCTTCGTATGTGCTTAGGTACACCAGGTCGAATCCGGTGCTCAAAATCAGAGCGTCAGCCCCATCGGCGGCGAGACGGCTTGAAATTGCCCCCCACCGATTTTCTAGAAGATCGGAATCGGTCATACATTCACAGTATCGGAAACACACCAGGGGACTCCCCACCCAGTAATCCACTTTCACGATTGACATCAGCGTTTCCACTTGTGAACAACCATCCCGATGTTGCCGGCGTTTTGCGCGACGCCGAGCTCCTACCGCTCGTCGCCAAAGCCCTCGCCGATCCCTTTCGCGACGCCGGTGTGACTGCTGTTCTTTCACCCGAAGCACGCGGCCCGATTCTTGGCGCCCTCGTCGCGGTTGAACTTGGCGCTGGCCTTGTATTGGCCCGGAAGAACGACCAGAACCATCCGGGCGCTGATACTCCCGTCGAGTCCGCCCCGACGTGGCGCGGCCGCAGTGAAACATTTCTAGGTCGATCCTTTGACCTGGGGACCAGCGATCGAGTTCTGATCGTCGACGACTGGATCACCACCGGCAACACCATGAGAGCCGCACGTAACATCCTTCGGCTACTGGGCGCCGCGTACGTTGGAGCGGCGGTCTTAGTCAACAAGGCCACACCCGCAACGATTCAGGAACTCGCCGTGCACACGTTGGTCAACTTCGATGACCTGATGACTTGCCCCGGCTGACACACCTGCAGCGCCAGTCAGACACAAGCAGCGACGTGGACCGGCATCAGCGCCGCCATCTCGTTACTCGCAACCATTCCTCTTATGTGGATACTGTCGAGTCCGTTGTCACAGCTCATATTCGTCCGCGGCAGCGAGCACGACGGCGGCTGGGGTTCGTTCTTCATGATCGCTTTGATCCTGACGGATCCAGCCACCTATGCGCTCTTCTTCGCCGCCGCAGGCGAACTACTCAAGACACAGGTTTCGCCAACCCCGCACAAGTCGACGATGCGAATAGCCGCACTTGGGCTAGCCCCCTACTTCGTCATGATCACCATGGCTCTGTCCTGGCAGAGCGGTCCCCAGCTCTCTCTTGTGCTGAGCGCCAGCTTGACCATTCCTACGGCGATAGTCGGAACCGCCTGGGCCTCAGCCCGACAGGACTAAAGACACGAACCGCAGGGTCAGACCCCACAGTTCTGCCCTTGACAAAGATACTGACTAGGCCTGATCGACCTTGCCTGCGGCGCCGAAAACTCGAGCGTCACCATTGTGGAACCGATTCACCGACATGCCCGACGATGTTTGACCAGCATCAACCACGAGCGTGTGGCCGCTGACGTAACGGGATTCGTCGCTCGCCAAGTACAGCGCAGCGTTTGCGATGTCTTCCGGGAACCCGGCGTATCCCAGAGGTGAGCCCTTGGCGATGTACTTGGTGGTCCCTTCAATGTCGGTGTGATCGCCGGTGCCAACACCTGCTGTCATTGCTGTGACGGTGTTGCCAGGCGAGATTGCATTAACACGAACGCCGTACTGAGCCATCTCGTTCGCGACCGATTTCGTCAGACCAATGACGGCATGCTTGGCTGCCGTATAGCCATGTGGGCCTAAGCCGCCCATGACGCCAGCAGTGCTCGATGTCGAAATAATTGAACCGGAACCCTGGGGGCCCATAACGCGGGCGGCGTGCTTCACGCCGTAGAACACGCCATGCAGCAGCACATCGATCGTGCCGGTCCACGCCTGGCCAGAGGTCTCCGAGATTGGACCAACAACACCCACGACGCCTGCATTGTTAAACATGACGTCGAGCCGACCCCACGCATCAACCGCCGCATCGATAGCTGCGGCAACCTGATCTTCGTCAGTGACATCGGTGTGATGAAACAGGGAGGCATCACCAAGCTCAGCTGCGAGCGCCGCGCCAGCTTCTTCCTGGAAATCGGCTATCACGACCTTTGCTCCCTCGGCGACGAATCGTCGAGCGGTCCCTTCGCCGATGCCGCTTGCGGCCCCGGTGATAACGGCAACCTTGTCTTGCAACCTCATTGCGTTCCCCTGTTTCGTATCCCGTGATCGTGACGACCGCGATGATATTTGTCCAAATCGAATGTCAGGCAAGAAGACTGTTCGGGATCGGCACCATGCGCGCCCGCAGCCATTCTCCGACGGCTTTTGCCTGGCCGTCTTGGCGTGTTGATGCAGCAACACCTTCTTCGAGCAGTCCGCGAATCAGAAAGTTCATCGACCTGATGTTCGGAAGCCGGTACTTCTCGACAACGAGTTCGGCCGTCTCTGGCAGCAGTTCTTGGATCTTCGCTGGCGTCAGGAAGTGATCAAGCCAGGTCCACCCAGCGTCGGTACGTGCGTACAGGCCCACGTTTGCATCGCCTCCCTTGTCACCCGAGCGGGCACCTGCGATCAGTCCAAGTGGTGCCATGGTTGTTGGCTCGTCAGCCGGGGTCGGGGTCGAAGCGATGTCGATATCCAAGGACTCGCCAGTGGGCGCGACCGAGTCGACCTGCACGGTGTCGCCACCGAGGATATGAACGTACTGGGGCACCAGCTCGTTCGGCACTGTGGCCGGGCGATAGACGCCATAAGGCGCCGCAGCGCCCGGGCCGCCACTCAAGCCGTACATACCGGGAATGGAGCTGAGCGCCGTGTGTGTGTTGGCATTGGAGAAGGCACGCCCGACCTTGCGCTCGTCATGATCCTTCACGGTGACACGCCAGATCGCTGTCGCTTCTTCTTGTGTCCCTGGGTCCTGCTTATCGGTGCGAATCAACCGGGCAGTGATCGACTCGAAGTCATCAGCGGTATAGGGACAGGCATCCCAAAATGCTGCCTCGGCAAGTGCGGCCTTCTCCTCGATGTCGAGCCCCGTTAACGCCACGGTGAAGCTGTTGCGATAGCCACCCATTTCGTTCATTGCAACCTTGAGCGTCGTCGGAGGCGCTTCTCCCTTGGCACCAGATATGCGCACCCGGTCACGTTCGATCTGTTCTAGTTCGATCGTCTCGAATCTGGTGGTTACGTCGGGACCGAGATAGGACGGTGATCCGATTTCATAGAGAAGCTGGCTGGTCACCGTCTCGGTATTCACGACACCGCCCGTGCCGTCGTGTTTGCCGATCACACACGATCCGTCGGCTGCAATATCGGCCCAGGGAAATCCGAACCGAGCTCGACCCCCAACCTCGGTATAGCCCTCCATCTCGTGGAAAAACGAATAGTTGCCACCGGTTGCCTGGCCGCTGCATTCAATGACATGCCCGGCTGCAACCGCCCCCGCCAACTGGTCAAGATCTGTCTTGCCCCAACCGTGATGCCATGCAGCGGGCCCGCAAACAACAGCGGCATCGGTCACTCGCCCGGTGATGACGATGTCAGCGCCCTTGTTCAGTGCCTCGACGATGCCGAAGCAACCCAGATAGGCGTTGGCGCTTACGTAATTGGACAGATCACCAAGGTCGCCTCCAGCGTTGAATGGCATGAGCGCACCTGAAGCAGCGAGCCCATCGACTCGTGACAAAAGATCGTCGCCATCGACATAGGCAATAGTCGGCGACAGGCCGAGCTTGTTGGCGACCTCAGCAACAGCGTCAGCACAACCCTCGGGCGAAAGACCGCCTGCGTTGGTGACGACCTTGATGCCGCGGTCCAGGCACGTTCCCATCACGTCTTCCATTTGCTGCACAAACGTGCGGGCGAAGCCACCGGTGGGGTGTTTTGCCTTGATCCTGCTCAGGATCAACATCGTCAGTTCGGCGAGCCAATCGCCGGTGAGCACGTCAATAGGCCCACCTTCGACCATCTCACGAGCGGCCGAGGGTCGGTCTCCAAAAAAGCCAGAACAGTTCGCGATGCGGATCGGGTCGGTCATTGACCCATTCTCGACCGCCAAACGTGCGCTGCCCAAAACCAGGCACCCGAGGCTCAGAAATCGATAACCCGATAGCGACCGCCACACTCCATAGGTATGCCTGGTTGTATGGGCACCGTTGCGTTGACGGATCGGCATCATCTCAGCGCAGCGAAGCAAGCTGAAAAAACCTAATAGAGTCTGCGGATGGCTGAACAGACCGTTGCTCATCTGGTTATCGATGCGTTGAAGCGCAGTGGTATCGATCAACTTTTTTGTATTCCGGGTGTGCAGAACGACGACTTCTTCAATGCGCTGGTGGACTCACCTGAGATCCGTCCAATCGTTACTCGTCACGAGCAGGGTGCTGCCTATATGGCGATGGGTGCCGCTCAGGTGACGGGCAAGCCAGCGGCATGCTGTGTGGTTCCTGGCCCTGGCATGTTGAATGCGTCGGGCGCATTGACCAGTGCGTACTGGGGTTATGCCCGGGTCTTGGCCGTGATCGGCCAAATTGCGACCTCGCAGCAGGGCCGCCATTTCGGGGCGTTGCATGATCTTCCTGACCAGACCGCAATTCTGCGTCAGCTCACAAAGCACACGGCGGTAGTGCACGATCCAGCGACCGCCGCCGCCGAGATTCAGAACGCTCTCGACCTGGTTCATTCGGGATTGCCTCGGCCGGTAAGTATCGAGGTTCCTGTTGATGTTTGGGCGAAACCATCTCCCGGCTCGATCAGCACGCCGAATGCCACCATGCCGAGCCCAGATCCGGCTCTGATTGAGAAGGCCGCGGCAATCATTGCTTCGGCCGAGCGTCCGTTATTCGTAATTGGTTCAGGCGCGTATGACGCTGGCGAGTCGGTTGCCGAGCTGGCCGAGCTCGTGCAGGCTGCCGTAACGACTCGTCGAATGGGCCATGGCGTGCTGCCAACACAGCATCCACTCATGGTGCCGATCACCTCGGCGCACGAGCTATGGCCGACCGCCGATGTCGTGGTCGGTATTGGTAGCCGCATCGAGTGGCCACTGGGAGCCTGGGGCTACGACAACGATTTAACCCTAATCCAGATCAATGTCGATGAAACTGAACTCGACCGCCACGGCATCACCGACGTAGGTATCCACTCCGATGCCGATCAGGCCTGCCGGGCGCTCATCGATGCGATCGGGCCGCTCAGCAGGCCATCTCGAGTACCTGAACTCGACGAACTACGAGCATCGTTCCAGGATCGCACCTCACATCTCGAACCACAGTTGTCCTACACCGCGGCAATTCGCGACGTACTCCCCAACGACGGTGTAATGGTCGAAGATGTCACCCAGATCGGCTTCGCTGCACATCTGTTCTATGACCATCTCCAGCCGCGCACGTTCCTGTCATCTGGCGCCGCTGGAACATTGGGAGCTGGCACCGCCGTTGCCATTGGTGCTTCGGCAGCCACCGATCGGCCCGTCGTGGGCGTGACTGGCGACGGCGGCTTTCTGTTCACCGCGACCGAGTTGGCGACCGCAGTACAGCACGACATCCCGTGCAACATCTTGCTGTTCAACAACAACGCCTATGGCAACGTCAGGCGCATCCAGCAGGAGCGCTTCGGCGAGGACCGCACCATCGCCAGCACGTTGCAGAACCCCGACATGAGCAAGCTCGCCGACGCCTTCGGCGTGAAGTACTGGCATGCCGATTCGCCCGAGTCTTTGCGGCCAGCGCTTGGCGCGTCGATCGATCATGACGGCCCCTGCCTCGTCGAGGTGACCGTCGACGCCATGCCCAACCCGTGGCCCTTCCTGCGCCTCCCTCGCGTCCGGGGTAACTAAACCGCTCCTCAGCTGCGGAACAACAGAACGGGCACGTCCGCACGGATTGAGCGCGGTGCAACGACGTGACACATGTACTTCGCGCAGGCGTCACCTGGTTCGAAGCGGCGGCCGCAGCGCGGTAAGCACCTTTCGAGTTCCCTCAAGCTAGTCATGATCAGTGAAGCCGAGCTCTTCGAGCTTGGCCATTACCCGCCGACTTGTGTCGAAGCGGGCCCGTTGGCTGAGCCAAAACCGTGCCGCTGCAACAGACTGCTGTGAACACAGGCGGACTAGCATCGCTCAGTGACCTGGTACGAGGCAGTTCTTCTTTTGCTCGGCGGCGCGTTCGCTGGTGCGGTCAACGCAATGGCTGGCGGCGGCTCGATGTTGACGGTCCCTCTGTTGGTCCTGGCCGGTGTGCCCGGCGTGGCCGCGAACGGTTCGAACCGAGTCGGCATCTTGACGTCGAATGTGTCGTCGCTGCAGTCATACCGAAGCGAAGGTGTGAAGATCCCGAAGAAACTGGTGCCAATTGTGGCGCCTGCGGTCGTCGGTTCACTGGTTGGCGCCTACGGCATCAGCCGCTTGACCGACGAAACGTTCGAACGAGTCTTCGGTCTGATCATGATCCCGTTGATCTTGCTAACGATCTTCAAGCCGAAGGCTGACGGCGAAGCCGAGCCTTGGTCGCTCAATGTCACAATTGGCGTGTTCTTCTGTATCGGGTTGTATGCCGGCGCAATCCAGGCTGGTGTCGGCCTCGTCCTGCTCGCTGCGTTGAGTCGGTCGGGTTACGACCTGATCAGCGCCAACGTCGTCAAGGTCATCTTCATATTCTTCGCAACAGTGATTGCGCTGCCCGTCTTCATCATTCAGGGTGACATTCGATGGGTACCAGCTTTCCTCCTCGCCATCGGGCTGAGCGCTGGCGGCTGGGTTGGCGCCAAGTTCGCGGTCCGAGGCGGCGAGAAGTGGATACGAGGCGTCATGATCGTCGCTGCCATTGCATTGGCGCTGCGCCTACTCGGGGTCTGGGAATGGGTCTTTTAGACACGCTTCACCCTGCGCCAGACCAACTCGAGCAGCGCCGCACCTAGTTCGCCAGGCCAACAGCAGCGAACAATGAAATGGTTGCCTGGCTGGGCACTCGCTCTGAGCCGTCCTCAGCTCGACCCCGCCAAATGCAGCCAGAACCGCGTCTGCACAATTGGGATTGCCTGCCGTCATGATTCGCCTATTGGTCCTGACGAGCACGGACTCTTGTTGAATCACGTGAAAGCTCACTACATCAGGAAACATATGACACGGCTGTCACATGCGCGCCTCATCATGACGAGATTTGACCGCGTGAGCTCAACTCAGGGGCGACTGAGCCAGTCGTCGATCAGTGCACGAGCGATGCTGGCGCGAGGCGGGATGTTTGGCAAGTCATCCTTGGCAAACCACTGAGCATCGGCAATCTCGTCGGGCGCTGGTGTGATCTCACCGTCCACGTACGTTGCGAAAAAGCCAAGCATCAGCGAGTTCGGGAACGGCCACGGCTGGCTGTCGAAGTAGCGAACGTTCTCGACGGTGACCCCAACTTCTTCCATGACCTCGCGGTGCACACAGTCTTCGAGCGACTCACCCGGCTCAACAAAGCCAGCAAGTGTTGAGTACATGGGCTTGGGGCCTCGCCATGCAACGTTGGTGGCCAGAAGTGCTCGCCCGTCGGGATGTTCAATCAGCATGATCACCGCCGGTGAAAGCCGCGGGTACGCCACCAAGCCATCTACGGGACACTTCATGGACCGCTCATTGGGATCCATTTCCATCTGTGCGCCACACCGGCCGCACATCTGATGATCGCGGTACCAGTCGGTGATCTGGGTGGCGCGACCGGCTACGTTCCAGATCGCTGGATCCAGGGTGCCCATCAGCCGGCGCAGGTCAGAAAAGACCAAGCCGGGAAACGGAGCGTCGAAAGGATCGAAGTCGTCGGAGACCTGCCCGGTCCACCAGTGAGCGGTCTCGCTCTCGAATCGGCCAAGGACGAGCGGCTTGGCAACATGATCTGTCAGCTGGTTTGCCTCATCGGTCGTCAACGGACGCATTCCAGTCGTCATATCGTCGACGAGCAACACCTGCCCGCCGCGCGAGAACAGCCAGGAATCGTCCCCCTCGGGATCGTCCGGGAGCGCAGCGACAGGTACAAACTTCGAGGTAGTCATCCCTCGCAGCTTCGCCTGCAGCAGCGCCCATTGCAACTCATTGGGCCGCACTTTGTCTGTAAGTGGAAACTGCCAATAGTGTCTCGTCCGACTGCAAGGAGTTGCCATGAGCCCCGACACCTCGACCGTCGACTTCCACTTCGACGTGCTCTGCCCATACGCCTATCAGACCGCGAAGTGGATTCGCGATGTCCGAAGGCAAAACGATCTCGACATCAATTGGAAGTTCTTCAGCCTCGAAGAGGTCAACCGAATAGAGGGCAAGAAGCATCCGTGGGAGCGCGACTGGTCCTACGGCTGGTCGATCATGCGCATCGGCGCGATCCTGCGGCGAAACAGCATGCACGACCTGGATCGCTGGTACGAGCGTTCGGGCCGGGCACTACACGAAGAGGGTCAGCGAGTCCATGATCGCGACGTCGCCCGGATGCTTCTTAGCGAGCTTGGACTGGATCCTGACGTCGTCGACCAATCCATTGCCGACGAGACAACCCACGACGAAATCAAGGCCGATCATGCTCGCGTGATGGACGCTGGTGGCTACGGCGTGCCCACCTTATTTTTTGGCGACCACGCACTGTTTGGTCCCGTGTTGATTGATCCGCCAATGGGCGACGCTGCGCTACGTCTGTGGGACGCAGTGACAGCATGGACCGAATTTCCGTACCTGTACGAGTTGCAACAGCCCAAGCGCAAGAGCGACGAGCAAGCCATCGCCGCCACCTTTAAGCCGTACCTTGAGGCGCGCGACTGGATCAGTATCAACCGCGGCAAAGAAGTCGGCTTCACCGACAAGGGCTTCGAAGCCCGTGGACCAGCTTCGGAACACGCATCACGAAACACCAATAGTTCCGATCAAGGAGACAACAACCAATGAGCCTCGAAGCCATCACCCTTCTCAATGACTGCATGGACTCCGTCGATGGACTACTCGCCGATCTCAGCGACGACCAGTGGGCGGTGCAGTCCTACTGCCCCGACTGGGACGTACGAGGTGTGGCCATGCACCTTGCTGCCGTCGAACACATGCTTTCTGGTGACGAGCCGGGATCCTGGACCGAGAGCGTTCCGTTCAACAAGGTCGGTGACTACATCGGTGGCGTCGACAGCCTGAACAATGCTGACTTGCTGGCGGCCTATCGAGAAACGATTGCGGCACGTCGCCTGGAAATGACTGGATACACCGCTGAACAGCTCGCTTTGCCATCAATGACACCAGTGGGCGCCCAGACCTATGGCCGCTTCATGGCGATCCGGGTCTTCGACTACTGGGTCCATGAACAGGACATCCGTGGGCCTCTCGGCATCCCTGGCCATGAAAGCGGTGCTGCCGCTGAGATGGCGCTCAGCGAGATCGAGATCTCACTTCCCTACATTGTTGGCAAGAAGATCGGTGTGCCCGAAGGCAAAGGCATGACCATCAACTTGACGGGACCTGTTGAACGCCAAATGCACGTCAAGGTCGACGGCCGCGCCGGCAATGTCGAGTCGCTACCAAACCCCGACGTTGTACTGAACGCCAACTCCACAGTCTTCGCACTGCTGGCATGTGGGCGTATCGACCCCCAAGGCCCAATCGACGACGGCCGAGTCACCTGGAGCGGCGACGCCGAACTCGGCGAGAAAGCCGCCCGCTCACTTCGTTTCACTATGTAGCCGGGCTTACTGCGCAGCGCGCTTAGCGGTAGTCGCCTGAACCCACACCAGATTTGCTTCCCCGCAGCTCGCCCCTCACCACTAGTTCGTCCTACCTCCGGGACAACACGCACTCCCCCAGTGTCACCTGGGCTTGTTCGCGACACGCTCGTCTGACACGGTGGGGGAACACGCAATGTTCGCCGAAGAAGGAGTACTCATGGGACGTCTAGATGACAAGGTGGCACTGATCACTGGCGGTGCCCGAGGTATGGGTGCCGAAGAGGGTCGACTGTTCGCTGCAGAAGGCGCCACGGTCGTGCTGACCGATGTGCTCGATGACGTAGGCAAAGAAACTGCCGGCAGCATCGCCGGGGCCAACTACGTCCATCTCGACGTGCGAGTCGAAGCCGAATGGCAAGCCGTCGTCGACCAGGTGATGAGCGACCATGGCCGTGTCGATGTTCTCGTCAACAACGCCGGCATTGACCTGGTCAAGAAACTGCTCGCTACGACGATCGAGGACTTCGAGCGGGTAACCGACATCAACCTGCGAGGCACGTTCCTGGGCATGCGAACCGTCGCCGACGCCATGATCAAGGCTGAGGCGCCATGTTCGATCGTCAACACCAGCTCGGTAGCCGGTCTCCAGGGCGTGGCGAATCATGGCGTGTACTCCGCATCTAAGTTCGGGGTCACCGGGATAACCAAGGCGGCAGCGAAAGAGTGGGGTCGCTACGGCATCCGAGTGAACTCGATTCATCCCGGCATCATCGAGACACCAATGACCGCCGACATGCGCTCGTTCACCGACCCCGAGGTGCGTGAACGCGTCGAACGGACCATCCCGTTGCGCCGCATGGGCCAGGCCAGCGACATCGCCAACATGGCGCTGTTCCTTGCCAGCGACGACTCGGACTATTGCAGCGGCCAGGCGTACATCGTCGACGGCGGCGTTCAGCCTTAACCTGCGCGCTATGAGTGGATGCGGTGGCGATGTCGACAACTGAACAACTCGTGGCGGCGGTCGCAGCCAGCACTGATCAACTGGCATCTCGCATCGCGCTACTTGGCGATTCAGAAGTGCGAGCTCCCTGTGCCCTGCCTGGCTGGAGCCGCGGCCATCTCCTTACCCATCTGGCAAGAAATGCAGACGGACTACGACGAGCCATTCTTGCTATCCGGTCGGGCGAAGCGATCCCGATGTACGCGTCGACAGCATCGCGAGATGCTGACATCGACGCTGGTGCGGGCAGGCCAACTCGCGTGATCATCGACGACTTCGCCTTGAGTGCCTATGCCCTCGCGACCGAAGTTGGCTTGGTCACCCCGGACCAGTGGCGATCCTCCACCCAGTTGTCGACGGTAACGGGGCCATCGACAGTGCCCGCTCAATCACTTCTGGAGATGCGGCTGCGCGAAGTCGAGATTCACCACGTCGATCTCGCAGTCGGGTACGACTTCTCTTTAACCGCTGCAGCGACCGTCCACTCGCTGATTCGTTATGCGGCCCAACGGCTTAGCAGACAAGGCCCACATCATCTGACCCTGAACGCCACCGATACCGGCCACACCTACACCGTGCTGTCCAACACAGCCACGAGCCAAGAACACTTGGCTGAAGCGCCCGCCTCCGATCTGCTCATGTACCTAACCGGGAGACCGGCTCCAAGCGGCTCCATCGCTCTGCCAGATCCACCGCTCTGGGGCTAGTTTTCTTCAGTAATGACGACTGCAGCGCGCCTCAAGAACCGCAGGTCCTACAGTCGCGCCGGTGAGCACATCGCCGTTGAGCTTCTTCTCGTGGAATCTGGCCATGCTTGAGCGCCCAGCAGCAGCACCGCTGTTCTGGGAGGTCAGTAATACCGAGGCTGTCGTGCGCGAACAAGTGCTGCAGATCGAGCCAGACATCGTGCTGTTTCAGGAACTCCCCGGCATGGTGCCATTCGTTGAGACCCACTCGATGATTCCGGCGAACCCCAAGAGCCACAGCGGAAACCTGGCGACGCTCGTGCACAACCAACTCGCCACCACCGAACTCAAGATCGCGACCGTGGATGGATGCGCCATCCTGACGACCTTCGTGGAACTCGATCTGACAATCGCAAACGTGCATCTGCCAGCCGGCAAGGGTGCCGCCCCCGACCGGCTGATGTGTCTGTCCAAGGTGATCCAGGCGAGCCCGACATTGCCGTTGGTGATCGTGGGTGATACCAACATGCGACTCGATGAAGCTGACGCTCTCCTCGACTTTGGCTTCAGCGGCGAGAAGCCGCCGCATCCCACCTGGGATAGCCGCCGCAACAACTTCCGGGCTGACGCGTACGAATTCAGCGCCTACTTCACTCGCTGGTTCGCAAGCCCAGGTGTCGCCGTGTCCGACGTAGTCGTGCATCGCGCCCCGATCGAACACGATGACAAGAAGTTCTTCGTGTCGGACCACTACGCATTAGGTGGGCAAATCGTTCTGAGCTGAGGACGAACGCACAAAAGCTCCGGGCCTAGGACCCCGGTTTCTCGGTGCATTACGCCTGGTTCCGCTACCGCTGCAGATTCGCGCACTCACCTGGGGGAAGCGGGCCGTCAGGAATCTGAAACGGTGTCGGCGAGCGTTACCAGGCGCCCGGTGAACGTGGGCTCGTTCTCGCGATGGGGCCAATGGCGAGCACCATCGATGGCAAGCCGATCTGCGTCGCCATCGAACCGCGTAGCCGTCGACTCATAAGAATCCGTGTTGCCATCGAAGTCCGCGCCACCCGCCATGATCAGGCCAGGGGATGTGACCCGATAGTCATTGGCCCCATCCGGTTTGAGCGACAGGTATCAATGGCACGTCCCGGTCACTAAACATCTGCTAGACGCCCCTCACGGCCTGATCCCGTTCCTGTCGGGTCCGGGCCAACAAGCCCTTCGCCACTAGTCCAATAGCTGGCCATCGCCGCATTGGAGTATCTGACCTCAGATCGCCCTCGGTGCTGGACCGCGTGCAACTGCGAGCTGGACCTGAAGTCTGAGAACCGAGACCGCCTGGGCAACCGACTGTCATGGTCTGATGCATTCAGCAACGGTCGCCCGGCGCGTCGACTCGAACTGAGACCAACAGGGTGAGGTCTGACAGACTCGATCACGCAAGCTTCCACCTACAAGGAGCCGTCATGGTGCTGCAAGACATAAACCCCATCAATGATCAGCTGGCCGACATCATTGTGCGGGCCGGCGAGCCGTGGGTCGAGACAGCACCCGGTATGGCATGGACGAAGGTGTTGTGGACCGGCCCAGAGACCGGTCGCTGGGTCGCATTATTCCGGTGGAACAAGGGTTACATCGCCCCACCGCACAAGCACCTCTCTGACGCACATACCTATGTGCTCAAAGGGAAGTTGCAAGTCCGCGACGGTGTGCTCGAAGCAGGTGACTATGACTATGAACCAAACGGCGTACTGCACGGCCAGACCGAAGCGCTAGAAGACACCGAATACCTCTTCGTCTGTGAGGGGCCTGTTGTCTTCTTCGATGACGATGGCATCACGCGTTACCTCAGCTGGGAAGAGATGCAGCAGCTGAAAGACTCAGCACCAGCGAACTGAAAAGTCGCCGGTTGCGAATCAACGCCACACTATGGGTGCTTCCACTAATGCTGTAGCCAGCGAAGCAGAGCTAGCGTCGGGCCCACCAACCAAAGAAGGTCAACATCATGGCTGCCTATGTCATTGCTCGCGTGCGAGTCACCAACGCCGATCAGTACAGCAAGTACAAGCTGCTGACTCCCGCTGCGGTAGCAGCGCACGGGGGCACGTTCATCGTCCGGGGCGGCGAGCACCAGGTACTCGAGGGCGCGGCTGACGACCGTCGGATCGTGGTGCTCGAGTTCCCAACCAGCGACGCTGCCCGAGCATTTTACGACTCGCCTGAGTACGTCGAAGCCAGGGCCGTACGCGCTGGAGCGGCCGAAATGGAGATGGTCTTGGTCGAAGGCGCCTGAGCAATCAGGCACGTGCCGCTACGGCTCGATGACGGTCGCCGTGGTGTTTACATCGAGTGCAGAGACAAACTCGTCGAGCACGGCGCCATCACCGGCGGTGACGGTGATCGACCCCGCCGCAACTAAGTCGGGCAGCGCCGGCGAGTTGTAGCCGATCTGCACGATTGAGGCATGGGTCGCATCAACCGCGACGTCGGCGGCAGCGAGTTGTTCGGGCGTCGGATCCTCGTAATGGTGAATCGTCTTGTTGGCGACTCCCATGAGATGGGTTTCACCAAGGCTGGTGATCGTCCACGCGATCGACGCTGTGTCGCGGAACGCATCTGGGTCGAAACGCACGCCTAGCATGTCGATGAGTTGCATGCCGGTCATAGCATCGGCGACGCCCGGTGGGCGCACGACACCCAAGTTGTACGAGCCATGTCGAAGCTCGTGGGCTGCACTCAAATAGGCGTTTCGCCAGGTCGCCGATTCGGACTGATACCCGAGTTGCTCCATGGCGTCGGCCGATAGTGTCCGAGCGGCTCGGTTTGCGGGATCAGCGAAGACCAGATGGTTCAGCACCTGCACGACCCATCGATAGTCGCCGTCGTCGAAGGCCCGTTGTGCGCCGGCGATTACCGCGTCGGCACCACCCATCATCTCGACGTAACGCTTGCCAGCCTCGACCGGCGGGTGGGGATGCAGCTTGGCTGGGTTGCCGTCGTACCAACCCAGATATCGGTCATAGACCGACCGGACATTGTGCGACACCGTCCCGTAGTAGCCCTGTACATGGGACTGGTGCGCGTAGTTGGCAGGCATCTGCAACGTCGCCGCGATGTCATCGGGCGTGTAACCCTGGTTCGCAAGGCGCAGCGTCTGGTCGTGCATCCAGCGGTATACATCGCGTTGCAACCCAAGGAAGTCCTTCACATCGCCCTGCCCAAAGCGCGGCCAATGATGGCTGGCGAACATGGTGTCGGTGTCGTCGCCCCACATGATCAGTGCCTCGTGCAGGTACTTGCTCCACGCAAGCGAGTCTCGAACCTTGGCACCACGTAGTGGATACAGATTGTGCAAATTGTGCGAGCAGTTCTCGGCCATACACAGCAGGCGCTTGCCGGGAAAGAAGAAGTTCATTTCGGCAGGCGCCTCAGCATCAGGCGTGTTCTGAAACACCACCCGCACTCCCCCGATATCGAGTTCAGCGCCAGTCTCAGAGACCGTCTCGGTTGGCGCAACCAGGCTGCGCTTGCCGATCGGCATGTCGACACCCAAGCCAGTATTGACTTTGCCTGTGGGGCCGTGCGGAAGGAGAACACCGAACTGGTGGATCGCACGACGCATCATGATCGGCCCAGCAGTGCCATTCTCGCTGACCGCCTCAGTCAGGAAACCTTCAGGAGCAATAATGCGGCAGTTCCCCGCATCGACGGCCTCGCGGCTGGTGACACCCAGGATGCCGCCGTAGTGATCAACATGGCTGTGGGTGTAAATCACGGCGCTCACCGGACGTTCGCCGAGCGTCTCGTTGGCCAGAGCAAGGCAGGCCGCGGCGGTCGGTTCTGTCGTCAACGGATCGATGATCAGCCAGCCGTCGGCGGTATCGATGAACGTGATGTTCGAAATGTCGTAACCCCGCGCTTGCCACACGCCGTCGCCAACCTCGAACAGACCGTGGATGGCATTCAGCTGACCTTGGCGCCACAAACCCGGATGCACAGTGTCAGGTGCGGCGGACCCATCCCGCAGATAGTCGTGTCGATTGCCGTCCCAGGCCACGCCGGTGTCGCGGCCGATCACTGTCGTGGGATGGGTGGCAATCAGTCCGCGACGGGCGAACTCGAAGTCGGTTTCATCGTCGAAGCTCAGCACTGCAGCGCTGTTCGTAGATTGGGTGAACGAGGTCGCTGGCTTCGGGGTCAGATCTTGTTCCATCACCCCATACTGCTGGACGCGATGTCGCTGGGAACGGACCGCTATCTGTGCGTCTCACACCGAGCGGGGAACAGAGCGTTATCTGTGCGTCTCACGCCGCGCTATGCGCTGCCTCAGACTCGCGGAACAAACCCGAACCATGCGCGGCCTCAGAAGCGCCGATAATGGGCTTGGTCGACGAGCTTAGGACGCCGCGAAAAACGGATCTCGAACTCGCCAACGTCTTCGAGTACGTCTTCGTCGAGACCCTCGACTGTGAACTCGGCCAGGATTGATTCAGCACCGCCGGCAATGGCGAGATCATCGAGTGCGATGGGCTGGCTAGCTCCTCTCGGCTTGATCGATACGAATGTCCCGCCTGCCGGGAAGGTCGGCAATGATGAGCTTCCGTCGCCACCAACGTCGGTCTTGATGCGAACACCGAAGACCTCGAACCAGCTCAGGTCAACTTTGCGGAAGTCTCGTTCGCCCCAACGGAACGTCTGACCGTCGCCACACGGGCAGCGTTCGATCCGAATCGGCGGGATACGAGCACCACATGGTTCGCCGAGGTCACTGGCCTTGAACGCCCAAAAGAATGCGTTGTGACCAAGGGCGTGCGCACCGTCAGTGTCGCTGAAGAAGCCAATCCTTGGTCAAGGTGATGCCCGTGGGGTTTGGCGGGACCGTTTCAGTCACGTCGCTCACGCGAGCGCATATGAACCTGGTGCCAAAGTCGAAACAAACAATGCGGGGCGTGTCGCGGTCGGTCAGATAGAGCAGCCGGTTCTCGGTGCTGTTCCAGTTTGGGTCACCCTATGCGCCAGGGTTGCGAGTCGTGAGGGCCCGAATCGTGTCGCGGACCGAAAGCCAAAAGAGAAGGCCATACGGCCCGGTAGTAGCCACCTAGCCCGAATGCCCACCAGCCGAATTGTCGTCAAATGCAAACGAATTCGACAGGGCCCGAACACGCGCACGAAAACTGGATGCACTCGTGACGCACCGTCATGGCATCTTGAGCGACCAGCATCGCCACAATTGCTAGCGTCCCGCGCATGAAGAACTCGGCCCAGGTGGTCGTTATCGGCGGCGGCGTGGTCGGCGCGAGTGTCCTGTATCACTTGACCAAAGCCGGCTGGACCAATGTCGTGCTCGTCGAACGGACCGAGCTAACCGCTGGCTCTACCTGGCACTCTGCCGGCGGAATGCACACGTTGAATGGCGACCCAAACGTTGCCAAACTCCAGCAGTACACCATTGAGCTCTACAAAGAAATCGAAGAGGTATCGGGCCAAGACTGTGGCATCCACATAACTGGTGGGGTCATGCTGGCCGACACGCCAGAACGCCTGGACTGGCTGCGGATGAGCCATGCCCGCGGTCGATACCTGGGTATGGAAACCGAGCTGATCTCGGTTGCCGAGGCAAAAGAACTCCTGCCGATTTTTGAAGAGAAGTACTTCGTCGGTGCAATGTATGACGCCCACGAAGGCCATGTCGATCCCACCGGCGTGACCCACGCCTATGCCAAGGCGGCACGCCAGGCTGGCGCCGAGATCTATCGAGACACGTGGGCCCGCGACATGCATCGCCAGGCCGACGGCACCTGGCGCGTCGATCTGATCACCACCAGCAGCGGCGAGGACGCCGGCTCAATCGTGTGTGACCATGTCGTCAACGCTGGCGGGCTCTGGGCCCGCGAGGTCGGACGAATGGCCGGTATCGAAGCACCCGTGTTGGCCATGGAGCACATCTACATCGTGACCGAGCCGCTCGACGAGGTCGCCCAGTGGAACGCGGACAAGGGCACCGAAATGCTGCACGCGATTGATTTCGGTGGCGAAATCTACATGCGCCAAGAACAAGGCGGCTTGCTCTTAGGTACCTATGAGCCAAATGGGCGGCCATGGTCGGTCGAGGAAACGCCGTGGGAATTTGGCAGGCAGCTGCTGGACCCAAACCTGGATCACATCGCCGAGTCGCTCCAGCGAGGTTTCGACCACTTCCCTATCTTCGGACGCTCAGGCATCAAGAGTGTCGTCAACGGCCCCTTCACCTTCTCACCCGACGGCAACCCGTTGCTCGGCCCCGTTCGCGGATTGCCCGGCTACTGGTCGGCGTGTGCCGTTATGGCCGGGCTATCGCAGGGTGGTGGTGTCGGGCTAGCACTGGCCAACTGGATCACCGAAGGTGACCCAGGTTTCGACGTCTGGGCAATGGATATCAGCCGTTACGGCGACTTCGCATCAATGGCTTGGACCAACACCAAGGTTCGCGAGAACTACGGCCGGCGTTTCCGCATCCGCTTCCCGAACGAGTTCCTGCCCGAAGGCCGGCCCCTAGCTACCACACCCATTTACGACAAGCTCGTTGATGCCAATGCAGTCTGGGGCGATTCATTTGGCCTCGAGACAGCGCAGTGGTTCCAGAAACCAGGTCTCGAGCCAGTTGAAGAAGTCAGCTTCGGGCGCTCGAACGCGTGGGATCAAGTCCGCGGTGAAACCCTCGCCGTCCGAAACAGCGTTGGCGTGATGGAGACGTCAGGGTTCTCAAAGTTCGAGTTCACCGGGCCAGGAGCTCGCGACTTTCTTGACCAACTCATCACGAACGTGATGCCACGACCAGGCCGCATGGTCCTGGCGCCTATGACCAACCCGGCAGGCAAGCTCATCGGTGATCTGACCGTTGCGTGCCCTGTGCCAGCGCTTGGCGAAGCCGAGGGACCAAAGACGACCGCCACTGGTGGGGCTACAGCCAATACTGCGATCAACGAACGTTTCTTTGTGTTCGGCTCTGGCACCGCGGAGCGGTTCTACGAACGCTGGTTCGACGAGTATCTACCCACCGACGGATCCGTCCAGTACCGCACCCACGGTTGGGAAATGTGCGGCCTATCGATCGCCGGACCCCGGTCGCGCGAACTGTTGGGACGAGTCACCAACGCCGATGTCTCTGCTGATTCGTTTCGCTTCATGGCCTTCAGAGAGCTCGAAGTTGGCTGGGCTCGTGTCTGGTGCGGGCGAGTCAGCTATTCCGGCGACCTGGGCTACGAGTTCTGGATGCCATCGGGTATGCAGCGCTACGTCTACGACACCTTGATGGCCGCAGGTGCCGACCTTGATGTGCGATTGTTCGGCACCGCAACGCTGAACTCACTTCGACTCGAAAAGGGATTCGGCAGTTGGGCTCGTGAGTTCCGGCCGCTGTACACGCCGTTCGAGGCGGGCCTCGACCGATTCGTCAAGCTAGATCTCGACAAAAAGCCAAACGGTTTCATCGGTCGCGGCGCATTGGTCGCCGCGAAAGCCGAAGGACCATCGCTGCGCCTACTCACTTGGGCTGTCGACGCCGACGAACATGATGTGATCGGTGATGAACCGATCTGGTACGACGACGAGGTAGTCGGCTGGGTGACCTCAGGCGGGTACGCCCATCATGTCGATACATCGGTCGCACTTGGATATGTCCCTGCCGGACTCGAGGCCGCAACGGGCAGCTTTGAAATCGAGATCGTTGGTGTCCGACGCCAGGCGACTCTTGTCGACGGCTGCCTCTGGGATACCGATGCCACCCGCATGCGCGGGTAGGCCCCCACCATTCGTTTCTTCCAGTCTCTTACTACCCACGTTATTAAACAGAGAGGTCACGCTCGTGCCGGAAATTGTTATTGGTTCGCGCAACCAAAAGTCGGCGTTCTTTGAAGCGACGATGAAAGCTGGTGCCTGCGCGTTCACGGTCTACAACGGCATGTATCTGCCGGCTAGCTACGGCGATCCCGCTGAGGAGTACCAACGGCTGACTGAGAGGGTTGCCCTGTGGGACGTGTCGTCGGAGCGCCAAATCGAGATCTCTGGACCCGACGCGTTTGCGTTGACCAATTATCTGTCCGCGCGCGATCTGACCGGCATGAAGGTCGGCCGGGCGCGATATGCACCACTGTGTGATCATCAGGGACGGATCATCAATGACCCGGTCGTGCTCCGCGTTGACGAAGACCGGTATTGGCTGTCGCTCGCTGACAGCAATATCTGGTTGTGGGCTCGGGCAATAGCTGGCGAACGAGGTGACGACGTGCGAATCTTCGAAGCAGCCGCGTCGCCGCTAGCCATCCAAGGGCCGCGCGCCGATGACCTCGCGCGTGATCTGTTCGGCGCCGAAATGGTCGACGGGCTGGGGTTCTTCCACCACTGCCCCACCGAGGTCGACGGCATCTCGCTGGTGCTCTGTCGATCGGGCTGGAGTAAACAGGGCGGCTTCGAACTGTTCCTAACCGACGAGCCACAGGGCGAACGGCTCTGGGACGTCGTGATGGACGCTGGTCAGCAGTACGGCATCGGCCCAGGTGCACCCAATCATCAGGAACGAATAGAAAGCGGCTTGCTTAGCTTTGGTTCGGACCATGATCGCGACACGGACCCAATCGAGGCAGGACTCGGCGCGTACACCTCACTGAGCAGCGACCATCAGTTCCTCGGTCGGGCCGCCCTCGAAGCACGTCTCGATCGCCCGATCCGTCGTAACCTTGTGAATGTTCGTCTGGCAGGCGACTTGGTGCCATGTGTGCATCCGTGGCCGGCATCGATTGATGGCAAACAAATCGGGATGCTCCACAACGCAATATGGTCGCCCAGGCTTGACGCGTGGATTGGCGTAGCCCAGCTAGCTACGCCCCACGATGCGCCGGGAACAGCGTTCGACGTCGCACTTCCCGGTGGCACGCATACGACAGCGACCGTGCACCATGAACCGTTCGGGGCCATACAGACGGTCTGACAGCGGTGAGCCACTGAAACTGTGGTGGTTTGTCTGATTGATGGTGAAGGATCACCGGCGGCTCACCTATCGCTCCTGGCCTCGGCTCGCGGGGTGGTTTGCAGCCTGTTAGCGTTCGCAGATGGCGACATCATCCGCCCGCTTGATCGACGAACGAATGCAGTTCATCTCTGACAAGAAAATGGCACATTTGGTGCCACCGGGTATACCTCTGTTGGAATCCGCGTCATGACAGCAATCATGTTCACCGAAAGCCGTCCCAGCGACATCCTCCTAAACCTGCACCAGTCCGCAGCCGACGACCGAGAATATTTATTCGCCAGTCACGACGCTTCGGACCAAGACCTCATCCTGGTTGCTTGGTATGAAGACAGCGCCATTGGCTACATCGCAACCAGCGACCGGGGATCGACCGGACTACTGATCTGGGAACACGTCGTCGTGCCGGAATACCGTGGTCAAGGCATCGGCCGGCGTCTGCTCCACGAAGCCGCCAAACGCACGAGTCCAGGCGCGGACGTCATTATCGACCCGATGGGCCAACTGGCCCTTGACCGGGTCGTCGATTACTACAGCCAACTCGGATTCCCGTCTGAGCCAACGAACGGGCAAATCACAGCCACGGCCGGCGCCATTATCGACGCGCTTCGCGAACAACGTGAAGACGAAACCGCAATCGCAGCCATCTTGGAGGGAAAGCCACCCGGCGTCATCACCATCTCTCCCATGCAACCAGTCAGCAGCGCTCTGAGCCTTATGAACGAGATGCAGATCGGCGCCTTGGTCGCATCAAGCGATGGCAGCCGAGTCGAAGGCATTCTGTCTGAACGCGACGTTCTCGTCGGTATCGACACCCAGGGTCCGGAATTCCTCAACCGGCCCGTCAACGAATGTGTGACCGCCGATGTCATTACCGCCACCGTCGGCGACCTGATCTCAGATGTCATGGCCACCATGAGCACCCGCCGGATCCGCCACTTGCCCGTCACGAACACCGGCCGACTCGTCGGCATTATTAGCGTCGGCGACCTCCTCTTGTTCCGACTCAACCAACTCGCCCCCCGCCAAGCAGACTCATCAGGCGGTTAGCAAGCAAGGTGTTGAGCGGGCGGGCCATCGTCCATCAACCGGACCCACCACCAAGGCTCTGCCGCGATTGGAACGTGTATCAAAAAGGCCCTGAGCCCAAGCTTTGGGCATCGCTCGTTGACCGGTCTCGCGAGAATCTGACCGCGGCTGACGAGCCCGGTCAGGTCGTGCCTTCTCTGAATTGAGCCATGAGGCCTGGTTCCCCGCCCTGGGGCACTACTGGCACTCCTCGTGCCTGTTCCACGGTGTCGGCCAGCGCGACGAGTACCCGAATATCTTGTTCCCTAAAGTGTGAGACACCGCTGGCTACGACGGCAGTGACACCGCTGGCATGTCTTTCACCATAGAGAGTTGCATCGGGCCCCGTTCCACAGGCGAAGTATCAAGCTCGAAGACCGCTGCATGGTCACTGACTACGGCCCCGAGTTGCTCATCTATTTCTCACTCAACCTAACTCGGTGAAGCTGAACCCTTGAGCCTGAATCGGTACAACGGCAGGCTTCGGTTAGCGCTTGCGAGCGAGTGTCATTGCGAAGTCACGCGCATCGTCTGTCCAGTGAGCGACAACAGCCAACCCGGCGGCCTCGAGTTCACCGGCAATACCCTTGAGTCTGAACTTGGCACTGATCTCAGTTTTCATTTCTTCGCCCGCAGCGAAATCAACCACCAGGTCCAGGTCCCGCACGCGCACTGTCTGGGCAACCTTGCTGCGCAGCCGGATATCGATCCACTCGTTCTTGGCATCCCAGTCGGCGGCGTGCTCGAACCGATCGAGGTCAAAGTCAGCGTTCAACTCACGGTTGATCATGGTGAGCATGTTCAGGTTGAACTGAGCCGTGACCCCCTGGGCATCGTTGTATGCCGCCCACAGGCGGTCTGTGTCCTTGACCAGGTCGGTGCCCAACAAGAAGGTGCCGCCAGGCTCAAGCGCTGCGACAACGTCGGCGATGAAGCGCTTCCGAGCGGTCGGCTCAAAATTGCCAATCGTGCTTCCCAGAAGAGCCACCATTCCCGTGCCACCAATAGGCACCAGAGGAATGTGGCGATCGAAGTCCCCCACGATGCCGTGCACCACTGTGCCGGGATAATCGGCCGCGATCTGATCGGCAGCCGAGCGCAACATCTCTTCGCTGACGTCGAACGGTACGTATCTCTTCAGCCCATCGGCGACCGCCATAGCGTCGAGAAGAACACGGCTTTTTTCGCTGGTGCCGGACCCGAGTTCGACCAATGTGTCGGCCTCTGCTGCAGCGATGATCTCGCTAGCTCGCGTCGCCAGGATGTCGCGCTCAGCCCGAAACGGGTAGTACTCATCGAGCTTGGTGATGTCGTCAAATAGCTGACTACCAAGTTCGTCGTAGAACCATTTCGCTGGAATGCTGCGTGGGTCGGCAAGCAGGCCAGTACGTACGTCGTGTTCCAGGGTGGTGCGCCACCAGCCAGGCTCAAGATGGACATCGATACGAGTAGCAGTCATTATTTTTTTCTCTTTGGGGGGGTGGGGAGCGGCCGGTGGAGCCGTGATGTGTCGAGCTGGGATGGAAGACGAAGAAAGCACAGCAGGAAAAGGTTGGCGGAATCAAACGTTGCGGGCCAGACGCACACCCGAGAACTGCCACCGGGCGGCTGGCACAAAAAAGTTACGGTAGCTGGCACGGATATGGCCAGGTGGAGTTGCCACGCAGCCGCCACGTAACACCCATGTGTTCACCATGAACTTGCCGTTGTATTCACCAACGGCACCTGGCGCTACCTGGAACCCCGGATAGGGCGAGTACGCACTCGAAGTCCATTGCCATAGCTCACTGAACATTTGCCGAAGCGATCCGTCAGCGGGTCCCGCTGCGGCTGGATGGACGAACGCTCGCGTGCCGGCATCGTCGGGAATGGAGACCGTGGCCGAGCCATGTTCCCATTCGGCTTCTGTGGGCAATCGCCCGCCAGCCCATGAAGCGAAAGCGTCGGCCTCGTAGTAACTGACATGGCTCACCGGTTCGGCCGGGTCTACAGGCCGCAGCCCAGCCAGCGTGAACAGCATCCATTGGCCGTCAATGTCGCACCAGTACTCGGGTGCGCTCCATGCGTTCTTATTCACCGTGTGCCAGCCATCCGAGAGCCAGTGCGACGGATCCTCATAGCCACCAGCCTCGATGAACTCGATCCAATCGCCACAAGTCACCAGCCGATCTGCGAGCTCGAATGGCTGCAAGAGCGTGTCGTGCTGCGGCAGCTCATTGTCGAAGCTGAACTCGACGCTCTTATGACCCATGCTGTGAATGCCACCCTCGAACCGGTGCCAGAAGACGTCGGTTGGTTTATGGACTTCAGGTACGGGGGAATCGACGTAGTAGGCCGGCGCCATCGGGTTCAGTGAGAACAGATGCTTGATGTCCATGAGCAGCAGTTCTTGATGTTGCTGTTCATGATGGAAACCAAGCACGACCAGATCAACAGCCTCGATCGGCAGCGGCTGCGACAGCATCTCAAGCATTGCTTGATCGACATGGCCGCGATAGTCGCCGACCTGCTCGACCGTGGGCCGGGTGATCATGCCTCGTTGTGTGCGCGTATGGCGAGGCCCGGCGGCCTCGTAGTACGAGTTGAACAAGAAGGCGTACATCGGGTTGAGTTCGACATAAGTCGGATGGAACTGCTTGAGAAGGAACGTCTCGAAGAACCATGTCACGTGGGCCCGGTGCCACTTCGTCGGGCTGGCGTCGGGCATCGACTGCACGACTTGGTCTTCGGCGCGTAAGGCCGCCGCCAAAACCTCGGTGTGGTCTCGGACTTCTCGGTACCGATCCGCGAGTTCTGTTGCGGATCGACCTGGTGATTGCTCTTTGCTCACGACTAACGAACCGTAGTACCGCCCGATTCATTCCCCGAGGCAAACACGGGGTGATTTGTGCACATGCTCGAGAGTGCCCCGGTCATCACCTGGTCATCACCTGGTCATCGTTGTGCAGGCAACGTCACGATTTCTCGAACCGATGCAGCGACCAGGCGGTCATCTGCATCAAGTCCTTGCACCAGATAGCTGACCTTGTCCTCGAAGTTGACATCTCTGTCGGTGTAGGACAACGATGCGCTGGCCCGTTGCTGGGCGATCACCCGGGCTTCGCCGCCGTCGCGGCTTCGAGTAATCCGATAACTAGCAATGGTGCGGTCAGATTCGGGCGCCATCCAGGAACAGACAACACCGACTACCTCGCCAACAACACGCGACCCACACCTGAGCTCGAGCCGGACGGGTTCACGTTCGGCTGTGGGCGCAGGTTCCCGCGTAGGCGATGCTGTCGCTGTTGTGCTTGGCACGGGCACCGGGGTCTCAGCCGGCACCGGGGTTGATCCGGCAAGACTTGCCAATGTGGGAGTCGGTTTCGATACGGTCGGATCAGGCACGGTTGTTGCTGGCAGCGGCGAGGCAACCACCGCTGGGGGCGGCACCGGGGCCTTGGTGCTCGCAGGCGCTGGCCCCGCGCTCTGAACCGTCGGTGTGGGGACCGCCGATGGGTCAGTAATTGCCTGACCCGGGTCTGCTGGATCGTGACGGTCAGCGCCATGTTGCTCATCGTCACTACCACCTGCAGCAGCATCGAGCGGAGCTGGTGTTGCGTCGCCCACTATGGCGACCGGCACGCTTGGCTCGTTATGAGACCGTGCAGTGATCCCCAGTCCTGCTGCCGCCACGATGGCCGCAGCAGCGATGAGCCGTGGAAGCGCTACTCGGATACGGCGCTCGCTGGCTGGAGACTGTGCAGCATGCCCGATGCGGAGTTTCGATTCGAGCTGGTCGGCGAAGCGAGGGTCGAGCGCCGGGACGGGTTCCTGTGCGTGAGCCTCAAGCCGCTTCTGTAGATCATCGGCCATGGCTAAGCATCTCCTGGGTTTGTTTCGCCTCGAGTGAGCGGCGCAGCGCTGCCAACCCTCGATGCACGATGACCGCCATGGTCCGGCGGCTCACTCTCATCGCTGCAGCAGCCTCTTCGTTCGTCAGGTCGGCGAAATACCGCAGCGTCAACGCCTCTTGATAACGGGGACGGATCGTCGCCAAGGCAGAGCGGAGTCCCTCGTCGCCCAGATCGACGTCGCTGACGTTCTGGTCGATCCCGGGCTCGGCTGCTTGTTGCAGCAACCGAACCACTCGTTCTTGACGGGCGACACCACGGTGATGGTTGACGAACTCGTTCGACGCGATGCGGAACAGCCAAGGCCCGATGCCGGGCTCTCTCCACCTGTAGCGGTCAAGACCTCGGAGTGCCTTTTCAAACGTCGCCGACGTGACATCTTCAGCAACCGTCTCGGACCCAGACCGGCGATAGGCATAGGCGTAGATCCGCTCGACGTAACGACGGTAGAGCTCGGCAAAAGCGTTCGCGTCCCGACGCGCCAGTTCGACGAGCTCACGCTCGTCGAACTGGCCATGTGGCGGAAGGGTTGGCGGAGCCACAGACTGTGTTGTAGCCGCGATCATCGACCGATGCCGTTCACTGCCATTCGTCTGGCCGCTGCGCACACATCGAATCGGCTGAGTCATCGACACGGCACCGATCGCGTGATCAACCTGCGGCCGGCCAGGTCAGCTGTTGGGGTCCGCCTGCAGCAACGACAGAGCCGGCACCATCGACTGAGATCACGCCATAGGTCAGCGTCGCACCTGGCGTAACGGCGGTATCGAAGAAAGCGTTGCGCTCGTCCAGCCCAAGTCGGGCGATGACTTCGCGCTGGTCGCGATCCACGATCCTGTAGACAAGATACCCACGCGCCTGCGGCTGGGTTGACTCGGACCAGCGGCATAAGACTCCGCGCTCACCGTTCACAAAATCTTGGGCACACGCCATACGCAGCTGCTCGAGGTCCTGGCCGAACCGCACCTGCACCGGAGCTGATTGCCCGATCAGACGACCGCTCTGGTTCACCGAGGTGACGACGTAGACCAACAATGATGGGGCCGTCACGTCAGTGTCGAAGTAGCCCAGCCTGCCATTGAGCCCGACCGTCGTCACAACTTCGCGTGGTGACCCATCAGCGATACGGAACAGCTTGTAGCCACGGGTCCGCGGATTGGCGGCCTCTGACCACTGGCACAGTACGCCGCGTTCGCCATTCACGAAGTCTGGCCCGCACCCAAGACGTAACGCCTCGGCTTCTAGAGCAGGCCGCACCTGGTCAACCTGCTGCGAACGGACTCGTTCGGTTTGGGCGTCAGAGGTACCGACAGCAGAGAAGAAGAGTGCCAAGACGACAGCAGTAGCCAGCGTGAGCTTTGACCAACGCTGCCCACCCTGAGCAGGTGAAGAAGACACAAACGTTTTCATGTGACGATTTCCTTTCGGGCGAGATCGAAGTTCGATACCCAGGAGTAACAACGATCTGGGCGTCGACGGATTACACATGGCCGCGAAATTCTTGAATCTGCGGCTATACAGAATGGCCTCTGGGACGGTGCCGACTACTGCCTGTATGGGCATCATGACGTTCTCGCGAAAACCAGGCCGTACTACCCGAACATCGGGCAAATCACCTCCTGTTGCTTATGACGTGCATGCATGCGCCGACGGTTACAAATCGGGTGGCGGGCAAGACCATCACCTGCAAAGCCTGGTCCCGGAAAGGAACAAGCGATGATTCAACATTTGCTTTGCCTGAAGAAGCGGTTCGCTAACAGCGATGACCGCGGCGCTGCAATGGCCGAATATGGTCTTCTCCTCGCCTTCGTGGCACTTGGGGCTATAGCGATCATGACAACATTTAGCGAGACCTTGGCCGAAACCTTTGGTTTCGCCGCCGACACCTTCGACAGTTCACCAGCCCTTGTCGAAGATGGCAACGGCTAAGCGAGACGGCCGCATCACAGACATGCCCCTTCTAGTCCCGCTGGCGACCGCTTGTTTATTCGTCGGATCGGCCAGTTGCGATTGATTCCGCAACGCGTCCTCAGGTTGTACGGCACGATCAGCCCCTGACGACGGCTCCACGAACATGGGGAAACGTCGGACCTTAGAAAGGCCCCAAACCGGTGATGTTGTTTTTCCAATTCCAGAATGCCATCGCTAACCGTGACGGGCGCGGCGCCGCAATGGCTGGATACGGCCTACTCCTCGCACTTGTTGCCCTGGCAGCAATTGTTGTGCTCGCCGCAGCCGACACCCGCCTCCAAGAAGGCGTCGCCGACGCCGGTGGCTCTAGCGAATAACACGCCCACCGTTCAATAGAACCGACATGATGCCCGGCCCAACAGCCGGGCATCACCGCGTTTTCGCCCGGTTCGACAAGCTCGGCTACATCGGCCGCAGCGTCAAACAGGTCATCAACACGTTTCCCACTTGTACATTCGCGGTTCCGTGATACGGTACGGTTCCACGATGCGGCACGGACAGACCGTGCATGACCAAGTTGGGGCTGAACAATGGCTGACAATGAAGCACCACTAGAAGACGACGACGAAGAGATCATCCTCGCTGACCTCAACGACGAAGACCTCACCGCTCAGATGCACGACGACTTGTACGACGGTCTTGCCGAAGAGATCACCGAGGGAACCAACATCTTGCTCGCTCGTGGCTGGAGCGCCGACAAGGTACTGAGTGACGCTCTTGTCGAAGGGATGCGCATCGTTGGCATCGATTTTCGCGACGGCATCCTGTTCGTTCCTGAAGTACTTTTGGCTGCGAACGCCATGAAGGCCGGCATGTTCATCCTGCGCCCGCTACTCGCCGAAACTGGCGCTAAGCCTGTCGGCAAGGTCGTCATCGGCACCGTAAAAGGCGATATCCACGACATTGGTAAGAACCTGGTCGCCATGATGATGGAGGGTGCTGGCTTCGAAGTCATCGACCTGGGCATCAACACCGATGTCGATGAGTACCTAGCAGCACTCGAGGAACACCAGCCAGACATCTTGGGCATGTCAGCTCTGCTCACTACGACGATGCCCTACATGAAGGTCGTCATCGACACGATGACTGAAAAGGGCCTGCGCGACGAGTACATCATCCTGGTCGGTGGTGCACCGTTGAATCAGGAGTTCGGCGACGCCATCGGCGCCGACGGATATTGCCGCGATGCCGCTGTCGCCGCCGAGATGGCCACCACCATGGTTTCGGCCCGTCGCGCTGCCGCCTGATGGACTCGACCGAGGTACCCCGTCGACGGCGTCGAGCCAAGGCTAATGAAATGGTCACGATCTACTGGCGCGATATCCCTGCGCAGGTCACCGCCACAGTCGACGGCGACAAGGGCTCGTGGCTGCTCGAAGAGCGGTTTCAGGTCGCTATCGACCGCGCCGCTGGCGTGGCGGGCCTGACAAACGCCGACGATTATGTACTGCAGTGGCGCCGGGTAAGCGAGCCGTGCGCTGGAGACCCTGAGAAAAACGCGCAATCCGAGGCTGAGCGACTGCAGGACCTCTACACCAGCGACCGTGTTCGCGGGCTCATCAACAACGGTGGCGTCGCACCATGATCACACTCCGACTCCCGCAACCAAACACAACACCACTCCTCAAACCAACAACAAGACAGTCCGCAGAATGGCCTGAGCGAAGCGAAGCCTGGCTCAGGCCAAACAAACTAACGACAACACAACAGTCCGCAGAATGGCCCGAGCGAAGCGAAGCCACGATTGCGAAGAAAGCAGCGAGGAACACATGACTGACACAGTGATCAGCTCGGCGACCAAGGATGTGGTGATCGGGTTTGACCGCCCATTTGTCATGATTGGTGAGCGCATCAACCCGACAGGGCGCAAGCTGTTGGCGCAAGAGATGAAGGACGGCGACTTCAGTCGGGTCGAGGCCGATGCACTGGCCCAAGTCGCAGCCGGCGCTCACATGCTCGATGTGAATGCGGGAATCCCGTTGGCCGATGAGCCGGCCTTGCTGGCCCAAGCCATCAAGCTGGTCCAGTCGGTGACTGATGTGCCGCTGTCGATCGACTCCTCGATCATCGAAGCACTCGAAGCCGGTCTTGCGGTTTATCAGGGCAAGCCGATGATCAACTCGGTGACCGGCGAAGACGACGTCTTGGAACGGGTCCTCCCGTTGGTGAAGAAGTCCGGCGCTGCTGTCGTGGCGATCAGCAATGACGAAACTGGCATTAGCGAAGACCCCGACGTGCGGTTCGCTGTGGCCAAGAAGATCGTAGAGCGAGCCGCTGACCATGGCATCCACCATTCCGACATACTTGTGGATCCGCTGGTCATGCCGATCGGTGCGATGGGCACTGCTGGCCAGCAGGTGTTTCGCCTAGTTCGTCGCCTGCGCGACGAACTACACGTCAACACGACCTGCGGCGCATCGAACGTCAGCTTTGGGTTGCCCAGCAAGCACAACATCACCGGTGCCTTCCTCTCTATGGCAATGGGCGCAGGCATGACGAGTGCGATCATGAATCCGCTTCACCCCGAAGTCACCACTGCGATCATGGCCGCCGACGTCTTGACCGGCAACGATAAGAACTGTGCAGCGTGGATTGCTGCCAATCGTGACCCCAACGCCGGTGGAGGCGAAGGTGCAGCCCGACGCCGCGCTGGCGGTCGTCGCCGACGGGCCTGAGTAGACCGTTATGACCGAACTTCGTGCCGTCGCTGCTAGCCCAGTCTCCGCTCGCCCTGTCTCGCCCAGACCAGGCGCACCGAGACCAGGCTCTGATATCGCTGCATCTCATACTGTTGTCTTCACGCCGTCAGGCCTTAGCGGGACGATCGCCGACGGTACGACCGTGCTCGATGCAGCGGTGCAGCTCGGTGCTGATCTCGACACGGTGTGCGGCGGACGCGGCATCTGTGGGCGCTGCCAGGTCGCGCCGAGCACCGGCGAATTTGCGAAATGGGCCATCACGGTCAGCGACCAGGCACTCTCGGCGTGGGGTGTCCTCGAACAGAGCTACACCGGCAAACGAGCGATCGTGGCTGGCCAACGGCTTGGCTGCTCCGCCAAGATCTGCGGCGATGTCATCATCGACATTCCACCCGAGAGCCAGATACACAAACAGGTCATCCGCAAGACGGTCGACGTTGGCGAACTCGCCATCGACCCGATCTACACGCTGCACTACCTGACGGACGTGGCCAGCGCCGACGGCATCACCCATGCGTTGACAGCCCAGTGGGCCATGACGCTGAGCGAACCGCCTCGGACCGTCGCACTCGGTGGCTTCACACCCGACATGACGGTCGCCGTCCAACGTCGCGACGGCCTCAATTCGGTCGCTGCAGTCTGGCCCGGCTACGTCGATCGCATCATGGGCATCGCCGTTGACGTTGGCTCGACCACGATCGCTGGCCATCTGATCGACCTGGCGACCGGCGAGGTTCTGTCGACCGCAGGACAAATGAACCCCCAGATCAGGTTCGGCGAAGACCTGATGAGTCGCGTGAGCTACGTGATGATGAACCCCGGCGGCGAGGTGGAGCTCACCAAGGCCGTGCGTACTGCGCTGAACGACATCGCCACCGAGCTATGCGAATCGGCCGACGTCGAACGCACACACATCGTCGATGTCACCATCGTCGGCAACCCGATTATGCACCATCTAGTCCTCGGGCTCGACCCGACGCCACTCGGCCAATCGCCGTTTCCTCTCTCGATCGAGGGCCCATTCGCCGCTCCTGCGGCTCATGTCGAACTCGACCTGCCGAACGCAATGCTCTATGTGGCGCCATGTATTGCCGGCCATGTGGGTGCAGACACCGCCGCCGCCATCTTGAACGAAGGACCACATCGCTCAGACGCCATCCAGCTGCTCGTCGATGTCGGGACCAACGCCGAGATCGTGCTCGGCAATAGCGAGCAACTGTTCGCGTGCTCGAGCCCAACCGGCCCAGCATTCGAAGGCGCTCAGATCAGCTCAGGTCAGCGGGCAACGGCTGGGGCTATAGAGCGGGTCGCTGTCGACCGTGAGACCTACGACGTCATCTTCAAGGTCATCGGCTCTGACTTATGGTCAAATGAGCTCGGCTTTCGCGAGCAAACCGACACTTCGGGAATCACCGGCATCTGCGGCTCCGGAATCATCGAGGCAATCTCTGAAATGGTCACCGCCGGCATCATCGACCACGCGGGAGTGATCAGAGGCGAGCTCGCTACTAACACCGACCGCATCGTCAAAGACGGTCGGACCTATAACTTCTTGCTGGTCGAGGACATCTTCGTGACCCAGGCCGATGTCCGAGCAATACAGCTAGCCAAGGCCGCACTAAAAGCAGGCATCGACCTGCTGATGGAACACGCCGGGCTCTCGACTGTCGATGAGATTCGCCTAGCTGGCGCGTTCGGGGCCCACATCGATCCCGCTCATGCAATGGTTGTGGGGCTCATCCCAGAGATAGCCGTCGACAATGTGCACGCCGTGGGCAATTCCGCCGGCAGCGGCGCCGTCCGACTCTTATTGAGCGCAGAGCAGCGCAGTCAAGTGGAAGAGGTGGTTCAGGACGTGATCAGAATCGAGACGGCAACCGAACCGCGTTTCCAGGAACATTTCGTGACCGCACTCGGCTTCCCCCATTCCACTGCACCAAAAACCGCAACCGAAGGTGGGCGTCGACGACGCCCACACCGCCGATGATTCCGATCAGCACCTAGGAGATCCGACATGTCTGACGCACCCGCACGTAAGGGCCGCCGCGGAGGCGGCCGCTCTGGCCGCCAAGCAGCGCGCGCTACCAAGGCCGAGACCGCAGCATGGCTTGAACGCCGGCTCGCTCCTGTCGATCTGATTGACGATGAGGCGTACGCGACAATCGAAGCCAACGCCGACATCATCCTGGAGGAGATCGGGGTTGCCTTCCAGGACTTCCCGTCGGCGCTTGAATTGTGGAAAGACGCTGGGGCCGACGTCCGCGGCGACATGGTCCACTTTCCAAAGGGGATGTGTCGCCAGCTCGTGCAAGACAATGCACCCAAGGTGTTTACCCAGCACGCTCGGAACTCGGCGCGCAGTGTGCAGATCGGCGGCAATGCCACCGTGTTCGCGCCCAATTACGGCTCGCCGTTCGCTATGGATCTCGACAACGGTCGTCGATACGCCACGCTCGAGGACTTCCAGAACATCGTCAAGCTCGTATACCAGCTTCCGCACCTGCACCATTCAGGCGGCACGGTCTGCGAGCCGGTCGACACCCCTGTCAACAAGCGGCATCTTGACATGGTGTATTCACACATCAAGTACAGCGATAAGCCATACATGGGATCGGTCACCGCCCCCGAGCGGGCCGAAGACTCCATCGAGCTGAGCCGCATCGCATTCGGCGGCGACCTGCAGGACCGCACGGTCATGACCTCGCTGATCAATGCGTCGTCGCCGCTGCGCTGGGACGGCACCATGCTCGGTGCTGCGACTTCCTATGCCAAGGCAAACCAGGCTTCGATTCTGTCGCCGTTCATCCTTGCGGGTGCCATGTCGCCGGTGACCGTTGCTGGCCTTGCCGCCCAGTCACTTGCCGAAGCACTCTCGGGCATGGCCTATTACCAGCTTGTGCGACCAGGCGCTCCTGTCATCTTCGGCACCTTCGCCAGCTCGATGTCAATGGCGACAGGTGCACCAACATTCGGGACGCCCGAAGCCGGTCAAGCCATCCATGTCATGGCAGGACTCGCTCGACGTGTCGGCGTGCCATTTCGTTCTGGTGGCCAGTTCACCGCGTCGAAGTATCCCGACGCCCAAGCCGCGTACGAATCAGCGCACAGTCTTATGCCAACGGTGCAGGCCGGGGTGAACTTCGTGCTTCATGCCGCAGGCTGGCAAGAAGGTGGCCTGGCGATTGGTTACGAGAAGCTCATCCTGGACGCCGACCAACTTGGCGCCATGACGGTCCACGGGCGCGGCATCGACATGTCCGAGAACGGCCAAGCCATGGACGCGTTCCGCACCAACGACCACGGCCAGCACTTCCTCGGCAACGCTCACACGCTCGAAAATTTCGAATCCGCATTCTGGCGCTCTGAGCAAGCCAACAACGACAGCTTCGAAAAGTGGGAAGAAGAAGGCAGCTTGACGTCGGCGCAGCGAGCGAACGCCCGGTGGAAGCAACTTCTGCTCGAGTACGAAGCGCCACCACTGGACTCCTCCATCGACGAGGCCCTGCTCGCATTCATCGCTCAGCGGAAAAGCGATATGCCTGACGCAAGTTACTAGTGACGCTCCAGTGCCACGGCCCAAACCCAGACGCCTCCAGGCCAACTATCCGGCGCGTTATCGGCGCCTCAAACGTTGTCCAACATCACACTTCACCGAGCGAATAGTGTTGGCACAGCATGATTGGTTCAAAACCCCCCGAGGCTGTCGCTGAGGTTCTCGGCCGCCTTACCAAACGACATCGCAAGCTCCTGAAACCTGGCGAGGTGTTCCTGGCTGCCTGTGATGTCTTCGCTGCTGGCGAACCGCATCCACCACCGCTGAAGTTCGGCTTTCGCCGCACACCTGTGGCGGTGACAACGTCCGAAGAACGGCTGCAACGCGAAGCTGCAGCCAGGTTTCGGCTCACCTCGGTACAGACAGCGCTCGGTATGCAAGACACCATGCTTTCTGATCTTCCGCCGTCGGACAACGGCTATCTCTTGAGCCATACCGACCGACGCATGCTGATCTTCGATGGCGCCGGCAAGCTGTATCAACTTCAGGCACCGATGAAAGGCATGTGGCTGCAGCCGATCGACCATGGCGATGCCATGTTTACCCTCGTCTTTAACAATGGCGAAGAGCGTGTCGCAGTGGCAACTCGCCGCGAGTCAGTCGAACTGACGAATTACTTCATCGAGTCATTCCCGGACCGCCGCCGACAAGCACGAGTGCTGTTGGTGACCAACAATCCCAACATCATCGAGTTCTAAATCGTGGAGCCATCGTTCGTCGAGCCGGCGCCTGCGAACCCGGCCGACGCACCCACAGCACTCTCGGCTGAACAGGTACGCAGCTGGCGAACACAGGGGTACACACTGGTCGACGGGCTGTTTCCGACCACGCTCATCGACGAACTGCAGGCTTCGGCAGGCGCTCATTTCCCTGAACCCGACAGTCAGCAGGCAGTCGAGATTCGCGACTTTGGCAGTGCGGTGAACTTCCCAAGCCGACTGGCTGGATTCAACGAGCTCACACTGCATCCCCGGCTTTTGGGTGCCGTCTCCCAGCTGTTGGGCTGCGACATTGCCGGTCTACGCCTTGGCCAGTCGGACCTGTGGCCAAAGTACGGCCGATCGTTGACCGGCGACCGGTACGACAACCAGGATCAGCGGATCCACGTCGACTACCCGAACCACACCCTGGCCCACCCCTCGCCCTGGGGTCGCCCCGAGGCCGTCGAGCTCATTCTGTATCTGAGCGATGGTGACGAGTGCGGCGGTTCAACTGCCGTCGTCCCCCGGAACGGACCAGACGATCCTGCATACCGGTGGCCCATCGTGGATACACCCGGCGTCGGCGACCTTCGTTACATCAATGACCGCGGCGCCGCCGAAGAGTACTTCGCGGTCGAGCGGCCAAAGCTGGCCGACTGGCGCCAGTCGCTGTACGACCGCGAGCGGTGGACGCTCTTCTCCCCTGGCACTGTTGTGTTCTACCGCCACGATCTCTGGCATCGCGGCACGCCGCTACGTGCCGGCACTCGGCGACTGGCTCACAACCTCACCTTCCGCCGCGCCGAATGCGAGTGGGTCAGCACACTGCACGTTGGTTGGTCCTGGGCGATGTACCGCGACGACAAGTTCATGGAGCGTTTGATCGCGTCGTCATCGCTAGATCAGCGGGCCGTGCTTGGTTTCCCTCAGCCAGGCTCCAGCTACTGGTGCGACGAAACTCGAGCGGGTGTGCTCGCTCGGTATGGCACATTCGGTTTCGACATCTCGCCGTACTGCTGAACAAGCCGCGTACAACTACTCTCGCAAGATGGCAGCTGCTCAAGACCTCGGCGTGCGCATCGGCTTTGCTGGTGGCGCCACACTCACATCCATCGACCAAGTACGGGCTGATGCCCAATGGGCAGTCCAGGCGGGTTTCGATAGCTACTGGGTATCCCACGCGTTCGGCATAGATCCGTTGGTCGCGTTACCGGTCATTGCCCACGACGCGCCTGGCATCGAACTTGGCACCTCCGTTGTGCCCACTGTTGGGCGACATCCAATAGCGATGGCCCAGCTTGCGCGATCGGCACAACAGGCATGTGGGGGCCGCTTCACCCTCGGCGTGGGACCGTCACATCAGGTCGTCGTCGAACCGGTGTACGGCGAACCATGGGATCAACCGCTGCAACGCACACGCGAGTTTCTCGACGTGTTGGTTCCTTTGTGTGCGGGCGAACCAGCCGCTAGCTCAGGCAGCCAGATCACGGGGCATGCAACACTAAACATTCCGAGTGAACCAGTGCCGGTCCTGCTCGCCGCGCTTGGTCCAAAGATGCTCGAGCTCGCGGGCCGTGTGGCCACAGGGACACATGTGGGCCAGTGTGGTCCTCGAACAATCGCTGAACACACCGCACCCACAATCAACGCAGCGGCCCAAGCAGCCGGTCGCCCTGCGCCGCGCATCATTGCGCTGGTGAACCTATGCGTCGGCAAGGACCCAGCGGCCATTCGAGCGGCGGCGGCAGAGGGTGCCAGCTTCTATGGGGCCCTTCCTTCGTACCGGTCCATGCTTACCCGCGAGGGAATCAACGACCCAACCGACTTAGTTCTGGCGGGTTCGATGGATGAGATCGCGGACGGCCTCGCAGCGTACGTCGACGCCGGTGTCACCGACCTGCGGCTGGGTATCTACGCACCGGACGACGGCCACGGTCGCACAACCCGCCAGGCATTGGCAGAATGGGTCGCGTGATGCGCGAATTCATGCAGGCCGCAATCGACGAAGCCAAGGCTGGACGAGCCGAAGGTGGAATCCCCATCGGCGCAGTGCTGGTACACGACGGTCAGATTCTTGGGCAGGGGCATAACCGACGGGTGCAGATGGGAAGCGCAATCCGTCATGGCGAGACCGATGCGCTCGAACGGGCAGGCCGCCAGCCCGCCAGCGTCTACCAGAACTCGGTTATGTACACGACGCTTTCGCCGTGTTCGATGTGTACTGGCGCCATCCTGCTGTACGGCATCCCCAAAGTCGTGATTGGCGAGAACAAGACGTTCCTGGGCGAGGAAGCCCTGCTGGCCGAGCGTGGTGTCGAGGTCGTGGTGTTGAACGACGACTCGTGCATTCAGATGATGCAGGACTTCATCCGCGACGAACCAACCTTGTGGAACGAAGACATCGGTGTCTAGGCGTTCTCGTCGAGAGCCTGAACCTTGGTGCGCACGCGGTGCGCGTTAGTCGAGTTCTCTGGGGCGAACCAGTTGCACAAGTTCGGCGCTAGCTGGACTCAGGTCGGCCCAGTCGGCGTCGACGAGGTCGTCCAGGCCCGGGTTATGTCCGCAGATCAACACTCTGCCGGTCGAAGTCGGCGTCGCCGGACGACCAGTCCGACTTGGCATGGCGCATCACCAGCAACTCGTTCACGCCTAAATGATTCCAGCAAACCCACGCAGGTGCCGATGCCAGGACTCGGTCGCGTTCTTGATGCCGGTTGGGGCCTGGTCGAGGTGACTAAGCCAGTAGCGCAGAGCATCACTTCTGGCCTGGAGACCAATGTCGACCAGTAGGTCCGAGACCGGATGTTCGGCCGAGGCCCTATAGGCGCCAATGAACCAATGCCGAAACTGTCGATACTCGTTACTGGGCTGACTCAGCGATGGGCTCGTGTCGAATAGGGCCATAAACAAGGTGTTGCCAAGCTCAAACTCAACAGGCCCAAAACCACAATCGTCGAAGTCGTAGATCCACAACCGGCCTTCGGCATCAAGCAACAAGTTCGATGGTCCAAAGTCGCCATGCAAGAGCTGATGATTGTCCTGTAGTCCGTCGGCCACGGGCCCGGTGGTCAACGCCCGAACGGGTGGTAGCTCGAGGTGTACCAGTCGTAGCGACTGATGGAGACGGGCTAATGCTCGGCCCATCCGTTCGACGTCAGGACGGTTTGTCACGTCGAGGAATCGGCCATCGATGCGCGGTGACGCAATAACAAAACAGTTTTCGACACGGTTCACCACAGCATCGGCCAGCGGGACGATCGGCACGACACGATCGTCGTAGCGGGACACCGAATGGCGGACCTGGAGCCGAGCGAGCGCTTCGCTGCGATCTACCATTGACGCATCGATGATCTTCACAACAAGATCGTTCATGACGGCCCCATCATGTGACGTCGCGAGCCACACCCGAGACTGATGCCCACCTCGTAATTCACGATCGAGAGTGAGGCCAAGACGGGCGAACTCGCTATGGCGCGGCATCTCAAATGGCGGCCGTTGTTCGCTGTGGCCCAAGGTATCGATACCGCATCATTACATGCCGTTAGGAGCCCAGGCGCGTCACTTCACTTCCACATATCTTCGAAGTTCAACCGGAAGAATCGGTCCTGGGTCTCGGCCGACAAATGGGCGACTTCGGTGTCGAAGCGGCGGAGCGGGTTGCGGCCGCCCTCGACATGCGGGAAGTCCGACGAGAACATGGCAATCTCAGGTCCCGCCTGCTCGATAATCCAACCTGTTGGTTCAGTTGGATAGGGCGTGACCCGCACCTGGCGCCGCACATAATCAGATGGCTGCAGGGTCAGTTTCTTCAACCGATCCTCGTGCCGTTCGAACGCGCTGAACGCTGAATCAAGCTGGCGCATGAATCCGGGGACCCACACGGCGCCGAGCTCAATGACGCCAATCTTCAGACTTGGGAAGCGTTCCAGCACACCGTCAAAGATGAGCATAGACAGCGCCTGTAGTGGGGCGGACGAGATGGCCATGTAGCTCACCGAGCGGAAGTTTTCGCCCCCGCCATGAAAGTCCGGTTCGGGAGCCAGGCCGTTGTTGCGGTGTTGTGGCGGCATCACCAAATCCGGTGTCGCCACATGCATGGTCACAGGGATGCGAGCTTCTTGAGCCATCGCCCAGACAGGGTCAAAACCCACATGGCTCGGCGCGTGGTCAGCGGGGCAACGATTCGGGATGAGCAGCGCCTTGGCGCCAGCCTCGATTGCTTCGGCCGCTGCAGCGCGGGCTCCGTCAAACGTCTGCAAAGGGATGTACGCAACCGCATAGAGCCGCGGGTCGATGTCACAGAACGCGATGTGTGCTCGATTAGCCGCCGAAGCGATGTCGTACGTCATCGTGGGATCGTCACCGTGTTCGAGCTCCTCGAGCATCGTGTTGTACACGGTGGGATAGATGAGCTGACTCGCGAACCCCATGTAGTCAAGCGCTGCAACTCGATCTTCAGGAATGAATGCGCCGGTGGCCCGCCAGTTCTTGCGCAGCATGACTTCGGCCTCAGCGGCTGCTTGGTAGTCCGAGTCCGCGTGCATGTCTCGGGAGCGTTCGATCTCAGCCAGCGTGGCGCTGATATCACCGATGTCGAAATGGTCGAGTGCGTAGTCGAGTACTCGTTGGGTCGCGAACCCCTCGATCCATTCCGGCGTCTCCATCACATGGGCGTCGGCATCATGGATGATGCGGTCGGTTACATAAGCCATGCCACGAGACTGCCATGTCACGAGACCCCGGGCATAAGGGGCCAGCACCAATATTGGATATCGGTTGCTTTTAGTCCCCTGCGCTTCGGCCTCTAGTTCGCTGCGCATAGGGGCCGTTGACCACGGGCAACCATTGCGACGCGCCGTTCAGATGCCTACCAGTTAGCCCTCCAAGCGCACGCTGGTTTCTGTGCCGCACAAGGCTGTAGCACTGCAAAAGTGACGTCTTCAGGGGCGTCGCGAGTTGCTGATCACCGTCAAGGAGCGCTGCTCTCCAATTCCCTTAGTGTTCTGTCTCGTCATTCACGTCGGTCACCAGTTCTGCGATCTGAGCCAGGCTCGCGACTCGTTCGTCGAGGGTGTCACCACTTGGGCCGATCCTCACTGTGGTCACGCCACAGTCCCGATATTCACGCAGTCGACCACGGATCTCGTCGGGTGGCCCGATCAGGTTGGTTCGCCGGCCGATTTCGGCTGGTACTCGTTTGGCGGCAGCCTCGCGGTCGCCTGCCAGCCAGAGCCGCTGCACCTCAGCCACGTCCTCGCCCCATCCCTGGCGTGCGAATGCGTCGTTGTAGAAATTCGCCGACGCCGAACCCATCGCCCCGAAGGTGAATGCGAACCCCTGGGCATGCCGTTGGGCTGCTTCATCGATGTCGTCGGTGAATTCGACACCGACCGACACGGTCAGCTCAATGTCGCCGAGTGTGCGGCCGACGCTCTCCGCGCCATCACCAATCTTGTCAAAGAAGACGTCTGCGGTCTCGGTAAAGAACGAGTTTCCGATCCAGCCGTCGGCCGCAACTCCGGTTAAGCGAAGGTTCGCGGGGCCAAGCGACGCCAAGTAGATAGGCACCTCGACCGGCGCCACCGCGGAGCGGAGTGCTTTGCCCTCCCCGCCAGGAAGAGGCAGTTGGAAGACTGAACCGTCGTACTCGAGTCGCTCACCTTGGGTGACCTTGCGGATGATGTCGATTGTTTCTCGCGTGCGGGTGACAGGCTTTGCGAACGGCACACCGTGCCAACCTTCGATGACCTGCGGGCCGCTAGTGCCGAGCCCGAGCACGAACCGCCCATTTGACATGTGTTGCAGCGTCATTGCCGACATGGCGAGCATGGCCGGCGTGCGAGTGCCTAGTTGCACGATCCCTGTGCAGAGCCGGATCCGTTCAGTGACCACTGCTGCAGCAGCGATCTGAGTCAAGGCATCAAAGCCCCAAAACTCTGGGATCCAGATCGAGTCGACGCCAAGGCGCTCGGCTTCAATCACATAATCAAGGCCAGCTTGGTCAACAGGTTGCGCCCACGTACCCAATCGCAATGTCATGCCATCTCCTCGACAGTCGGATGAGCGAGCAACGCTAGTCCCGCTCTCGGCAACGTTGCCTACTGTCGCAGCCCGTGGCACCCCGGCATCAGGTGTTGGGCACTTCTTAGGCCTCGGAGATCCAAACCCTTTGGATTCGTTGCACGCGCGTTGGCAGCTTCCAAACTGAATGGGTGATCCCAGAGTACGGGCGATGCGACTGGCATGACCGACCCGTTGATCCTCGTTAGCGCCCCAGCTGGCGATGACAAGACCACACTTCTGGAGCTAGCACTCGCCGCACGCGAGTGCGGCGTCGCCTGCGTGACCATCGACTCGGCCGACAACGACCCGCTGCACTTCTGGACCCACGTCGCTGCATCGATACTGGGCCAGTGCACTGCGCTCGACGAGATCGCTCAAGAACTGGCTGCGGGCGAGGCCGAACGTCAAGCCGTGCTCGACCGGCTTCTCACCGACATCGAGACGCTTGTCGAACCAGTCGTGCTCGTACTCGATGACCTTCATGAGATCACCAGCGCCGAGGTACTCGACGCACTGAGCCGAATCTTGTCAAGCCCACCCGAGAACCTGCAGGTCATTGCGTCGACCCGCATCGTGTCAGAGTCGAGCGCAACGCGCCGCCGACTTCTACGCCAAAACGACCAGATGTCCGAAGCGATCCGTATCGCGCTCGAAGCCGACGACATGGCAGTCGATCTCCTTCTTGACGACAACATGCCGTATGCAGAACCAGGCTGGATCGCCGCCGTATTCGACTGGCTCAGCGCCTTTGGTCGCGATCGCGTTGCGCAACAACCAGAGCTCAGCCTGCAGCTTGCCCGGGCGTTATTGCACTTGCGTGGCTACGACGAAGTGGAACCAGCGCTGACAGTGCCGTCGCTTGCCGATCCGGCGTTAGAGCGTCAGTTCTGCGCGGTCGGGTCACAGATACAGGCCATCCGCTCACATCTCACACGTCATCTTGGCGACCTCGTCGGTCCCCGAGCCGAAGCCCAAGCAGGCATTCAGTTCGACACTGATCCAACGAGCACTCATCATCGCTACCGAAGCCGCCGAGCCCACGTTTGCAGTGTTGGCATATATCGAACTCGCCCGCACCGCACATGTCCAGAATGACCCCGAGCCATGTCGCCTGCATTTGCGCGATGCCGAGGCGCTTCTCACCCTGGGTTCGGGTGGCTATCTCGCCGCGCAGCTGCGTAGCGTTCGCGACGACACGCGCTTTGTCAGTCTGGAGACTCCGACGGACCTTCGGTTGGGGGCGAACGAGCGCACCGACCCAGAACTAGCCGTTGTGCGACTACTCCCCGCGGCCTCAGCCGGAAGAACCTCGATCCGCCACAAGCTGGGCGTGCCAGGCCGATCCGACATTGGTGCCCGTGCAATCGAGCTAGGAATCATCGAACGCTAGGGTTGATCGCCAGCGGTCGACAACGGCGAGCAACGCGCCTGGCGGCCTCCAACACCCTGGTGACCAGTCGTCGTAGCTGTCACCGCGCTATCAGCGCTCGGTCAGCGAGCCTGCGTCCATATGCCAGTGGCGGTTGGTCGACACGTTCTCGATCAATCGTCGGTCGTGAGTGACGAGCAGGACCGTGTGCGGGAAGGCGGCCAAGGCAGCCTCGAGCTGCTCGATAGCCGGGAGGTCCAGATGATTAGTTGGCTCATCGAGCACCAAGACATTGGCACCTCGGGCCGCGAACAGCCCCAGCGCTGCTCGGGTCTGCTCACCTGGTGAAAGGTCGGCCACTGTCCGATCAATACGTTGGGTGTCCAGTCCAAGCTTGGCTAGTTGGCTTCGTGCTTCATGATCGTCGCATCCCACGGCATCGATGAAGCCCCGTAGTAATGATGGCGCATCGGCGAAGAGGTCTCGCTGCTGGCGCAGTGTCGAGACCCGCACCGACCGGCCCACCTGTTGTAATCCAGAAGCTAGATCGATCTCACCAAACAGGGCCCGCAACAGCGTGGTCTTACCCGAGCCGTTTGCGCCGGTGATCATGATTCGATCGCCAGCGGTGACAGCAACGTCGACGGGGCCGAGCACGAAGTCGCCTTGGTGAACCGTGGCTGCTTGCAGGACAGCGACGTCGGTACCTGACCGGTCGGCTTCAGCGAAGTCCAGCTGCAGTTCCCATGGTTCCCAAGGCGCATCCACACGTTCGTTGCGTTCGAGCCTCTCCAACGCTCGCTCTGTTTGTTTGGCCTTGCCAGCGACCTTCTCACTGGTAGCCATGCGCTGGGCGCGAATGAACTTGTCGCCTTCGGACTTATCGCCCTTTGCTTTTCGTACGCCCGCCGCCGACCAGCTCTGCTGTGTCTTCGCCCGTTCCTGCAGTTGTGAACGTTTGGCATTGAACTCGTGATAGGCGTCGTATTGATGCTGGCGTGCAATATCTCGAGCGTGTAGCCACGCGCCAAAGCCGCCGTTGAACCGATTGCCGGTGTGGGTGTGATCATCGAGCTCAAATACCGCCGTCACCACCCGCTCAAGAAACGCCCGGTCGTGACTCACAACCGCGACGGGTCGCTGCTGGGTCAACAGCACTTGTTCGAGTAATTCCAGCCCACCATGATCGAGATCATTGGTTGGTTCGTCCAGCAGCAGCATGTCGAAGCTGGCGAGCAGCATTGCCGCCAGGTTGACCTTGGTTCGTTGCCCGCCCGATAGCTCGGCCGTCCTATGGGCCGCGTCCAGATCCCCGAGTCCTACCTGTGCAAGAACCTGGTCGGTACGCATCTCGATGGTCGCTGCGTCGACAGCAAGATACTGAGATAGAGCGCTGTCGTAGCGGTCATCGGCTCCGGCGTGGCCCTCGGCAACTGCGGCGAGCGACCCTTCGAACTCGGCAAGCACCGCACCCACACCTGTCGAGCGAGTCAGGTACTCACCCACCGTCTCGCCTGCCATATCGGCTAGCTGTTGGTGCATGAGGCCGACCGTTGCCGTCGGCGGGTTTGTGGAAACAGTGCCTGTTTCGCCTGACAATTCGCCACACAGCAGTCGCAACAGCGTGGATTTGCCGGTGCCGTTTGGACCGACCACGCCGATGCGGTCGCCTGGGCCGAGCGTGAGTGAAATATCGCGCAGGATCTGGCGCGGGCCATATGAGAAGCCAACGTTGCTGGCAAGGAGCTGAGCGTTCATATGCATGTGAAAAGAGACCTTTCGGGACGGGCCACCAGAGGGCTCGCACCATCGACAACAGTGACCGGTCTCAGTTCTTCACGTCTGGACCATATCGGGATCGTCGGGCCGGCGGCATCCAAATAACTGCGGGCGTGACTCGGGCGCAGCCCCTCAACCTCGAGAGTCGACGAGATGCGCCCGCACAGAGCGGTGGTT
>MEHZ011645500.1_pt1 | contig 43781 bp, 42 predicted proteins | sample 897221 | NCBI WGS metagenome assembly MEHZ01 (sample SAMN05514161, study PRJNA337945) | marine metagenome | isolation source: marine surface water | place: Arctic Ocean | collected 2007-12-13 | reverse complement strand
GCTCACCTAGAGCTTCTGATAAGTCAGGATATTTTGGTAGCGTCATGTATCTTGCAAACCATTCATTGAGTAATTCATCATTCTCAATAAGGTTATTTAGCATTAATTTGGCTTGCTGAATAAACATCGGATCTATCGTAGTTTTCGCCATGGCCATGGTGAGCGGCGGGTCTTTATAGTGGCTTGAGTGATTTTGTGTCATGAGCATGTTGGTTAGATCGCCCAGCATATCCGTCAGAGATGGCGATCTAAATCCGATTGAGTATGTAAGGCAATCATTGCATGCCGTCCCCCAATGTGCCAATTTTGGTGGCACATAAAGTATATCTCCAGGGCCCAAAAGCCACTCTTGTGTTACTTCAAAGTCACTGAGTATACGCAAAGCTGTGTCTGGTAATACTGGAGTTGTGGAATCGCAGGTTTGGCCTAGCTGCCACTTTCGTTGACCTAGGCCTTGTAGTAAGAAGACATCATAATAGTCAAAATGAGGCCCAACACTTCCTCCTTTTGGAGCATAACTCACCATAATGTCGTCTAGGCGCCAAGGAGGGAGAAAGTAAAATTGGTCCGCTAGTTTTTTGACTTCTGGGACCCATAGATTTACAGCCTGAACTAGTAATGTCCAGTGTTTTTCTGGTAGATTCCGAAAAATGGACTGATCGAAGGGTCCGAATTCCAGACTCCAGGGTTTCGACTGCCCTTGCTCAAAAACAAGCCTTGATTCAATATCTTCATCGAGCGATAAGCCTGCTAGCTCATCTTTAGATAGCGGAGATTCAAAATTTGGCAAAGCATTTCGTATCAATAGAGGTTTCTTTTGCCAATACTCCGATAGGAATTGATCAGCAGAGATTCCGCCTAATACAGATGGGAAGTCTTCCATTAAAAAAGATCCTGTAGTAAAAAGCATAATATTTATGAACTTAAAGGAGCAATCTAGACAGCTTTAGCTTGTTCGACAGCATTACCGATATACGTAGCTGGAGTGAGTTTTCTGAGCTCTATTTTGGCTTCGTCAGGTATTTCCAGAGTTTCAATAAAATTTAATAATGTAGTTTTGGTGATACCTTTTCCTCTGGTAAGAGCTTTAAGTTTTTCGTATGGCTCTGGAATATTGTAACGACGCATTACCGTTTGAACTGGTTCAGCTAAAACCTCCCATGTATTATTTAAATCTTCAGCTAAGCGTTCGTCATTAATATCTAGCTTGCTTATACCCTTGAGGACAGACTGGTAGGCTATCAGACTGTATCCAAATCCCACCCCCATATTGCGAAGGACTGTAGAATCAGTTAGATCTCTCTGCCAGCGTGAAATAGGTAGTTTTTGAGATAAATGTGCAAATAGCGCGTTGGCTAAACCGAGATTTCCTTCAGAGTTTTCGAAATCTATTGGATTCACCTTATGCGGCATTGTGGATGACCCTATTTCCCCGGCCACTGTTTTTTGTTTAAAGTAGCCTATTGAGATATAACCCCACATGTCACGATTGAAGTCTATTAAAATGTTGTTAAATCTGGCAATCGCATCGAATAATTCAGCTATATAATCATGAGGTTCAATTTGAGTAGTGTAGGGATTCCAGTTTAAATTTAGACTCACAACAAACTCTTCAGCAATGGCAGCCCAGTTGATATTGGGATATACCAAAACATGAGCATTATAGTTTCCGACAGCCCCGTTAATTTTTCCTAGTAGCACTACTTTCTTAATCTGCTCTATCTGGCGTTTTAGACGATAAGCAACGTTAGCAAATTCTTTGCCCACTGTTGTCGGTGAGGCTGTCTGCCCATGTGTGCGAGAAAGCATTGGAACATCTGCATATGTTCTTGCTATTTCGGACATTCTGGAAACTACTGCCTCAGCATTTGGTAATAAAAAATTATCTTTTCCTTCTTTTAGCATCAACGCATAAGAAAGATTATTTATATCCTCAGAAGTGCAAGCAAAGTGAACGAACTCAGATATTCTTGCCAGCTCTAAGTTTTCTGAAATACGTTCTTTTATGAAGTACTCTACTGCTTTGACATCATGGTTTGTGGTGGCCTCTATTTCCTTGATACGCAAGGCATCTTGTTCGTTAAAATTAGAGGCTAGGGCATCAAGCGTCTTTTTAGCGCTATCACTTAATGTTGATATTTCTTTTATTTTTGGATGGTTAGCCAGTTTTTTGAGCCAACACACCTCTACATAAACACGATATTTTATTAAGGCAAATTCACTAAAAGCAGAGCGAAGGCCTTGGGTTTTGCTAGCATAGCGGCCATCAATTGGCGAAATCGCTGTTAAGCTGGAAAGATTCATTGTTAGGTCCGGTAAGGCTTTTTAAGGGTCTTCTTATACTAGATCAATTTAAAGAATTTAAATCTTACAATAATTCTCATATCATTGCAGAAGAAAGTGCATTGTAGCCTTAAATTTGATTCTAGAAATTATTGTTATTTAACATCGCTCATGCATTATCTGCATGTTAGCTTGTGTTTAAAGCCTTTGTTTGGCTTAAAATATATCTTTTGTTAAAGATTAGATGACGTCTTCGCCCTCCAAGCTGATGAAAAAGCATTGCTGATCGAATAGCCGAAAACAATAAGCATCTGACACGTTCAACGATACTTTTTTGCCCTAAGTGGTCAACACATCCGTGTACAGTTATTCGGTACTTTAGGGTACCAAAACTATCTTGATAAATTTGAGCAATGTTGGATATAACATTAGAATGTGTAGTAGAAAAATATTCTGCTTGGGCTATGCATTTGTCCAATCTTTGTCTGACCATAAGAGACATCGCTTTATTGCTCCGAAGTTTTTCTGCTAAATATATTGTGCCAATGACGTAGCGAAGTGTTTCAGAAGCCTTTATATCAAGCCTCGAATTTAAGAAGTCCTGTATAGATTCAATTCCAGTATCTAAGTTATCAGGGGATCGAAACATAGCGAGTGTATCTCTAGGGTCCTTGTGAAGCAGACTCTCCATACTTATTTTTAGCTCTTTTTCGGAAACTAGCCCATGTTTTGATAGCTGCTCAACGAGATGGCATGATTGAAAAATGCCAGATAAGGCTAGCAGTTGGTCTTTGGTGGGTTTATTGAATATCACTATGTATTATCAGCTTTTATAGATTATTAATTAATTATCATTTTTTTAGGCTTATTTAATGACACCTCCGCCAAGGCATATACTGTCTCGGTAAAGTACTACCGATTGGCCTGGCGTCAAGGATCTCTGAGGAGTATTGAACTTCATTAAATAGCCACCTTCAGTTTTTATTACCTGGCATTGTTGGTCATCTTGGCGATATCGAGTCTTTGCTTGACACGAAAAGTCTGTGTTTTCATTTTTGATTATTTCCTCAGGTAATCCGTTAATCCAGTGCAATTCGGACACTTTTAGGCTATCAGAGAAAAGCAACGGATGGCTTCCCCCTTGAACTGCAATGAGAGTGTTGCGCGACAAGTCTTTTCCAGACACATACCAAGGGTTGTCGTCTGAAGTTTTCAGTCCACCAACACCTAAGCCTTGCCTTTGCCCTAATGTGTAGTACATCAAACCAGAATGTTGGCCAATAATATCTCCATCGGACGATTCAATATTACCTGGCTGCCCGGGTAGGTATTGTTCAAGGAAATCCTTAAATCTTCTTTCACCAATAAAACAAATCCCAGTTGAATCTTTTTTCTTTGCTGTTATGAGGCCGTACTCTTCGGCAATTTTTCTAACCTCAGTTTTTTTCATTTCCCCAATAGGAAATAAAGTTCGAGAAAATGCGGCCTCGTTCACAGCATGCAAAAAATAACTCTGATCTTTGCTGTCATCGATTCCTTTCAAAAGATAGGTGCGCCCATTCTTTGTTGACGTTCGCGCATAATGCCCTGTGGCTATATAGTCACCACCCAATAGCTCAGCATAATCAAGAAATACTTTAAATTTAATTTCTTTGTTGCATAAAATATCAGGATTTGGCGTCCTGCCGCTTTTGTATTCTTGTAAAAAAATTTGAAATACATCATCCCAATATTCAGATGCAAAATTTACACTGTGAAGAGGAATTTTTAGCATATCCGCTACAGATTGCGCATCAGACATATCTTGTTGAGCAGTGCAATATTCAGTTCCATCATCTTCATCCCAATTCTTCATGAACAGGCCTTCCACAACATAACCTTGTTGCTTGAGCAGCAGTGCTGTGACAGAAGAATCCACGCCACCAGACATTCCGACGATCACTTTCGTTTTTGCAGCCTGAGTGCTGAGAGTAGTTTTTTTCTTAAAGGTAGGCATAAGCTTAATGATTCTACCGGTGGGTTAGCAGTAAATCCAATTAATACGTTCTGATGGCTTCATATTTCTTCTGGTTGCATGGGGGCTCTATAGGTTTTTATTATGTGTGAGGTAGGTATATTTTTTGGCAACGATATTCGCCAGGAAGCATACCCCCCAGCTTCCATGCCCCAATTGCATTGCGAATTAGCCGGAGGGTCGGAAAGCCTACAGATGCAGTCATTCTTCTGATTTGTCGATTTTTGCCTTCCTTGATGCGAAGCTCTATCCAGCTAGTTGTTAGGCTTGGTCTATTTCGAATAGCTGGTTTTCTTGGCCAGACTATAGGCTCATTTATTATTTTTATTTTTGCTGGACGTGTCATTCCATCATTAAGCATAACCCCTGCTTCTAGTATTTTAATTGCGGCCAGGGTGATTGTGCCCTCAATTTGCACCAGATAGGTTTTTTCCATTTTGTATTTTGGATTTGAAACACGCGCTGTTAACGGCCCGCTACTTGAAAGTAGCAAGAGACCCTCAGAGTCAAGATCGAGCCTACCCATTGGGTATACGCTAGGAATATCTATGTAGTTTTTAAGCCCCGGATGTCCGTCATTCTCAGAAAATTGACTTAAAACTCCATATGGCTTGTTAAAAAGTATAAGATCGATCATATATATATATCCATAAAGCACTGAAAAAATTATATTTTTCATCTACCAGTATTTTCTTGAGGTAGTTTGCAGTTTTTTGCATAAGAATCAGACAAAATCATCTTGATAAGCGTGTGTAATGTTGGCTATAACTTGATTATTTATCAAAAGATAATATATTTAAGATTCAGTGGTATCTGACTTGAAATTCACTAATTACCACCCAATATAAACGAAACAGTATTTTTGTACAGAGCAGAACTTAGATTGATTATTTTGACCTGTTGTGACTAAATATAAGGCATATGGAGTTGAAATAAAGTCTGTGTGGACGCCATCATAAGGTGAATAAAAAGTAACATTAAAATTTTTATGTATATGAATAATTTCTTTATGATAAAACTTGGTGCTGATAATCAGGACTCGGAGTGGGGTGGCGATAGCGCTGTTGCTCTTGAGGAGTCAAAACCAAAGTTAAAAAAACCACCTCTCTATAGGGTAGTCATATTTAATGACGACTATACCCCGATGGAGTTTGTTGTATCCCTTTTGGGGTCGATCTTTGGTATGGGCTACGAGGATGCGACAAGGGTGATGCTAAAGGTGCATACTGAAGGTAAGGCAGTTTGTGCTATATATATTCGCGATATAGCTGAAACAAAAGCCCAGCAGACTAGAGAGTATGCTAGGACTCACGAACACCCACTACGCTGCGAAATAGAACCAATAGATGATGAGTCTAACTAAAAAAGATAAGGGATTTTTATGCTAAGCAAAGAGTTAGAGCTAACGCTAAATGATGCTTTTAGATGCGCAACAGAAAAACGTCATGAATTTATGACTGTCGAGCATTTATTTTTGGCTTTGCTTGAAAATGAATCAGCAGCTGGCGTCTTAAAATCCTGCGGTGCTGATATAGCAGTGTTAAAAAGAGATCTTGATGAGTTTATTGACTCCACGCCATTGATATCTTTAGATAATGAAGATCAGTCTGTCCGACCAACATTGGGGTTCCAGCGTGTATTGCAGCGTGCTGTTTTTCATGTCCAGTCATCAGGCAATAAAGAGGTAGATGGGTGTAATGTTCTTGTAGCTATTTTTAGCGAACAAGAGAGTCAGTCAGTCTATTTTTTGCATGCGCAAAACATAACTAGAATTGATGTAGTTAATATCATATCTCATGGAGTTCCTGGCCATGCGGACCAACCTGAAGGTGTTCTTGATGATGCTAACATGGACGATAATCTTCAGCCTGAAAGTACAAAAAAAGCCAGTCTCTTGGATCAATTTACCACTAATCTAAACATTCAGGCTCAGCAAGGAAACATAGATCCTCTCATAGGTCGAGATCACGAGGTTGAGCGAGTCTCACAAATCCTAGCCCGTCGTCGTAAAAATAATCCATTATTAGTGGGTGAGGCAGGGGTTGGAAAAACAGCGATTGCTGAAGGCTTGGCAAAAATGATCGTAGATGGTGATGTCGCTGATATTCTTGCTAATTCGGTTGTGTATTCTTTGGACCTAGGAGATTTGCTTGCAGGCACTAAATATCGTGGAGATTTTGAGAAACGCTTCAAAGGTGTTCTTGCTGAGCTAAAGAAAAAAGAAGGCGCGATTCTCTTTATTGATGAAATCCACACTATTATTGGAGCTGGCGCAGCTTCTGGCGGTGTCATGGATGCCTCCAATTTGTTAAAACCTATACTCACGTCAGGCCAAATACGCTGTATAGGATCTACAACCTATCAGGAGTATAGGGGAATTTTTGAGAAGGACAGAGCTCTGTCTAGGCGTTTTCAAAAAATAGATGTTCCGGAGCCTACTGTTGAAGAAACTATAGAGATCCTCAAAGGATTGAAGTCAAAATTTGAAGATCATCATCAATTGCGATTTTCCCAAGCTGCACTTAAAACCGCTGCAATACTTTCTTCGCGCCATATAACGGATAGATATTTGCCAGATAAAGCTATTGATGTAATAGATGAGGCTGGCGCTTATCAGCAGTTATTATCCTCGTCAAAACGAAAAAAATTGATCAGTGTTGCAGACATTGAAATGATCGTTTCGAAAATTGCAAGAATACCAGCTAAAAGTATATCTTCCTCGGATAAGCTGCAATTGAAAAATCTTGAGGAAAATTTAAAAATGGTTGTCTTTGGGCAAAATGAGGCAATTTCGGCTTTAACCACCGCCATCAAGCTATCTCGTGCCGGCCTGAGGGATGGAGGAAAACCCATTGGGTCATTCTTGTTTGCTGGCCCTACGGGGGTCGGTAAGACAGAACTGTCTAAACAGTTATCTGAAGTTATGGGCATTGAGTTACTCAGATTTGATATGTCTGAGTATATGGAACGCCATACTGTGTCGAGGCTGATTGGTGCTCCCCCAGGCTACGTAGGGTTCGATCAAGGGGGCCTGTTGACAGATGCGGTCACTCAGAATCCCTATGCAGTGATATTGCTTGATGAGATAGAAAAAGCTCATCCTGAAGTATTTAACTTACTTCTTCAGGTTATGGATCACGGGACCCTAACAGACAATAATGGACGTAAAGCTGATTTCAGGAATGTCATACTGATTATGACCACCAATGCTGGCTCGCAAGAGATGAGCCGGGCCTCTATGGGCTTCACAAGCCAAGACCACAAAACTGATGGCATGGAAGCATTAAAGAATGTGTTTACCCCTGAGTTTCGTAATCGCTTAGATGGTATTATTCAATTCCGTCCATTGGGTGTTGATGTCATAAATACAGTAGTAGATAAGTTTTTATGCCAGCTGCAGCAGCAGCTGGATGACAAACGTGTTGTACTAGATGTAGATGAAAGTGCTAGGAAGTGGCTTGCAGTCAATGGTTATGATGAAAAAATGGGCGCGCGTCCTATGCAAAGATTGATCCTTGAAAAAATAAAAAAACCACTTGCCGAGCAGGTTTTATTTGGAAGTCTTGTTGGTGGGGGTGTGGTAAAAATTACTGTTGAGGATGAAGAAATCAGCGTTAATATTGAATCAGAAGCTGAGGTATTAGCCACATAAATAACAATAAGAGCCGTTTTATTGTTATCTTGCCCTGTAAGTTATACGACCCTTTGATAAATCATAGGGCGTTAGCTCGACTTTCACTTTGTCTCCAGTGAGTATGCGAATGTAATTTTTGCGCATTTTTCCAGATATATGCGCAAGGACCACATGGCCATTTTCAAGTTTTACTCGGAAGGTTGTATTAGGAAGCGTATCTATCACTTCCCCCTCCATCTCTATTTGTTCTTCTTTTGACATAATTTATGCTATCTCCAATCTTACAAGCGAGCCGCATTCTGCCTGAAAAAATCACAAAGTCAAACAAGCGGAGTCCATTGGCGGTCCTTAAGTATTTCTAGGGGTCGATAATTAGACTTATATGCCATTTTAGGACTATCTTTAATCCAATAACCCAAATAGAGATAAGATAGCTCCATCTCTCTTGCTAGCATAATTTCGGATAAAATAGTAAAAGTGCCCAGACTTCTCTTTTTGTGTTGGGGTTCTGTGGAATAATAGGTATAAATTGCAGATAAGCCATCTTCCAGGATATCGACAACTCCTGCAGCGATTAACTCATCGCCACACCTAATCTCTACTATCCTGCTATATTCGCGTAGATTACCTATAAAATCCCTAAACTGATTCAGATTAGGTGGAAACATATCTCCATCTGCATGCCTTGTATTTATATATCGTTTGTACAAAGGGTAGTGTTCTTGCTCATCAATTTGCGTTGATATCCAAACGGTTAAATCTTGATTGCGAGAACTACAGCGTTGTTGTTGGCGGCTGGGTTTGAATTTTTTGACTACCAGTCTTGCAGATATGCAGGCATTACATGCTTGGCATCTTGGCGCATAAAAATATTGACCGCTTCGACGAAATCCCATGTCTGAAAGTTGAGAATAAAACTGTGGATCTACTTCGATGTGTGAGTTTACTTCTAGGTTCAAGTCAGCGGAAGCAACAAATGCAGTTGTTGCTTCATTGCCCGGCAGATAGCTGCATGGATGAGGATCAGTCAAGAATAACCTTATTCTTCGTATATCTGGTGTTATATCGCGCGACATAATAATATTTTAATCATAGTTAAGGTTTTCAAGTACGGTCTAGATCAATTATACACTGCCATTGGCTGGGCCAAAAGCTTGGATTGTTTTGTAAAATTTCTAATTTTGAGAGAAATTCTTTTCGTGGTAGCTCTACACTACCCATAGACGTCAAATGATCGTTAGGTATCTGGCAGTCAATTAGTCCATTTTTTGTATATTTTTGCATTAAAAGAGCAAGCTGAACCAGAGCAATTTTTGATGCATTTGGCTTTAAACTGAACATTGATTCACCACAAAATACATCACCTACAAGCACCCCATACAGACCACCAACTAGATCGTTTTCTAGCCAAATTTCAAGTGAGTGAGCAAAACCTAACAAATGTAAATCTAAATAGGATTTTTGCATATTGGCATTTATCCATGTGCCATCACTACTATTTCTTCGCGACGTAGCGCAATGGCTCACAACAGATTGAAATGCACTGTTGATTCGTACTTCCCAGGAATAATTTCTGATAATTTTTTTTAGAGAACGAGAGATTTTTATGTCTTTCGGATAGATAACTGATCTTGGATTTGGTGACCACCATAGAATTGGTCGACTTTCTTCATACCAAGGAAATATTCCTTGCTGGTATGCCTTAAGCAGGGTTTCTGGTTTAAGGTCGCCACTGAAGGCTAGAAGACCATTGGGTTCTTCTAGCGCAGTTTCTGGATCAGGAAAGTTTAGATTACAGGAATCCAGACAGGCAAGGGCAGATAACAATCTAGTTACGCCAAGTCGTCAAGGTATTTTTCTGCATCTAGTGCAGCCATGCAGCCAGATCCAGCAGAAGTTATTGCTTGGCGATATACGTGGTCAGCTACGTCTCCGGCTGCAAAGATACCTGGAATACTGACAGCTGTTGCATTTCCCTCTAATCCGCCTTGAACAATAATATACCCATCCCTCATTTTTAGTTGGCCCTTAAAAATGTCCGTATTTGGCTTATGTCCAATAGCTATAAATACTCCACTCACTTCAATGTCTAAGTCTATTTCTTTTAGTGTGCTCCTTAATGCCAATGACGTTACACCTGCGTCATCACCTTTTATTTCGTTTAGCTTATAATTCCACAGTATATTGATGTTGCCATTTTTGGCCCGCTCTAAAAGTTTGTCACGTAGTATTTTTTCTGACTTTAGCGTGTCCCTGCGATGAATTAATGTGACCTCGCTACAAATATTAGAGAGATAAAGTGCTTCTTCGACTGCAGTATTTCCACCACCGATAACAGCTACTTTTTTTCCTCTGTAGAAAAATCCGTCGCAAGTAGCGCATGCGCTGACACCTCTGCCCATAAAAACTTCTTCAGATGGGAGCCCTAAATACTGGGCAGAGGCCCCGGTGCATATTATTAATGAATCGCAGCTGTAGCTGCTACTTCCTTTTAACTGAAAAGGTTTTTTGCTTAAATCAAGACTATCTATGTGATCAAAAATAATTTTTGTGTCAAAACGCTCGGCATGTTCCTGCATTCGCAACATAAGGTCTGGACCCTGAAGGCCATGAGGATCACCCGGCCAATTATCAACATCTGTAGTGGTAGTTAATTGCCCGCCTTGTTGTATTCCGGTGATGATGACTGGATTGAGGTTTGCTCGTGCTGCATAAATTGCCGCAGTGTAACCAGCAGGGCCAGACCCCAGAATAATTAATTTATGGTGTTGAATTTCTGACATAAAAGACTTCCAAATATAAGTGAATATTTTCAATATAATAATGAATATGCATTAATAGGAAAAGTAAGATTTTACTATCGCGCTTATTTATCAAACTTATAACATAATCTTATGAGATTGGTCTCTAGTATTTACAACCACTGCGTTTACAATAGCCTTATAGATAGTTAATTGGGATGGCAGTTTTGAATAGAGAAAAACAACCTAATAAGCCCTCATTGGCGAACAGCGAACAATTGCAGCCGTCAAAAATTAAGCTTATCTTAAAAGAGGGGGCTCTCATTGGTTGGCTATTTGTATGTATATATTTATTAATTGCACTAGCAACCCATTCTTCTGAAGATCCTGGTTGGTCGCATGCCGGCAATGCTGGCTATGTTTTGAATGCTGGCGGATCTTTAGGTGCCTGGCTATCAGATGTGTTTTTTTCTTTGCTTGGCTGCGTGGCTTACCTGCTACCTATGCTGCTTGCATTAAAAGCATGGAACGTATTTAGAACCCACCGTGATAATAAGTCTGGATTTGATAGCCTCGTGTTCATCCTTCGTATTTTAGGGCTTACGATGGTTTTGGTCAGCGCAACAGCCTTAGCTGCTCTCCATTATGGCAGTCTGGAAACCTCATTGCCTTTCGGTGTTGGTGGTATTCTTGGTTCATCGATAGAAGTGGCAGCAACGGCTGCCTTTAACAGTATAGGTAGCACCCTTATTTTAGTGGCTATTTTCTTGTTTGGGATGACAGTTTTCACTGATATATCTTGGCTTGCCCTAATCGAGTGGATTGCTAGCGGAGTGTTAAGACTCAGTGAATATGTAAGTCGTCGTATAGCTACACTGAAAGCAAAAAGAAGCGAGAGGATTCAAGCCATGCTGGCACAACAGCATCGCAAAGAGGTTAAAGAAACCCGGGCGGAAAGAGATGTAACCAGGAGGCCTTTAAGTATTCAGCAGCCATCCAGGAAACCCGCATCTAGCAATCGTGTAGAAAAAGAAAAACAGACATCTTTTTTTATAGATAAAAATCTAGCGACGCTTCCAGCGTTAGGCTTGCTGGATAAGGCTGACAATAATACAGGCAAAGCCTTTTCTAAAGATTCACTTCAAGCCATGTCCAAGCAGCTAGAGCTAAAATTACAGGACTTTGGCATCAGCGCCGAAGTAATAGAAGTATTGCCTGGACCAGTTGTTACGTGTTTTGAGATACAGCCAGCTGCTGGCATCAAAGCGAGCAGAATAAGTGGTCTTTCTAGAGATCTTGCGAGATCGCTTGCAGTTGTTAGTGTCAGGGTGGTAGAAGTGATACCCGGGAAATCTTATGTCGGTATTGAAATCCCTAACGAACATCGCGAAATGGTACGTCTTAGTGAGGTTCTTTCTTCCGAGGTTTATGAGCAGGCAAAGTCGCCATTAACTTTAGCTCTTGGTAATGATATTTCTGGCTTGCCTGTATGCGCTGACTTAGCAAAAATGCCGCATTTGCTAGTAGCCGGAACTACTGGTTCTGGAAAATCTGTTGGCATTAACTCAATGCTATTGAGCTTGCTGTATAAATCCACCCCAGAAGATGTGCGGCTTATTTTAATTGACCCTAAAATGCTGGAGTTATCTGTTTATGATGGTATTCCTCATTTGCTGACACCGGTTGTCACAGATATGAAGGATGCAGCCAGCAGCTTAAGGTGGTGTGTGGGTGAAATGGAGCGCCGCTATAAGCTAATGTCGGCACTGGGAGTTAGAAATCTTGCTGGCTATAACAAAAAAATTATGGATAGTATTGCTGCAGGCAGCCCTCTTGTTGACCCACTGTGGAAGCCAGATGAATTTTTTAATGAAGAAGATAGCAGCTCGCCTCCTAGTTTAGATAAATTACCTTGTATAGTGGTTGTGATTGATGAATTTGCTGACATGATGATGATTGTCGGCAAAAAAGTGGAACAACTCATTGCCCGTATTGCACAAAAAGCTAGAGCGGCGGGTATACATTTAATATTGGCCACCCAGAGGCCTTCGGTGGATGTTATTACTGGATTGATTAAGGCAAATGTTCCCAGCCGAATTGCTTTTCAGGTTTCCTCAAAGATTGATTCAAGAACTATTCTTGATCAAAGCGGGGCAGAGTCGCTTTTGGGCCACGGTGACCTTCTTTATCTTCCTCCTGGGACAAGTATACCCATTAGGGTTCATGGAGCGTTTGTAGACGATCATGAAGTCCATAAAGTTGTTGCAGATTGGAAGAGCAGGGGTGTTCCAGAGTATCTAGAAGACATAACAAGCGAGGCGATCACTAGTAATATTCCTGTCCCAGGTTATGGTGATGACGGAGGGGGTGGCGATCAAGAGTCTGACCCTTTGTATGATGAGGCTGTTTCTTTTGTCATTCAAACACGGAAGGCATCAATCTCTTCTGTCCAAAGAAAACTACGTGTTGGTTATAACAGGGCGGCAAGACTTGTAGAGCAAATGGAAGCATCAGGCGTTGTAAGCGAAATGGGCTCAAATGGTAACAGGGATGTCTTGGCTCCAGATAATTCTGGAGATTAGCTATGAAAGATACGTTGGTTGTTATATTTTTGGTTCTCATCTGGGGTAACTTTGCTGTTAAGGCAGATGGCCAGCTAAAAAATGATATTGCCCCGACGTGTACAGCTAGCTTGCAAGATGTGCTTTCCTCTATTCGCACTATAGACACTGACTTCAAGCAAATAACCTACACTGAAAAAGGCGAGATTATTCAAGAAGTAGAGGGCCATTTGATAGCAGAGCGGCCAGGGAATGTAAGCTGGATTACTAAAGCTCCAATGGAACAACACATTATTTCTGACAATGAAAATCTATGGATCTACGATCCCGATCTTCAGCAGGTATCTATCGGTGAATTTAATCATGAATTATCTAAAAATCCTGCCATTTTATTGGTCGGTAGTGTTGATAACATTGAGTTAAGCTACAATGTGAGTTGCAAGCACAGTAGCACTAATGATTTTTTACTTACCCCTGTTGCCACTGATAGTCTTTATCAAAAATTAGAGATGAGTTTTATTAACAAGACTCCTGTCTCCATGGTGTTGTCCGACTCCCTTAGCTATAGAACTGAAATTGATTTTATAGATACCCGCATGAATCAGATTCTTGCACAGAAGAGTTTTCAGTTTTCTCCGCCTGAGGGTGTAGACATCATTAGGTATAAATAGAAAAGATCTTTATGGTAGCCTTTAGTGTGGCTATTTTTTTAAATATTCGCTGCTACGAACAAGGAAATTATATAATGCAATGGTTGGCTGTAGCTTTTGGCGGGGCTTTGGGTGCCATGGGGCGCTTTGCTGTAAATACAGCTTTTGTGCCTATGTTTGGAGGCAGACTCTTTATGAGCACACTAGCAGTCAACGTAGTTGGCTCTGCTCTTATGGGCCTCTGTTATGTCTTGATTATCGAGAGAGGAGTTTTTCCTGCTGAGCTTAAAAATATTCTGATGGTTGGCTTCTTGGGAGCGTTTACTACCTTTTCTTCTTTCTCGCTAGATACCCTCGATTTATGGCAAAATGGCCAACCTATACTTGCTACTGCTTATGTGGTTTTAAGTGTCGCTTTGTGCCTTATGGGGACGTTAGGTGCAATTTTTTTGACTCGTCTTTTCTAGGAATCATTTAAATCTTATGTTGGATATAAAACTTATTCGTTCTGAACCTGAAAAAATTGCCGCAAAACTAGTGATCCGTGGTTTTGTGCTAGACGTAAAATATATTAATGGGCTGGAGAGAGAGTATCGTCAGCTCCAAGATGCATCTCAATCCTTGCAGTCAGAAAGAAATGCATATGCAAAAATGATGGGCAAAGCTATTTCTGAAGCTAAAACTCAAGAAGAAATACCTCTACTAAAAGAGAGAGGTGAGGAGTTAAAACAAGCTTGCATCCATGCAGAAGAAGAGCTCAATAAAATACAAGATCAGCTTGAAGATTACATGAGCGGTATTCCAAATTTGCCAGATGATCATGTGCCGCCGGGGACTAATGAGGACGATAATCTAGAGATACGGCGCTGGGGGAAACCTCGCGATTTTACTTTTGAAGTTAAGGACCATGTTGATCTGGGCGAGCTTTCAGGGATGTTGGATTTTCAAGCTGGCGCAAAGATTACCGGCTCACGCTTTTCGGTTATGCGTGGTGGAATCGCTAGGATGCATAGGGCTTTAAGTCAATTTATGCTCGACACTCATCAAATCGAACACGGCTATGAAGAGGTAAATGTCCCCTATCTTGTCAACCGAGAGTCCCTTTATGGCACTGGACAGCTACCAAAATTTGAGGAAGATTTATTTAAACTACAAGACGAAAGAGAGTTTTACCTAATCCCCACAGCAGAGGTACCGGTAACTAATATATACCGTAATGAAATTATCGATGCCAGCCAGCTACCGATAAAGCTTACTTGTCACACTCCCTGCTTTAGAAGTGAGGCGGGGAGTTACGGCAAGGATACTAGAGGGATGATCCGTCAACATCAATTCGAAAAAGTAGAGTTAGTACAATTTGTGGAGCCAACAAAATCGGCTCAAGCGTTAGACCTCATTACGGACCACGCCGAAGCACTATTGCAGAAGCTAGGCTTGCCTTATAGGACGGTTATGCTGTGTGGTGGGGACATAGGGTTTTCAGCATCATGCACTCATGATATAGAGGTTTGGTTGCCCTCCCAGAAGCGTTACCGTGAAATATCTTCTTGCAGTAATTTTCGTGCATTTCAGGCCCGTCGTTTAAAAATTCGCTGGCGTAATCCTGAGACAGGTAAGCCTGAGCTGCTTCATACACTAAATGGATCAGGCTTAGCTGTTGGCAGAACACTTGTTGCTGTAATGGAAAACTATCAACTTGAAGATGGCTCTATCGAAATACCCAAAATACTTCAGAGGTACATGGGCGGGCAAACAGTTATTAGCAGTTGAAAATAAATCGAGTTACATTGATGCTATGGAATTTCTCCCCTTGTTTCACAACATTAGAAATCGTCGCTGCGTAGTTGTCGGTGCTGGATCTATAGCGCTAAGAAAACTTCGGCCTTTGTTAGAGGCAGGTGCGATAATTGATGTTATAGCACCAGACATTGATGAAAGAATAAAAGAATTAGCTAAAAAAAATTCTTTAAATTTAAATAAAAAATACTTTGAAAACAAAGATTTAAATGACGCTATTCTTGTTATTTCTGCCACTAATGTAAAAGAAGTCAATATTCAAGTCTCAAATCATGCTCAACTATTAAATATTCCAGTCAATGTTGTTGATCAGCCTGAATTGTGTACCGTTATCTTTCCTTCTATTGTTGATAGGAGTCCCATGTTGGTGGCCATCAGCAGTGGCGGTTCTGCGCCAGTGTTGGCAAGAATGCTGAGGACAAAGTTGGAAGCAATAATTCCTTCAGGGTATGGCAGTCTGGCCAAGCTTGCAGGTAAATTTCGCCCACTGGTTAAAGAAAAAATTTCCGACCCAAATGGTCGAAAAGCTTTTTGGGAGGATGTGTTTTCAGGAGATATAGCCGAACTGATTTATTCAGAAAAAAATGAAGCTGCTGAAATCGAGCTACAAAAAAAAATAGAACACAATAAGGCCGAAAAATTAGGTGAAGTTTATCTTGTTGGCGGCGGTCCAGGCGACCCAGACCTTTTAACTTTCAGGGCATTAAGATTGATGCAGAAAGCAGATATAGTCCTTTATGATAGGCTGGTATCTAAGGAGGTATTGGCTTTGGTTAGAAGGGATGCCGAGTTGATATTTGTTGGAAAAACAGCAGGTGATCATCCAATTACTCAAGAAAACATAAACAAAAAATTAGTTGAATTTGCCCAACAAGGGAATCGTGTTCTTCGCCTAAAAGGCGGAGATCCATTTATTTTTGGTCGAGGAGGGGAGGAGATAGAGCACTTGGGTGACCATGGAGTGCCATTTCAGGTAGTGCCTGGCATTACAGCTGCTTCAGGTTGCGCAAGCTATGCAGGAATTCCTCTGACGCATCGCGATCATGCGCAATCTGTGCGGTTTATTACAGGTCATCAAAAAAATAATGAATTAAATTTAAATTGGGCAGAATTAATTGCACCAAATCAAACCCTAGTTTTTTATATGGGATTAAACGGACTTGAGATAATCTGTGAAAAATTAATATCTTTTGGAATGGATTCGCTCACACCTGCAGCCTTGATAGAAAAGGGAACAACTAGAAGTCAGCATACATATGTAGGAAATTTGTTAACCCTGCCAGGCAAGGTAAGGGAAGGTAAAGCAAAGGCACCAACATTAATTATTATTGGTTCAGTGGTTTCGCTGCACAGTAAGTTGTCATGGTTTAAATGCTAGATTTATTCGGATTTTTTTATGAAGTATGATTTTGATTTATTTGTAATTGGAGCTGGATCGGGTGGTGTCAGAACGGCACGCATGTCAGCAAGTAAGGGTCTTAAAGTAGGTATAGCTGAATATCAGGCACTAGGTGGTACTTGCGTTAATGTTGGGTGTATCCCAAAAAAACTATTCGTTTATGCTTCCGAATACAGCCACATTTTTGATCAAGCCGAAGGATTTGGTTGGAGTATAGCTAAAACTGAGTTTAATTGGGATATATTGCGAGAAAACAAAAATAAAGAAATAGAGCGGCTAAATAAAATATATAACAATCTACTCGATCATGTTGGGGTGAAAGTAATACGAGGTAGGGCATCTATTCTTGATCCTCATAGTGTAAAAGTGGGCAATAATGTCTACACGGCCAAAAATATCTTAATTGCAACTGGTGGAACACCATATATTCCAGAATTTCCAGGAAGCAAACTGGTTGTGACTTCAAATGAAGCATTCTATTTAAAAGAATTACCAAGAAAAATTATTATTGTTGGCGGTGGTTATATAGCAGTTGAGTTTGCTGGTATCTTCAAGGGTCTGGGTGTTGAAACACATCTTGTTTATAGGGGGCCTTTATTTCTGAAAGGTTTTGATAGTGATGTTAGAAATAAAATTAAAGAAGAATATGAAAATCAAGGAGTTGTATTACACTTCTCAACAGATGTTGAAGAAGTTAAAAAAATAAATAGTGGATATTGCGTACGATTGTCTACAAAAGAAGAGATTGACGTAGATCTAGTTATGTATGCAACTGGACGAATACCTAATATTAAAGATCTGGGTCTAGAATCATTAAACATTAAAACCAAAAGCAACGGTACAATCATTGTTGATGATTACTTTAACACTTCAGAGCCTAGTATATATGCATTAGGTGATGTCATTGGACGTATTGAGTTAACCCCGGTAGCTATAGCTGAAGGTATGGCTCTATCTAATTTTTTTGTGACAGGAATGCGGTCATCAGTCGATTACACCAATATACCAACAGCCATCTTTAGCCAGCCAAATTCGGCCTCTGTGGGGCTAACAGAAGAGGAAGCGATAAAGATTCACGGAATCGACCTACGCATCTATAAAAGCCAGTTTAGGCCGATGAAAGCAACTCTAGGTGGTGGAGACAGCAAGGTTTTCATGAAGCTGATTGTCATACATAGTTCTGATGTAGTTATTGGATGTCATATGGTTGGAGACTATGCTGGAGAAATCATTCAGGGTCTTGCTGTTGCGATAAAAGCAGGTGCGACGAAGCAAAATTTTGATAGCACTGTCGGTATACATCCGACAGCTGCAGAAGAGTTCGTAACAATGAGGCAGCCTGTAGATTAGTTTTGATTTGAAAAGGACTTCTGTTGCTCTGTGTATAATTGCGCATAATGTATATTATGTTAAATACAATGCTATAACTAGATTGGATACATAGTCTCACCTGTAGCCATGTAAACCCGGGATGTTAATACAATAGCTGCAATCTATTTGCTAGCCAGTGTAATGTTAAGCGCACTTTAGTAATGAGATGGAAATTTTTTTAATAAACGTTTTTATAAGGCTGGGGTTAGCAATAAGTAGAGCATATTAAGTGGCCCTCTTTTTGGTATCTAGCTTGTCAGGACCCAACTAAATCTTTGAGCCGTGGAAGTAGCATGTGTGCAATTGTAAGGCTTGCTAGCACTGGGAAAACAATCAGCAGGCTACTGAGATCATAGCTCCATTCAACCAGGAAGATAAATAGCGAAATTGGCGCTGTAAAAATAATCAACCATAATGCATCAGGTATAAACTTAAAATCGAAGGCTAGCATGGCTCTGAGGCCATGTAGTCCACAAAAGTATAGACCAAACCATACAAGTGGGCTCAGGTAATAAGCTAGGATGATTAAAAGAAACAGCTCTAGTATTGCTAGTTTTAAAGCAACAGGCTCTTTTTTCTCTTTTTGTAACATTCTAAAAATTAAACAGGAAACAAAAATAAGGATGCTGAGTACGACTAGCATCCTTATAACGCCAAAGATTTCAGTGCTAATGCTTACTGAGGTCAATTCAAGAAATAAGAGATAAACAAGCGAAGGCTTAAAGAGGACTGGAAGGAATGTCATTGTAAATCCCCAGCAAATTTTGGGTATCAATCCTTTGTTACCCAAAAAACTTAGGTCAGATAAGCCAAAATGGATGGACGACAGCAATAAAAGCAAAACCAAGCCGCAGAAAGGTGAATAAATCCAAACTATCGCCCCCAGTGAGACTAACAGGATATAAAGTGCATATAGTTTGATTTTAGCGCCCACTTTATCAGAGTGCTCCCAGATTATCTTACCATCAAGCGCCCCATGGCCAACACCAAGAGTACCAATAAGACACAGGGAGAGAAAAATAATAGTATTACCGATACCATTGAGTGATATGTTGATGTCTGCCAAAGAACTAGACTGCGATGTTAGGCATATATAAAGAATAACAAGAGAGAGAGAGACAAAGAATATTTGATGTCTGTTAATTTTGGTCATCATCTTTTACTTTAAAAAGCCCCTTAAGCATAAGCATTTTTGGCATACTTAATAATATGCCGATTAGGTCTGATCTTGAAGCCTCGTCTGACAGAAACCTAACAAGAGATGGCATAGATGCCCTTTCAAAAAGTGTCATAAACAAATAAGGCCCTTTTTCGGGATGACTATAGATAACATTGAGAAAAATTTTATCAAGCCAATTCAGCAAAAAGTTGGGCTTGTATTTAAATTGAGATATATTTCTCTCGTTAATATTCTGCAATTGTAATGTTAGCACCCAGTTAGCAATTCGCCTCATTGAGTATCCCGATGAGGCTCTTATCATTCCGGCGCCGGTGCCAATTCTTAAAATTCCTTGTTCCTCGTCAGGATCAATAACTGCCATGGGGATGATTGCTTTTTCCTGTCTTATAGTTTTATAAGATCCATATTTTTTTAGAAGTTTAGCGTGGCTGCTTTCAATTTTCTTAAGATTTGGTAACGATGAGAAAACTGTGGTTTCAACAAGCGCCCTCTTTTCTGAAAATGGAAGCAGGTAATTAAATTCAACTTCATCTTTGTTGTGACGGAATGACATTAACGTTACTTCATTAGGGTTAAATTGTGCCTGGTCAGTTTCTATTTCATGGCCAATAAAAGCTTGCTTGATAAATGATGACTTGATTTCATGAGGCTTAAAGTTGCTTCGACTATCAATAATACATTTTGTGTAATATGTTCCATTGGTTGTTGTTATCTCATGGGTGCCATTTCTGTGGATTATCCGGTCAACCTTTTCATTACTGATAGTTGTAACTTTTGGCGCGCAAGCCTCCGTTAGTTTTTTTAGGGTCTCTCCGCCATCAAAGCAAACATATTTATACGGATTAATATGTCTTTTGATTTCAGTACCGGCTTCATTGAGTGCTACCTTGCTCCAGATTTTTTTGGGCTTTAGATGGAATTGATCTGTGATGTTGTGCAAGCCAGGCCCCTCCCAAACACAGAAGGTTTGATCCTGTTTGATGCTGTTTTTTTGCTCTAAAAGTAGAATAGACTGATTAGTAGATTTCTTTATGTATTGACTCAAAAACATTAGGCTAGAGAGCCCTGCTCCAATAACGATTAGATCGTGTATATTTTTCATTCTATGTGTGCATCAGGAAGAGCTGCTAGGGGCCGATGAAGATCTTTGTTATGGTTGTCGATGCTTTTCTTCTTTTTCCACTGAAGAAGTACCTTAATTGTAATCAGAATTTTTTCAGCTTTATTTAGATAAACGCGCGAACTCTGATACGGTATTTTGTTGCTAGTAATTTTCCCACCAATAGCCTGGTAAAGTTTAGCTGCAATCATTACTGCTCTTGCAGTTTTAGGGGGCAGATGCATAATCCCTTTTTTACCGCTCTCATAATAACCATCTGCATAGCTCAGAAGCAGATTTCTTGTACTGTCAATCTTCCTTGCATCACTGTTGGATGGATTTTTAAATTTTTCAAGTGGTAGATTAATCATATTTTTTGGTAAATAAATTCTCTCTATTTCGGCATCCTCTCTAATATCGCGACATATATTGGTAAGCTGCATGGCAACCCCAAGATCAATAGCAAAATATTTTAACTGATGATCTTTTATTCCGATAACATCGCAAATCATCAAGCCTACGGCACCGGCAACTTGATAGCAATACACAAGCAATTCATCAATATTTTTGGGCTGATTGTATGCAATATCACTTGCCTGGCCCTTTAGGAATTCTCTAATAATAGCCTCTCTGGGTAAGATGCTTTTTTTCATTCCTTTAAATTCGTCAAAAGCGCCAGAGAATTTATCCTTCTCCCATGCATTGGCAATGGAATAAAAGTCTTCGTAGAAGCCATCCCCAGCAGGAGCATTATCTATTAAGTCATCTATGCGGCGACAAAATGCATAAATCGCATATAAGTGCCCAGCAGTTTTTTTTTCAAGAAACCATGTCGCCCAAAAAAAAGTCTTCCCGTGTTGTCTCATTACTCCTGAGTAGTTGCTCATGAGTATATAATCTTTTCAACTACTTTAGCGGAATTGATCACTCCAGGGACCCCAGCTCCAGGATGAGTCCCCGCCCCAACATAAAATAAGTTTTTGTATCTATCATCTTGATTGTGAGTTCTAAACCATGCTGATTGGGTTAAGATTGGAGCAATTGAGAACCCGCTACCAAAAGGTGTTCTATAGTTTTCTTTGAAGTCCTCCGGTGTCATTGAAAAGACTTCCCTCGCGTTTGTAGTAATTCCAGGCATGATTGTTTTGTCAAGTGCTTCTAATATTTTTCTAGAAAAGGATTCTTTAATCTCCCCCCAGTTTTGATTTCCTTTTAGGTTTGGCACTGGCACAAGAGCGTAGTAACTATCATGGCCTGTTGGCGCAAAAGACTTATCGGTGCATGTAGGCCTATGTAGATATATTGAAAAATCATCTGCCAAATGGTGGTTTTCAAATATATCCTCTAAGAGTTCCTTGTACCTAGGCCCCATCCAAATTGTATGATGAGCTACATTTTCGTAGCATTTAGTCGAACCAAAAAATAATACAAACAACCCCATGGAATGTTTTGCATATTTTTTTATTAGACGATTATGCATAGAAATCTTTTCATTTTTTAGTAACTCTGTTGATACTTGGATTGGATCAGCATTACTAACAACATAATCAAACGCTTTGCTTTCACCATTCGTAAAGTTAACTCTGGTTATTAGCTTCCCAGATGTAGAAAAGTGACTGACATCAGAGTCATAATTTATTTCAATGCCGTTGCGGATCATTAGTTTTTCTAGCTCTGATACCAGCTTGCCTGTACCACCCATGCAGAAGAAAATTCCCCATTTTTGTTCTAATGCATGAATTAGAGAGTATATGGAAGAGGTGGTAAAAGGGTTACCCCCTACTAGTAATGGCTGTATTGAAAATGCTTGACGTAAGTTGGGGTGCTTTAAGTGTTTAGATACGAAGCTGTACACAGACCGATAACCCTTCATTTTTATAATAGCTGGCGCATATCGAAGCATTGTTGTCAGTTTACCAAAGGGGTGGCCTGCTAATTTTTCATAGCCAAGCTTAAAGATTGCTTCTGACTCTTTGAGCATGTTGAAATAACCTGAAACATCCTCAGGGGATATTTCTTTAATCTGAGCAAGCATTTTTTCTCGATCTGGGCCGTAATCAAATTCAGTTTGATCATGAAAGTGGAATCGATACCAGGGGTCCAGAGGTCTGAATTCCAAAAAGTCTTCTAAATTCTCTCCAAACAAGCTAAATAACTCATAAAATAGATTAGGGGCTGTAATTACCGTGGGTCCAGCATCGTGCACGTAGCCGCCCCTCTCAAATACCTGAGCCCTTCCTCCCAGCTTGCTTAACCTCTCATAGATGGTTACTTGGTCGCCTTTTGCCCTTAGTCTTATTGCAGCAGCAATTCCACCAAACCCTCCTCCAATAACAGCAATTTTTTTCATATTAACTCTAACCTTTTGGCGATTTCATCTTTTAATGACTCAATAACGGGCTGAATAATTATAGGTAATCGATGTACATTATTCATGGCATTACTCAATATATGAGCTACTTCATTTTGTGATTCCTTAAAATGTTTTTTAGAGATAAAATCATTAAGTTTTTCTGGTTGACTGAATACAATCTCTTTTTCTGAGCTTGATAGCCCGTCTAAAACCCTGATAATCATAAAATTTGGATGCCCTTTAAGAAAGTCAGAAGAAGCTTCTTGTTCGCAACCCGTAATGTTTTCAATGTCGTTTAAATACTGATAGGCGAGCCCAAACTCGTTAGAAATTTCTTTTAAAGCTAAGCATTCATCTTCAGATAATTCTCTACATCGAAACATACCCATCATAGGCAATGCAATTAGCGGAGCTGTTTTTTCGATAGCTATTTTTCGACACTGATCTTTATCGAGGGTTCGGTGGTCCAAACTTACATCCAATGATTGCCCAAATATAATTTCTTTTACTGAGCATGACAGGAGTTTTAATAATATATTTTGATGCCAACCTTGTTCAATCTCGGTTAGCTTCCTAAATGATTCTGCAATTAAGTAATCACCAGTGCATATGGCGGCAGGAATACCAAACTCTTTCCACAACGATTTCTTTCCTCGCCGCATTGAGTCTTCATCGCAGATATCATCATGTAGAAGCGAGGCGCTATGGATAAGCTCGCATACTACTGCCCACTTAATGTAGGTTTGGCTAGACAACCCTAGGAGTCCACCAGAGGCCAATGCTAGCCTAGCTCTTATCCATTTTCCTTTGGATTCATTATGATGCTTTAACCAGTCAGATATAAAAGACTCTTTTACGTCAAAACTTTTAGCAAACTCTTGCTTCACAACATGAAGAAATTCATCTGCCTCTGGAGGCATATGGTATTTCATAGGTTTTCTCATATATTATAGTATAAAAAAACGCGCCACTTAGGCGCGTTTTTTCTGAAGCTCCCTGCTAATTAAGCACCAGCATCAGATTTGCGTTGAGCAATCATATAAATCATAACACCGAAGCCTGCTTTAGCAATAACATCAGCAATAGTATATCCAACTTGTACAGCTGGGTTAATTACCCCTAGCTCCAAGCTACTATTACCAAGCATTGGTAGAATAAATACTAATGGATAAAAGCACCAAGATAGGAGTGTTAAAGTTCTTGCATTAGCAACTAAGCCTTTAACATCAGCAGGCTGAGCTTCTATTGATGCGCTCAAACCTCCAATCAACTCTTTTACAATATAAAGGAAGGGGATCATTGCAGCAATCCACCACATCCAACGTTCATCACCTGTAGTGGCAACTTCACCTGGGTAACCCAGAATAATCATTAATGCTGAAGCGATTGCTAGCTTGGTGCCTTTAGAGTAAGTATCTTCTTTACTTAGCCTCATTACTAAAATTAGTTCTAGCAAAAGCAAAGGAACGGTTAATAGCCAATCAACATAACGATATGCGTCATTGAATGCTGCACCAGTTGAGGTTACTACGCCTTCTTTTAAAGAATATGCATGCTCGAAGCTTTCAAACATTCTAACGTAATGATAGAACGCGATTAAGCATACTAAGCCTGACAAAGTAAGCGCTGTTCTGTAGGCTGGAGCAACTTGAGAGCGCTGAGCAAACATGAACACTGTTGCTGCACCGAATGTTGCGATAGCAAAAGACAGCGAGTTAAACACAAGATTATAGCCGCCTAATTCCATTCTATTTCCCTTTAAGAAAATATAATTTTTATAATATCTTCTATAACCTGATTCAGATAAAACCATGGAAGGTATTATAAAAATTAGCGCTATAGGGCTAAATGAAGTGCCCCATAACGCCAAACTTGCTACTTGGTATTCGAACTACAGGTTATTAAGCCTTAGACGAAGAAGTAGCTGCTACCCAGATAACAACACCGAATGCAATCTTGTTAACAAAGTCAGCAAGGTTGTAAACAAGGTTTAGGGAACTTGCTGCATCTACAGACATAGTTCCATCTGCGCCAACACCTAAGAAGTAGCCTATTGGATAGATTGACCACCCAACAGTCACAATCAAGCGTAGTGCGTTGAAGGCAGTTTTACTTGCTTCAGTACCTTGAGACGCGCTGATTTCGCTAGCTTCACCTAGGAATATCTCGTAGATGATATAGATCCAACCAGCCATACCGATGGCGAATCCAAGCCAGATATTCATTGCTCCAACTTCTCCAAGATACCCACCGACTAGCATCACAACCGATGCAACCAGTAGCTTCCAGAACAAAGCAGCACGAACTACAGCTATAGCAGAAAGAATCAAGAAGAACTCGACAATCTGCAGTGGCACAGTCAATAACCAATCAACGTAGCGGAAAACTGTAGGGCTTGCACCTGTATCGACCCAAACTCCTCGCATGTAGAAGTAGTGAATCGCTGCGATACCAGTTACCATTGCGGCAACAGTTAATGATGTTTTCCACTTGCCTTCCGCGCGGTCGCGCTCAACAGTGAAAAAATAAGTTGCCGCAACCATTGCTGCGGAAATAATCCAGAAACTAACTCCTGTATAATCACTAGGATTCAAACCTGTCGTTTCCATGTTTCTCTCCCTTTACTATTGTTGTTTTAGTTACGTAACACACAAAATGAAGTCCATTATTGAAACTTCACGAAAGCCTTATAGTACAAGTCTCTGCTTGCTTAAGGGTTTACGCATAGTAAAGATGAGGTGCGTAAGCAGATTAGTCAATAATTTTTTTGTAAGTTTCAGCAATTAAATATACCTTTTTAAAAAATACATAATAATATCATATACATGTATTTTTTTTATCAATCTGATAGTTTTAATCTATGATTACTTACACATGCAAGCCTTGATTCAATGGATAAAGATCTACGCATGAATAAATAGATTAAATCCGCCTATTCTGGCAATATTATGAATATTAAAATTTCAACGTGTCTTCTGGGGTAATGATGTCTTTTAATAGCTTTCCTGATAAAAAAATTATAGCTAATTTAAGCGCTAAAATGCTTTTAGAAATAGGCGCAATTAATTTTAGACCAAATGATCCATTTATACTTACTTCAGGCAAGACTAGCCCTGTGTACATTGACTGCAGAAAGATTATCTCTTTTCCGAGAGTTAGGTCCGCCCTGATGGATTTTGGTGCCTCCATCATACTTAGGGATATTGGATTTGAGTCTATTGATGCTGTTGCGGGCGGCGAAACTGCTGGAATACCTTTTGCTGCTTGGTTGTCAGAGCGACTTTCCTTGCCAATGCAGTATGTGAGAAAAAAACCGAAAGGTTTCGGAAGGGACGCCCAAATAGAGGGCTTTATAACTGAAGGGTCGAAGGTTTTGCTGGTAGAGGATCTAACTACCGATGGCCAAAGCAAAATTCTTTTTTGTGACGCTCTTCGTAAAGCAGGTGCCCAGGTATCGGACACTTTTGTTATATTCTTTTATGACATTTTCCCCGAGACGCGTGAGAATTTGGCAAAAAATGGCGTTAACCTCCACCACCTTGTCACCTGGTGGGATGTTTTGGCTGTCTGCAAAGAGACTAGCTTTATAGATATTAGCTCTATTTCTCAAATTGAGAATTTTTTAAACTCCCCAGATGAATGGTCCCTAAATAACGGAGGAAAGGAAGTTTAATTATTTAATAATTTCATTATCTTATAATATTTTTATAATGTTATTTATTGTATTTTACAAAGCTATAATCAGCCATTTTTTCGTTCCCAGAACTAGTAACCACTATGATTAAATCACTTACGCCCGAACAAGTCGCTTTTATTGACAAAGAGCATATTTGGCACCCCTACTCTTCTTTGTTAGACCCAATTCCAGCCTATCATGTGGTCAGCGCCACAGGTGTGCGTTTGACTTTGTCGGATGGAATAGAGCTTATTGATGGCACATCATCTTGGTGGTCAACCATTCATGGCTACAACCACCCTATTTTAAATGAAGCCATAGTAACCCAGATGAGAAAAGTTGCTCATGTCATGTTTGGCGGCATAACCCATGAGCCAGCAGCCTTGTTGTGTAAAAAATTAGTTGATATAACTCCGATTGGTTTAAATAAAGTCTTTCTGTGTGACTCTGGGTCTGTGAGTGTAGAAGTTGCACTTAAGATGGCCCTTCAGTACTGGTCATCGCAAGGGCGCCATGATAAGTCTCAGTTTCTTAGCTTTAAGAAAGGTTACCATGGAGATACCCTGGGCGCGATGTCGGTATGCGACCCCCACAGTGGCATGCACTCTTTATTTGGAGACACTCTTGCCAAGCAATTTTTTGCAGAACCACCAGGCTGCAGTTTTGACGGTGTCTGGGAGGAGCACTTCTTGTCTGATGTTAGGCTGAAGCTTGAGAGGTGCAGTCAGACTATTGCCGCGGTTATTATAGAGCCAATCATGCAAGCTGCCGGCGGCCTTAATTTTTATTCTCCATCTTATCTAGCAGGATTGCGTAAACTATGTGATGAGTTCGATGTTTTGTTGATTGCTGACGAGATAGCTACTGGTTTTGGGCGTACAGGTAAGCTGTTTGCATGCGAATGGTCAAATATTACTCCTGATATTCTTTGTCTGGGGAAAGCGCTAACAGGGGGTTATATGACCCTAGCTGCAACGCTATGCACTAGCAAGGTAAGCGATACAATTTGTTCCGGAGGGTCTGGAATTTTTATGCATGGCCCTACATACATGGGGAATCCTCTTGCATGCGCTGTTGCAAATGCAAGTATTGAGTTGTTGCTTGGCAGTGATTGGGAGTCTGATATTTCGAGGATTGAAGCTCAGTTGTCTGATGAGTTGTCTGAGGTTGTTTCTTGCAATGCTGTAAAAGATGTTAGGTGCTTGGGGGCTGTAGGTGTTGTTGAAATGCTACATCAGGTTAATGTTGGGGAAATTCAAAAAGAATTTGTCGCGGAAGGCATATGGGTCAGGCCTTTTGATACCAGAATTTATATCATGCCGGCCTACAACATCTCCCCGAAAGACCTAAACAAACTTACTGGTGGAATTTCTAGAGTCATCCGCAAGGTCTTTCAATAACCTTGTCTTTGTTGGGCTATTAATGTGATTCTACGAACTTCCCTTTTCTAGTGAATATAAACCTACAGCCTTATTGAGCTTTTCTAAAAAAGGGACGCTATAAGTTCGAGCCTTCCTCGCTCCTTCACACAAGATCGACTCTATGTAATCTGGGGACTCCATTAGCTCGTTATAGCGGACTCTGGGACCCTCGATCTCTCCATTCACAAGCTCAAATAGTTGTTTTTTTGCTTCACCCCAAGCGATACCGTTTTCAAACTCTTTGCGCATATAGTCGGTCTGCTTCTGTGGCGCAAATGCTTTCCAGATCTGGAAAATAGCTGATGTTTCAGGATCCTTGGGTTCTCCTGGCTCCAACAAGTTTGTTTTGATCTTGTTGATATGTTTTTTTAGTTGATTTTCAGGCAAAAATAGCGGGATTGTGTTGCCGTAACTTTTGCTCATTTTCCGACCATCCAATCCTTGAAGTACAGCTGTTTCGCTATCGACGACAGCCTCTGGTAAAGAAAAGTGTTTCCCATAAAGATAGTTAAATCGCTGGGCAATATCGCGAGCCATTTCTATATGCTGTATCTGGTCCCTCCCTACAGGAACTTTCGTTCCATTAAACATTAGAATGTCTGCGGCCATTAGTACTGGATATGAGAATAACCCCATAGCTACACCAAAGTCATTATCTTCTCCGGAGTCTATATTCTTTTGAGTTGCATCCTTGTATGCGTGTGCCCTGTTCATGAGCCCTTTTGGAGCAATACAGTTTAGGTACCAGCATAGCTGGGGAATTTCTGGGATATCAGATTGACGATAAAATGCAACATTATTGGGGTCTAAGCCGAACGCTAGCCATGTTGCGGCAATTTCTTGGGTAGATTTATGAACAACTTGCGGATCCTGACATTTGATTAGAGCATGAAAATCAGCGAGAAAATAATAGGCGCTCACATCGTTTTGCTTGCTTGCGGCTATAGCCGGCCTTATGGCGCCGACATAGTTGCCAAGATGTGGTGTTCCTGTTGTAGTGATGCCTGTCAGCACTCTTTCTTGCTTATTTTTTGTTGTAGCTTTCATTGAAAATTCCGCTGATGTACTTTTTTGGATTATAGCGTTTTATGGGCCAAGGGGGCACTTTATAGGTTCTATTTGAGCCAGATGATCCAATAGTTCCTTAAAGTTTCTCTATATCAAGAAAAGCGCTCAATGTCTGAAATAAATAGTATGCATCATTTGCTCCTGCAAGCTCACGAATTGAATGCATGGCAAATGTAGGAACTCCTACATCGATAGTTTTGACGCCAATATTGGCTGCTGTGATTGGCCCAATGGTGCTACCGCAAGGTATGCCTGCTCGGCTAACAAAATACTGGGTTGGCACGCTAATCTCTTTGCATAAGTTTTTTAAAAATGATGAGGTTGTGCTGTTCGTGGCATAGCGTTGATTCGCGTTAACTTTAATTACAAGACCTTCATTTATAACAGGAGCATGATTTTCATCATGCTTACTAGGAAAATTTGGATGTATGCCATGCGCGTTATCTGTGGAAATAAGGATTGATTGCGCCATTACACGTGACTTTTCCTCAGGTTCGCTATAGATTCGATCCAGCAAGGACTCAAGAAATGAACCATTCGCGCCTATTGCAGAGGTGCTTCCTACCTCTTCGTGGTCATAGCAAGCCAATACACTAGTTATTTGCTTGTTAGAATTCAGCAATGCTTGTAATCCGGCGAAACAGCTCAAAAGGTTGTCGAGTCTTGCGCTGGATATAAAGTCTTTTTTAAAGCCTATCAGAGCCGGCAGTTGGCAGTCATAAAAATAAAGATCATAATCCAGTATTGATACTGAACCTGAATGAGCTGATGGAGGCAACTCTTTAGCAAGGATTGACCTAAAGTCTTCTCTCGTATTCCCGCATTTATATAGTATTGGAAGCATGTCTGTTTGAGGATCAATAGAACGATTATTGTTTGCATCTCTATCTAAATGAATAGCAAGGCTTGGGATGATGCCAACAGGTCGCTTCATATCGATCAGCGATTCTTGTAACTTTCCCTTTTCTGTTTGGTAGCTTACTTTTCCTGCAATCGAAAGATCTCTATCAAACCAAGGGCCCAAAAGGGCTCCACCGTAGACCTCTACCCCGAGCTGATAGTAAGAATTTTTATATACTTCGGGCTGAGGTTTAATTTTTAAGCAGGGGCTGTCAGTATGCCCCCCCACCAAACGAATACCCGTCTCTACCGAGGGCTTCATACCAAAAATAAATACGATGATAGAAGAGTCGTTGCGGGTGACATAGTACCCGTTCCCATTGATTAACTGCCATCTTTCCTCTTCTTTGAGATGTTGAAATCCAGCTGCATCCAATGATTCCTGCATGTTCGCTACAACATGAAACGGTGTCGGTGAATTTTTAATAAAATCAAGTAGATGTTTATTATACTTCTTGTGATTCATGCCATTGTCCTAATTAATCTAAATCTTATCGTTGATTAAATTTTACTGCCTTGTGATCTTACAATATAGCCGAGTCTTAAGATGATTTTTCTTGCAAAAAATTATACTTAAGCGTTAATCACTATGATTAGCAAGAAAATGCCTAAGATAAGCCTATAAATTACAAATGGCATCATTCCTATGCGGTCAATCAAGCCAATAAAGAAATGTATGCATACATACGCTGCAACAAACGATAACAAAGACCCTATAGCTAGATCTCTCCATAGAATTTCAGACTGTTCGGCTAGCTGTGATACTTTGTAAAGACCGCTTAATAAAATGATTGGAATGGCCAAGAAAAATGAAAACTTGACTGCAGCAGTTCTCTCAAAGCCTAAGAATAGCGCGGCAGTAATTGTAATACCTGACCTTGATGTTCCAGGAATCAAGGCTAAAGCTTGCGCGCATCCAACAAACAGAGCAGATTTCCAGGTAAATGCGTAGATACCTTTGGATTTAGAGCTTCGATAATCAGCTAACCCTAACGCCAATCCAAAAATAATCGTAGTGACCGCGACTACAAGAATTGTTCTTAAGTGTAGCTCTATAAAGTCACTGAAGATTAAACCCGCCAAGGCTGCTGGTATTGTGGATAAAATTATATGCCACCCTAGGCGGCTTTCGGGCGAACTTTGGTCATTAAAAAGACTGCGACTCCAGCAGATTGTTAGCTGTTTAATGTCATCATAGAAGTATATAACGACAGCTGCTAGAGAGCCTAAATGGATGGCAACATCAAAGGCCAAACCCTGATCTTGCCATCCAAGTATTGCTGAGGGCAAAATGAGGTGCGCTGAGCTTGAAATAGGCAGAAATTCTGTAAGGCCTTGTATTGCCGCGAGCAATATTATATGCAGCAAGTCCATTATTAACTGCTCCTACTTTACTTAACTTGGCGTAATTTTTTATGTTTTTTCCATGTGATCTGATTTCTTAGATACACCGGGCTGGCCTCCTGAATGTCAATTACCTCACCTTTTTCGATTAAAGGGCAGGCTATTTTGAATATATCTTGAGCTTCGGGAAGCAAGCCATCATGACAAGAATCCAGAGATGCTTCAGGTAGCCTATCGCTGTAATTTAGTCCATCGCCAATTATAACACTAGGATATTTTAACACCGTATTGAGAGCCTCTGGGGGCGATACGCAATCAGCGTTAACACGCGTCAAATTAGTGGAATTATAGTTAAATTGAGCCCAGTATATTTCATGCATACGAGCATCTAGCATCGGAATTATATGAGCATCTGTTTGTATTTTAAGTTTTCGAATAGCGGTATAAGCTAACGTTTCAAGGGTTGATACAGGCAAAACTGGCAAATCTGCACCAAAAGCCAGCCCTTGAACAATACCAAAGCCTACTCGTATGCCAGTAAAAGAACCTGGTCCTGATGTAAAGGCAATTACACTTATTTGGGATAGCTTTAAGCCGCCCTTGCCTAGCAAAGTGTCTACCATCGGAAGTATCAATTGAGTGTGATCCCGTTCAGCAATTTGACATTGTGTGATCAACTCACCGCCCATAAGTAGAGCGGCGGAGCAAGATGACGTTGTTGTATCTACTGCCAAGATATTCATCGTGTTAGTAAAGTCTTTTCTTGGCAATATCTGCAAGTGCGGATATGAATAATGGTGAGTCATTAACGCAGGAGATATAGCTATATTCTTTACCGCCAGCATCCAGAAATAATTCCCGATAAGAAATATTCAACTCTTCCAGTGTCTCAAGGCAGTCGGCAGTAAAAGCAGGACTTATAATATCAACGGACGTCACTCCTTCTTTTATACAGGCAAGCAATTGATCATCGATATAAGGTTGCAGCCATTTTTTGGGCCCAAATCGAGATTGAAATCCCATGGACCAATCTGATTCTTTTAGTTCTAAGTTTTTAGCTAGAGCATTAGCGGTAGCTATGCAGTGGTTTTCGTATGGGTCGCCTTTGTCAGCATATTCTTGTGGTATACCATGAAAAGACATCAGCAGTTTTTCTTTTTTGCCATTTTTTTGCCAGTGAGCTCTCACACTTTCTGCTAAGGAATCAATATATCCAGAGTCAGCCGAATATGACTTTATAGTAGTTATATCAGGAACGTCTCTAGCCCCATGAATTATATTAAATATTTGGTCATATATTGCGCCGGTGGTTGAACCAGAATATTGCGGATACATAGGCAACACAACAAAGTGCTCTATTCCTTTTCTTTTTAGATCATCAATAATAGCTTTAAGAGAAGGTTCGCCATATGTTACTGCGCTTAATACTAGGGGTGCATCATCATTTAAGCTCTCATTTAATTTAGCTTGTAGCGCTGAGACCTGACGTGAGGTAATTGCCCTTATTGGAGAACCTTTGCAGTTAATCCTGCATTCTTCATCGCATTTGACATCAGCTGTTTTGTAGCACCCTTCCCACCAAATTTCTTGATAAGCATTAGCTACTTTTTTTGCCCGCAAAGGAATTACAATACATCTTAGTATGGGCCACCATAAGAGCTTCGGAGCTTCTACAACACGACGATCAGATAGAAATAATTTCAAAAAACTTGAAATTCCCTTAGGAGTTGGTGTTTCAGGAGTCCCAAGATTTATTAGGATGACAGCGCTTTTTTTCATAATAGGTATATTTCCTTAGACCAATAAAAATGGGCTCAATGAGCCCATTTTGCATTGCTTGCTGGGTTGATATCAAGCTAATGCAGATTCTAATCTTTGCTGTACCTCATCAAGAGGGCCGACACCATCAATACGATTGCAGCTTAGAGTGCCGCCTGCCTGTTTTGATGCTAGACTTTGATAAAAATCAACCAAGGGCTTGGTTTGGTCATGATAAACTTCGAGGCGGTTACGTACGGTAGTTTCAGTATCGTCTGGGCGTTGAATCAATGCCTCGCCAGTAATGTCATCTAAGCCGTCTTTTTTTGGTGCATTGTACTTAATATGATAAACGCGACCAGAGCCTTCGTGAACACGACGACCACTTAGGCGAGCAATTATTTCTTCATCTATTACGTGAATCTCTATCACTTTATCTATCTCAATACCTTCAGCTACAAGCGCTTCAGCTTGTGGTATTGTTCTTGGAAATCCATCGAAAAGAAAACCGTTAATACAGTCCTTTTCTTGAATGCGCTCTTTCACTAAAGCAATAATTAAATCATCAGAAACTAATCCTCCTGATGTCATAATATCTTTGGCTTTTAATCCTAACTCTGACTCGGCTTTAACAGCTGCGCGCAGCATATCGCCAGTAGATATCTGGGGTATAGAAAATTTCTCTGTAATGTACGTTGCTTGTGTACCTTTTCCGGCACCTGGCGGTCCTAAAAGAATAATTCTCATCTAACGTCTCCATTTTCAGGGGAAAATAACAATAAATAAATTATTTGACGAACAATTTAAGGACGCAAACATTACACATAAACTCTTTAGATCACAAGAAAACAGCTGTTTATTAAGAGTTAATTTTGGTTTTCGCTTCATCCCAAAGACTTTTCAGTACTTCTGCGCTAACCTCGGGCATATCGTTATCACTAGTTTTGAGCTGGTCTTCGATATACTGAAATCTATGCTCAAACTTACAGGATGATTTGCGCATAGCTGTTTCTGCATCTACGCCTAGATGTCTGCAAAGATTGACCATTGTAAACATCGTATCCCCGAGCTCCTCCTCTATTCCTTTTTGGTCGGCTTTATCAATAGCTTCTTTTAGCTCTTGTGTTTCTTCATAGATTTTACTGAAGACTCCATCTATGGATGGCCAATCAAAGCCTTTGCTTGCTGCTCTTTTTTGTAGTTTTTGAGCGCGAATTAATGATGGAAGGCTGGCTGGTATATCGGATAAAACGGAATGCGCACCTTTACTTTTACGCTCTGCAGCCTTTAAGGACTCCCAATTTTTCTTTATGAATAGCTCATCATGAAAATTTATAGATTTGTCTCTCTTACTTTCTAGGGTTCCATCTGGAAAAACATGAGGGTGCCTTAATATGAGCTTCTGTGTTACCGAAGAAACAACATCATTGAAACTAAACAGAGATTTTTCATGCGCTAGTTGACTGTAAAATATTATCTGAAAAAGTAAATCTCCCAGTTCTTCTTTTAGATGAGAGAAGTCTTTGCTCTCTATGGCATCAATGACCTCATACGTCTCTTCTATGGTATGCGGGATAATCGTTTCGAACGACTGCTTTATATCCCAAGGGCAGCCGGAAACTGGGTCTCTTAGTCGCCCCATTAGATGCAGTAAGTCATTTATGTGCATATTTTTTCTAGACATAAACGCCTGATGAGAGGTAGCGATCGCCTCTATCGCATATAATGGCAACTATTACTGCAGACCGGACGATCTTTGATAACCTTAAGGCTGCAGCCACATTTCCACCAGAAGACACACCACAAAAAATGCCCTCCTGAGTTGCCATCAGTTTCATGCAATTTTCAGCTTCCTGTTGACCCATATCCATAGTTTTATCGACACGGGATGAATCATAAATGCTAGGCAGATATTCTTTTGGCCAGCGCCTAATACCAGGAATGCTGGCACCCTCTTCTGGCTGCAGTCCTATAATTTGAATGTCCGGATTTTTTGACTTTAGGTAACGGGAGACGCCCATTATAGTACCAGTAGTGCCCATAGAGCTCACAAAGTGGGTTATTTTTCCTCCAGTTTGCTCCCAGATTTCGGGGCCAGTATTCTCGAAATGAGCTAAAGGGTTATCAGTATTGCCAAATTGGTCGAGAACTTTGCCTTTTCCGTTTATCTCCATTGATTTTGCTAAATCTCTGGCCCCCTCCATGCTCGCTTCTTTTGAAACTAATATGAGCTCTGCTCCATAAGCAAGCATCGCTGCTTTTCTCTCTTCAGTGTTGTTTTCTGGCATGATAAGCGTCATCTTATAGCCTTTAATAGCAGCGGCCATAGCAAGAGCAATACCAGTATTTCCTGAGGTAGCTTCAATAAGGGTGTCACCTGGACTGATGTCGCCGCGAGCTTCTGCATGCTGAATCATGCTAAGGGCCGGCCTATCTTTAACAGACCCAGCAGGATTGTTCCCTTCAAGCTTCACAAGAATAGTGTTAGAGGTTTTTCCATGGATTCGCTGCAACTTAACCAGAGGTGTTTTACCTATGCAGGACTCAATAGTTGGATACGACATAAAATTTTTAACCTCGGTAAGATTGCTATCAAAAATGGCAGTATTATTTTGTCTAATAAATTATATCTTACATCTTCATCTATATTGTTGCCTTATTTTGAAGACTTTGTGGGTGATGAAACGTAATAGCGCCTAACTGGCTGGATGCTTGAAAGGCTAAGACAGCACGACAAAGGCTACAACATGGCTAACTTCGTCTGAAAGACTGACCAAGGACTGTGTTGCACCCAGCAACTCCATTCTTGCTTTAGCTGCACCTGATAATAATAAAATTGGAGCCCCTAAACTATTGTTTTTTATTTCAATGTCTTGCCAAGAAATTAAGCCGATACCTGTTCCCAAAGCTTTACTCGCGGCCTCTTTCGCTGCAAAACGTTTGGCTAAATAGCTGATTGATTCTTGTTTTTCTTGAAAAATATTGAGTTCAGCAGGGCACAGAATTTTTTCTGCAAATCGATTTTCATAGAGATCGTAGGCCCCTTTGATTCTTGATATTTTTACTATATCCGTGCCTATACCAACAATCATTAATTAATCAACTCCGTATTAGTTGCTTTTAGCTTACTAAACAAATTACGGCTTAGTAGCGGTTTTTCTCCAATATGAGGCTCTAGGGCTAGACGCATCAATCGTTTCGCGGTCAATGGAATTGCATTAAAGTCATGATTCTTGAATGCCAGAAGCTCCCCCCCCTTAAATAAGTTAGCAGATGCGCCTTTGCTGTAAATACCCTCTTTTAATGAAAATCCAATATTTGGTTCAAACCAATATTCTTTTTCAGGACTAATTTTCTCGCCAGTTTGAGCATCGGCATCTAAAACTAGCGCGTAACCTAGCTCTTCAAGAAGACTGAATTCAAAAGTACGCAAGCTGTGCTCTATTGGCTCATTGCCAGCTAGCTGAGCTAACACATGAGCGTAGTTATCATAAATTTCTTCATGTGGATCGTTTTCAGCTAATAAGCGTATTAGTATTTCATTTAAATAAAACCCGCAAAAGAGGCAATCGCCTTTTAGTGTAAGAGGACTTGATGATTGCTCTACATGAGTTAAGGTTTTAAGTTCAGTTTTGCCTGCCCAGCCAATCAACAACTGGGTATAAGGATTTAACTTTTTTGTCCCTATTTTTGCGGCTCTGGCACCTCTTGCTACAGCGCGAAAACGACCATAATTTCGTGTGAAAAAATCCACTAAGAGGCTTGTTTCTCTATAAGGGCGGGTATGAAGAACAAATGCTGGCTCAGGCTGCATAGAAATCAATAGCTGTAATTGAATTTAAAACTCATAACCAAGACTTTGAAGGGCTCTATCATCATCAGACCATCCTCGGCGAACTTTAACCCATAAGGATAACATAACTTTATTTTCTAAAAGTCGCTCCATGTCAAGACGGGCATCTTGACCTATCTTCTTCAAACGAGCGCCTTTGTCTCCAATGATGATCTTTTTTTGTCCTTCTCTCTCAACCAATATTAATGCATTTATGTGAATAATTTTTCCTTCATGCTTGAAACTTTCGATTTCAATCGTCGCCTCATAAGGGAGTTCTGCTCCAAGTTGCCGTGTTATTTTTTCACGGATTAGCTCGGCTACGAGAAATCGTTCGCTTTTATCAGTGACTTGCTCATCTGGAAAATAGTGCACTCCTGCCGGAATAAATTTCTTTATTTCCAGCTCAAGCTCTTTGAGTTGTTGTCCGTGTAGAGCCGAAATAGGAATTATTTGAGTATCAGGATATTGTTTAGCAAGACTCTGAATATGAGGAAATAAATCAGTTTTAGAGATTAATCTATCAAGCTTGTTGATGGCAATTATTACAGGAGAGCCAGCCTTAAAGACCTCTTCTGCTACCCTCTGATCTGTCTCATTCCATATATCTCGGTCAATAATAAAAACAATAACATCCACACCTTTTAGTGCGCTCTCAGCAGCCTGATTCATGTAACGGTTAAGTGCTTTTGTTTGATCAAAATGCAGACCTGGGGTGTCGACAAAAATGATTTGCGTATCACCTTCAGTTTTAATTCCTAGCAAGTTGTGCCTTGTTGTCTGAGGTTTTCTTGAGGTTATGCTAAGCTTCTGACCTAAGATATGATTAAGTAAGGTTGATTTTCCAACATTCGGTCTCCCGACGATAGCTGCATAGCCGCAGTACTGCTCAGTCTTGTCTTTTGTCATTTGAAAGCCCTATTAATGCTTTTGCAGCAGCTATTTTTTCAGCGTCTCTTCTGGTGGCGCCCTGCCCTCTTGTGGGGCTCTTTAGGCCTTCAGCTTTACATTCAACGGTAAATTTTTGATTATGTGCTTCGCCGGATATTTCAATTATTTTATAAAAAGGTAAAGGTTTGTTATGAGCCTGCATGAGTTCTTGAAGTTCTGTTTTAGAGTCTTTTCGACCGCTTATCTCTAAATTTTTGAGTCTAGAATCAAACCACCTGAGCACACAGATACTGCAGGACTCCATTCCATCGTCAAGATAAATAGCGCCAATGATAGCTTCAACAGAATTTGCCAGAATAGATGATCTAAAGCGGCCCCCGCTTTTCATTTCTCCTCCACCGAGCAGCAAGTGATCGCCAATTTGAAGTTCATTCGCTACTTCTGCGAGGGTTTTGCCTTTAACCAAGTCCGCCCTATATCTGCTAAGCTCACCTTCTTTGCTGTTGGGTAAAAGCCGGTATATTGCATGACCAATGATAAAATTAAGGGCTGAGTCACCCAAAAACTCTAATCGTTCGTTGTTGCTCGAACCAAGACTTCTGTGGGTTAGAGCAAGATCTAATAAGGAGAGATCTTTGAAGTCATGACCGATGCGTTTTAAGAAGCGTACTTTTTCCATCATCACTTTGAGTAATCAGCCATCATTTTATTTCCCCGACTCTTGAAAAACTTGGGATGCTATTAAGTGACTTCCAGTGCATCCAAGTTAGAATAGCCTTACCGACTATGTTTTCCTCTGGTACGGCGCCCCAAACTCGACTATCGCTACTGTTGTCTCTGTTGTCACCAATCATGAAATAATACCCCTGCGGTACTTGAGCTGAAAAGTTTTTTCCAAGCCTGCCCGCCAATTTTTTTCTTTGTATTGGGTGTAATACGCCGTTAAGATTTTCCTCTTCTACCGCGTAGCTTGAATTTTCTGGCAACTCGAAGTGCGGTGTATATGTGGCTATTTCTCCATTCACGTGAACAATATTATTTAAAATATGTATTTTGTCTCCAGGCAATCCAACTACACGCTTAATGAAATATCGATCATCATGTGGAGGAATAAAAACCATAACATCGCCTCTTTGTGGTGATCCGACGTCAAAAAATTTAAATCCTAAAACAGGAAATCTTAGCCCATAGCTAAATTTATTTACCAGAATGTAGTCGCCAATTTTTAATGTCGGAATCATAGACCCAGAAGGAATCTGAAATGGCTCAAAAATAAAAGATCGAAGAATAAAAACACAAAGCAACACCGGGAAAAAAGAACCAACCCATTTGATAAACGACGAGATAATGCTAGAGCCGCCTTGTTTGGGCAGTATTACTTTGTTTATCAGCATAGCACTTGCGCTTATGGTGACAAGCAATAAGAGCACTAAGGGAAAATCAATATCCATTCAAGCCTCAATTATCTGTTTTTAGTACAGCCAAAAAAGCCTCTTGGGGTATCTCAACATTACCCACGCGCTTCATCCTTTTTTTACCTTCTTTTTGCTTTTGAAGTAATTTTTTCTTACGAGAAATATCCCCACCATAGCATTTTGCAGTAACATTTTTGCGAAGAGCTTTAACTGTAGTCCTGGCAATAACATGACCACCAATTGCCGCCTGAATAGCCACATCAAACATTTGCCTAGGAATCAATTCTTTCATTTTTTCTGTCAGTTGGCGACCAATTCTTTGTGAGTTAGCACGATGAAGAATCAGAGCCAGTGCATCAACTCTATCATTATTAATTAAAACATCTAGTCGGACCAACGGTGCTGACTCAAATCTTGTAAAGCTATAGTCGAGAGATGCAAACCCCCGACTGACAGATTTCAGTCTATCAAAGAAGTCCATAACAACTTCACTCATGGGTATTTCATAAGATAGGGATACCTGTCCGCCAATAAATTGTAAGTCTTTTTGTATGCCTCTCTTCTCCACGCAAAGATTGATGACGTTGCCTACGTAATCCTTTGGCACTAGTATATTAGCCTCGCATAAGGGTTCACGCATTTCACTCACTTGGGCAGGATCTGGAAGATCAGTTGGATTGGAAATATAAATAATATCCCCATTAGCTTGCAAAATTTCGTAGACAACCGTTGGCGCTGTAGTGATTAAATTGAGGTCGTATTCTCGTTCAAGTCGCTCCTGGATAATCTCCATATGTAGTAAGCCAAGAAATCCGCAACGAAAGCCAAAGCCTAATGCATCTGAATTTTCAGGCTCAAAAAAAAGTGACGCGTCATTTAGTGTGAGTTTTGCTAGAGCTCCCCTGAAGTTCTCAAAGTCATCTGAACTGACAGGAAACAGCCCAGCATAGACCTGGGGTTTTACCTTCTTAAAACCTGGCAAAGAAGGCGTCTCCGGAGTACTGAGGTGGGTAAAGGTGTCCCCCACAGGGGCTCCAAGAATATCTTTAATCCCGGCAACCATAAAACCTACGCTACCTGCGCTTAAAACACCTGTTTCTTTTCTCTTAGGTGTGAAAATACCCACAATATCTACAGTATGAGATTTTCCTATAGATTTAGTAATGATTTTATCTTTGGCTTTTAGTGTTCCTGCGGTGACCCTTACCAAGGAGACAACTCCTAGGTAAGGGTCAAACCATGAGTCAATAATCAAGGCTTGTAATGGTGCGTCAATGTCTCCGACCGGGGATGGCACCTTGAGAATAAGCTGCTCCAAGACGTCCTCTATGCCCAGTCCCGTTTTAGCGCTGCAGTGAACTGCCTCTTTGGCGTCTATACCAATAATATTTTCAATTTCTTCGATGACGCGTTCTGGATCTGCTTGCGGTAAATCCATTTTGTTTAAGACAGGGATCACCTCAAGTCCTTGAGTGACAGCCGTATAGCAATTTGCTACCGATTGCGCCTCTACGCCTTGCCCAGCATCCACAACCAGCAGAGCCCCTTCGCAAGCGGCTAACGATCGAGAGACTTCATAAGAGAAATCTACATGCCCTGGTGTATCGATGAAGTTGAGCTGGTAGGTTGCTCCATCTTTAGCTTTATAGCTTAAGGTCACGCTTTGAGCCTTGATCGTAATTCCTCTTTCTCGCTCAATATCCATTGAATCTAAAACTTGCGCAGACATTTCTCTAGACTCGAGGCCCCCGCAATGCTGAATAAAACGATCAGCAATTGTAGATTTGCCGTGATCAATATGAGCAATAATAGAAAAATTTCGAATATGATTTAAGTCGGACACGTGGCTCTTTTTCATTGTGGACAATAATTTTTTAAGAAGAAATCTTTGGATGCGAATTCTAGCCTATTTGATTTGTAGACGCTACGAAATGCCTGAAATGAAGAGACCCTTGGTGATCTTTTATGGGGAGGTTTTATATTTGAGTTTTAATCTTTTAAGAAAAATGAAAAACTGCAAAGAGTAAGCCAGACCGGCTATCCAGCAGAGTATGTCTGCTCTAATAGTATCGGATGAATTTCATTATTATTGCGGTTTAAGTACGAGTAGATTCTTACAATGAGTCCTCCGGCACACAAGGCAATAATAGCGATCAAGGCAGTAATGATATCATTTGCCGAGAACTGACTAATAAACAACACCGCTAAGACCATTACTGTTAAGGGCAAAAAATATGTCAATAAAGTTCCAGTTACGATTACTTTTTCTGGAATTCCTATCACCACTTTGTCATGCATATGAACTTTTTTTAAGTCAAATAAGCCTGGTAAAACTCTAATCGCAGTAGTTCTTCCGGTCGCTTTTGCAATCAATCGCTGGCCGCAACCCTTTTCAGCCACACATGTCTGACATGTCGATTGTTGTATGGTTTCAACCCATAGTTCATTCTCTTGGATGGACACTACAGTCCCTGTTTCATGGATCATATGATAGCTCTGGAAATTTTTTTCATATAAAACAAAATTATACTATAGCTTCGATTTTTATAAAGCGAAGTTTTGTTTTATAAAAAGCATTTTTTGACAGAAGAAAAACTGTTAGTTGGCCGTTATATCTTCAGTTTTTTGATAATGATTCAGCAGACCATCTAGATACCTTTGAACTTGCTCACGCGTTAGCTCGTCGCCAGTGTTTGTACTCTGTAGGGTAATTTTTTTAGGCAAATCATGAAGCTTTTTTGATGTGTTTGAAGTGCTCACAGTTCGAGCAGATATGGGCGGAATACCAAATTCGGCTGCTGTACGTAGATTTGAAGTTACGAGATTGAGCTGAATGTTATCTGTGACTGCAAGTGATGGGGAAGTAATAGCTGGATGCTTGTCTTGCTGGACGCTTATCAATACAGCGGCAGCTACAGATGCAGCTACAGCAAAGCGCCCCAACGGCTTAATAAAATGATTAACTAATGCGGCGGATCTATAGGATTTTTCTGATGCTATAGCAGTATTAATTGCAATAGAAAAATCTATAACTTGTGATGGCAGTTCTTGATGCATTGTAGCGGCAGATATCTGGTGGCGGCGCCAAGAATCACGCAAGGTATCATCAGCAGGAATTGTTTTGAGAAGTCTGCGCACCTCAAGTGCACTTGCCTCACCATCCATCAAAGCCGAAAGAGCTTCTTTTATTTCGATATTGTTGGTGCTCATGTGTATAGTTTCCTTACTAAATTCTCAAGTGAACTTAATACTTATGACCTGCATGAAATGGAAAGGTTCCATTTTAATAAATTAATTTTCTAGTTCTTTGATTTTTTCTTCCAGCGATTCTCGAGCTCGGAATATTCTTGATCTCACTGTACCTACAGGGCAGTCCATTATGTCTGCAATTTCCTCGTAACTAAGACCTTCAAATTCACGAAGCATTAGAGCAGTACGAAGATCTTCAGGTAGGTTTTCTATTGCGACGTTAATAACAGATTGCAGCTCATCTCTGTAAAGAATATTTTCAGGTGAGTCAACATTATGGAGCTGCTTGTTTTCTTCAGAGTAGTCGGAATCATCAACGTTAATATCAAATGCTGGGGGGCGCCTGTTGCGTGCAATTAGATAATTCTTTGCAGTGTTGACTGCAATACGGTATAGCCATGTATAAAAAGCACTTTCCCCACGAAAATCCTCTAGTGCTCGATAGGCCTTTATAAAAGCTTCTTGCATCACATCATTAACTTCATCAATATCTTTTACGTATCTAAAAATAATTGCATGAACTTTGTATTGGTATTTTATTACAAGCAGGTCAAAGGCTCCCTTATCCCCTTTTTGAACTCGAGCTACTAGCTGCTTGTCAGTAACTTTTTCCTGCTCGCCTTTCATTGGAATTTCACTCTTTAGGTATTAATTTTGACCGATGTTTCAAGCGGTAAGATTGCTGACTTATGTGTAGCTTTTTAACATAAAATAGCAGAGAAATTTCTTATCAACTACTATAATAGTATCACTAGTTGTTAGTTTTATGACATAAGAGAAAATATGAATACCATTTGCACTCAGGAAATTCTAATAATAGGTAGCGGCGCCGCAGGAATGACTGTGGCTCTTGAACTTGCGGTTAAATATAAGGTCGGTATTCTGAGTAAAAGTGCTATCGAGTCTGGCTCTACCTGGTGGGCTCAAGGAGGTATTGCTGGGGTATTTGATCGTCAGGACTCCACAGAGTCGCACTATCAAGATACATTAGAGGCGGGTGCTGGACTTTGCCATGAAGAGGCTGTGAGATATACCGTTGAAAACGGCCCCAATGCTATTCATTGGTTGATCGAGCAAGGCGTAAAATTCACTCAAAGTGAAGACAAAAAATACCATTTAACCAAAGAAGCTGGCCATAGTCATCG
>MEHZ011566318.1_pt1 | contig 43820 bp, 41 predicted proteins | sample 897221 | NCBI WGS metagenome assembly MEHZ01 (sample SAMN05514161, study PRJNA337945) | marine metagenome | isolation source: marine surface water | place: Arctic Ocean | collected 2007-12-13 | reverse complement strand
TTGCCGGTTGATCGGTTGCCAATGAATCGGACCGGGTCAAGTTGCTCGCGGGTACCGCCGGCAGTTACCAAGACCCGTAGACCTGAGAGATCAAGACCTGATGGGTCAAGAATGTCGGCTACAGCGCTGACCACGGTTGCCGGCGCCGCCAGTCGGCCCTTGCCCATATCGCCGCCGGCCAGACGGCCGTCTTCGGGGGCAACGATGTGGACCCCCCGCGACCGGAGCAAGGCAATGTTGTCGACGATTGCGGGGTTCTCCCACATCTCGGTGTGCATTGCTGGGCAGATCACGACGGGGGCGCGAGTCGCAATCAACGTGTTGGTCAGCAAATCGTCCGAGATCCCCGCTGCATAACTGCCAATAACTCGTGCTGTTGCCGGACACACAAGAATCAGATCGGCTTCTTGCCCGAACTTAGTATGTGGAATTGGACCGCCCCAGTCGTCCCACAGGCTGGTGTGGACTGGCTCAGAGGCCAAAGCCGAGAAGGTGACTTTTCCCACGAACCGCTCGGCGTTCTCAGTCATGATGGGCACCACATATGCGCCGGCATCGACCAGCCGTCGACATACTTCGATGGCCTTATACGCAGAAATGCCCCCGCTAACAGCGAGGACAATTCGTTTGCCCCTGATCGAGTCGATGGGGAGCGCTGCAGTCATACGAGTGTGATCGTACTAACGATTACAGATAGGCGGCAGCCTGATCAGTTGTCTCGCTTGTCTCGCTTGTCTCGTTTGTCCCGCTTGGCCTTGTCGGCAGCGTCGGCCGCTGCCGCGGCTTCGTCGGCAGCAGCACGCATGTCGGCTTCGGCCTGAGCGGCCACAGCAGCAGCAGCAGCTTCTTGAGCGGCGACAACTGCGGGATCACCCATGACGATCTTCTTGGCGCCGATTTCTTCGAACGCAATAGTGAGCGGCTTGTGAGCTACCGAAGTCACCTGCGGCGGAATCGAGGCGCCGAGACCGCCACCAAGCTGGCCGAAGTAGGCATTTATCTGGCGAGCGCGCTTTGACGCGAGCGTGACCAGTGAGAACTTGGAACCGGTGGCCTCGAGAAGGGATTCGATCGGAGTCCCCATCATCGAGTCGTGTTCGTTTGCCATGTCAAAACCTGCCGTAAAGGGAGCGTGAAGCCATGTAACGCTAGCAGCGTTCTCCCTCAATTCGACGCCATGATCACTGGATGATCAGCTGCAGCGGTAGGACTCGATGATCGTTGTCAGCTCAGCAACCGTGGATTCAAGGTCATCGTTGATCACAGCTGTGCAGCCGAGCTCTTCTGCGGCTGCCCGTTCGGCAAGTGCCGTCTCGAGGCGTTGAGCGACGCGTTCGTCGCTGTCACCGCGCGCTCGCAGACGCGACTCCTGTTCTTCGATCGTGGGTGCATCCAAGAAAAGCAAGACCGCATCGGGGTCCATGGATCGAATCTGCGCTGCTCCTTGCACGTCTATCTCGAGCAGTACGTCGTTTCCCGGAGGCGGATTCGGCACCGGCGTGCCTTGCAGATAGTCCAAAAACTCGACCCATTCCAGAAAGCCACCATTTTCGATATGGGCACGAAAGTCGGCTCGGTCGACGAAGTTATAGGCGTCGGGCGCCTCGCCTGGCCGGCGATCTCGCGTGGTCCATGACCGGCTGAGCCACAGATCGTCGATGACATCAAGCAGCTTTGCCACCACGGTGCCCTTGCCCACTCCCCCGGGGCCTGACAGCACGAAGGTGACCGACGTGTGTTCTGGTGCCTCTGCCATCGAGAGATCTTAGTGGTGCACCTAGGACACTGCTCAGCGAGAGGTACCACTGATCCACAAACACCGGCATCAGTCCATGGTGTCCTAGCGATTGCCTGAGTACCACAAGCCCACATTTTCGGGCCGTAGCAGCGATGTCGCATCGCGTAACTGCTCAATCAACTACTGATATCAGGAAGAGACTGGTTGGGTGAAGGCCTCGATCACCGCGACACGTGTCTCGGGCCGAACCTGGTCAAGCCAAATCCCTTCATCGAGATCGAGTGCCCGCATCGTGCGACGGGCACGCACCTTGCCAATACCGGGGACGGCTTCGAGGACCTTGACGGCGAAGCAGCGCCCCACCAACGGATTCGTGTCTGCTATCAGGAATGCGCTTGCCAGCTCGACCTCGCCAGATCGGACTCCGTTGATAACGCCGGCAATTGCCTGACGGGCCTCGGCGGCACGAGCGAACGCTGTTTCCTGATCGCTCACGTCAGGCTCAGAGCCAGCATGGCGGCAGCTTCTTCAGGATCGTCAGCGTTTGTCACGGCACGGCCGATCACCAGCAGGTCGGCGCCACCGTCGAGGGCTGCTTGGGGAGTAGCCGACCGGGCCTGATCATCAACAGCGACCCCCTCGGGCCGGATCCCGGGCACGACGCGAATCAGACGAGGTGCGATCGTACGGGCGTCACTGAGATCTTCAGCAGCACACACGATGCCTCCGCAGCCGGACGCCATCGCCATACGCAAGCGACGAGGCACGATGTGGGCCGGAGCGCCTGGGTCGCTCGTCAGAACGGTCACAGCGAGTCCGATAGGAGCGTCGAGGCCAGCGGCCTCGGCCCCGGCGTTCAGCCCTTCGACGCCCGCCTTCAACATGTCTTCGCCGCCTCGGGCATGCATCGTCAGGTACTTGGCGCCTAGTGCTCCCATCACTCGTCCGGCTTTGCCAACAGTGTTTGGGATGTCGTGCAGCTTGACGTCAAGGAACACGTCCATGCCCAAGTCATGCATGACACCAATGGCTTCGGGCCCGGCCGCAGAAAAGAGTTCGAGGCCTACCTTGGCCACGCCGAAATAATCGCTGACCGACGCGGCGAGGCGTCGGGCCAGGATCAGATCATCGACATCGAGTGCGATCGCAAGTTTCGGGCGCACCGCGGCTAGAGCTTCTTCGGTCGACATAGTAGGAGTCCTCTCTTGGGGGGGGGTCAGGTCTCGAGGGCGCCAACAAGGACGCTGACCTCGGCCACATCGTGTAATTCACACCACTGGGCTATCTCATCACGAATCCGTACCACCGCGCGTGGATCCGCGAAAGTTGCTGTGCCAACCTGGACTGCACAGGCCCCGGCAAGCAAGAACTCGATGGCATCAACGCCATGGACGATACCACCGCATCCAATTACGGGCAGATCCGGCAAGGCCTTCGTAACATCGTTGACAGCCCGTACAGCAATCGGTCGAATCGCCGGCCCTGACAAGCCGCCGCGGCCCTTACCCAAACGAGATCGACGGGTTTCCACATCGATAGCAAGCCCGATCATGGTGTTGGCGACCGTTACGGCTTCGGCGCCGCCTCGCTGTGCGGCGTCCGCGATCGGCACAATGTCGGCAAGGTTTGGACTCAACTTGGCCCAACGAGGGACGTTAACAACGTCGGTTGCTGCCATAGCTTCATATGTAGCGTCGACCGAGTGCGCGAACATGCGGTCTCGGTCTTCGACATTTGGGCACGATACGTTGACTTCGAGAGCAGTCAGATAGCCGGCGACGGGCGCCAACAGTTCAGCTGCTTGGCGGTACTCGTCAATTGACCGACCCCAGATACTGACGACGATGCGAGCCTTTGCGGCGATCAGCGGGTCCAGATCGTGATCAATCCAGCCTTGTACGCCAGGACCTTGCAGGCCAACACTATTGATCATGCCTGCATCGGTCGAATGAACGCGAGGCGCCGGATTGCCAGCCCAAGGTTCATGAAGTAACGACTTGACCACGACAGCGCCCGCGTCGCTCAGATCAAAATAGGCGCCAAGCTCAGCACCGTGACCAGCCGTTCCCGAGGCGCACATGACCGGCGACAACAGCTCGACTGACCCAACCATGACCGTGAGATCAGTAGTCGACGTCACCGCCGACTTCCTACCTCGCAGACGATCCAGCATCAGCCGCTCCCTATGGGGATCTCTGACCCGTACGGCGCGACTATCGCGCCAATGGGGTCAGAGAAAACGGTGTTGGGGATCATCGGAACACACCCTGATGGTAGGCCTGAAGTGGGCGCACGACCAGCGGATGTTCACGTTGCGCTGCGATGCCATTGGCCGCAGCTAACGCGGCGGCAATTGTCGTAAACAATGGCAAGCCAGCGCGGCTTGCTGCTCGGCGGATGTACTCGCCGTCGGCGTGAGCGCCACGACCGCGTGGCGTATTGATGACCATCACCAGCTTTTGCTGCTCGATCAGTTCCACAGCGTCTGGCAGCGACACGATGCCATCATGATCGCCGACAGGTGCGCCGACCTTGGCGGCTACCCCAGTCACCTTGACGCCTTCTGCCCGCAGCGCCGCGGCAGTTCCAGCAGTGGCAATGATTTCGAAGCCGAGGTCTTCGTAGCGACGTGCTGCCGCCAGCCCGGCGGTCTTGTCGCGATCTGCGACGCTGAAGAAGATTGCGCCTCCGTCTGGCATCGTGGTACCCGCCGCGATTTGGCTCTTCGCAAACGCCAGGCCGACGCCCAAGTCGATGCCCATGACTTCGCCGGTGCTCCGCATTTCGGGACCGAGCAACTGGTCGGTTTCGGGGAATCGACTAAATGGCAGAACGGCTTCCTTGACGGCAACATGGTCACCCGGAGCGATCTCGCCCAGCATGCCTTCGGTGCGCAGCTCTTCCAAGCTCGCTCCCAGCATGACTCTCGTGGCGATCTTGACGAGTGGGCGGCCAGTTGCTTTGGCCACAAACGGGACAGTTCGCGACGCACGCGGGTTCGCTTCGATCACGTAGATCTGGCGCTCTCCCCCATCGTTGGTCACTGCGAACTGCACGTTAAGCAAACCAACAACTTCAAGCTCGTTGGCCAGCGCTGTCGTGGCTGCTTCGAGACCAGCGATGGTCTCGTCGGTCAGCGATTGCGGCGGGATCATGCATGCGCTGTCGCCGGAGTGCACCCCGGCTTCTTCGACGTGTTCCATGATGCCTCCGATGAGGACTTCGCCTGTCGTGTCGCGGATGGAATCAACATCGACCTCGATGGCATCTTCGAGGAATCGGTCGACCAGCACGGGGCGTTCCGCTGACAGGCCACCCTCGCGTCCCAACGATCCCATGGCGGCCAGTTCGGCCATGGCTTCCCGCAGCCCAGCCTCGTCGTGCACGATGGTCATGGCGCGGCCACCCAAGACGTACGACGGGCGCATGAGCGCTGGGTAGCCAATGCGGTTTACCACCGCAACTGCCTCGTCGACGGTGGTCGCTGTTCCTCCTGGAGGCTGCGGAATGTCGAGCCGCTCACACAAAGCGTTCCAACGTTCGCGATCTTCGGCCAGGTCGATGGAGTTCGGGCTGGTGCCGGCGATCAATTCGGCTGGAAGTTCACTGGCAAGTTTGAGCGGCGTCTGCCCACCTAGGCTCACGATGATCCCCGCGATACCAGGACCGCCACCGGCCTCGGCAGATGCCATCTCGGCTTCGATGACGTTCATGACGTCGTCGTAAGTGAGCGGTTCGAAGTAGAGACGGTCACTGGTGTCGTAGTCGGTTGACACCGTCTCGGGGTTGCAGTTGATCATGATGGTTTCGTAGCCAGCATCGCGTAGAGCGAAGCTGGCATGCACACAGCAATAGTCGAACTCGATGCCCTGACCAATGCGATTGGGACCTGAACCCAGGATGATCACCTTTGGCCGGTCGCTGGCCGCTATTTCGCTGGTGTCTTCCCATGTCGAGTAGTGGTACGGCGTGTCGGCTTCGAACTCGGCACCACATGTGTCGACGGTCTTGTACGTCGGGAACACTCCAGCAGCACGTCTGGCTTCGCGAACGGTCCTCAGTTCGGTGTGCCACAGGTAGGCAAGCTGTTCGTCGCTGAAGCCGTGGCGCTTGGCGCGTCGCCAGTCGGCGCTTCCCATATCCGCGAGTCCGAGTGATTCGAGTCGAGCCCGCTCTTCAGAGATGACCAGCATCTGGTCGAGGAACCATGGATCGACCTTGGTGGCCTCGTAGACCTCGTCGACCGTCTTGCCGCGGCGAAGAACCGCTTCGAGTTGCCAGATCCGCTCGGGCGTTCCAATGGCCGATTGAGCCAAGAGCTCTTCAATCGGCATGTCATTTAGCGGCTGCTCACCCGGGTCACAGTTCAAGCCGAAGCGGCCCAGTTCTAGTGAGCGCAAGGATTTCTGCAGCGATTCAGCGAACGTGCGGCCGATAGCCATGACCTCGCCGACAGCTTGCATTTGTGACCCAAGCGTCGAGGGTGTGCCTGCGAACTTCTCGAAGTTCCAGCGTGGCACCTTGGTCACGACATAGTCGATCGATGGTTCGAAGCTAGCCGGGGTCTTCTTGGTGATGTCGTTGGGGATCTCGTCGAGTGTGTAGCCGACGGCGAGACGCGCTGCGATCTTGGCAATCGGAAAGCCTGTGGCCTTTGACGCCAACGCCGAAGAGCGACTCACGCGTGGGTTCATCTCGATGACAACCTGGCGACCGTTGCTGGGGTCGACGGCGAACTGCACGTTCGATCCGCCGGTCTCGACACCAACTCGGCGCATGACAGCGAACGCATCGTTTCGCATCTTCTGGTATTCGACATCGGTCAATGTTTGGGCTGGCGCGACGGTGATGGAATCGCCGGTGTGCACACCCATAGGATCGAGGTTCTCAATCGCACAGACCACAACGCAGTTGTCGGCATGGTCACGCATGACCTCGAGTTCGAACTCTTTCCACCCCTTGATTGATTCCTCGATCAAGATCTCCGAGATCGGGCTTGATTCAAGACCGTGACTGGCGACGTACTCGAACTCTTCCATAGTGTGTGCAAAGCCGGTGCCCTTGCCGCCCAAGATGTAGGCAGGGCGGATGATGACTGGCAAGCCAATCTTCTCGACGGCCTCGCGAGCCTTGATCATGCCCGTTTCGAGCCTTTCTTGCCTGGTCTCACCTGTACCGCGAGCAGACGCCGAAAATGGTACTTCGAGCCCGATTTCGATCATGGCAAGCTTGAAGCGCTCTCGGTCTTCGGCCGTGGCAATCGCTTCGGCATCAGCGCCGATCAGTTCCACGTTGTACTTGTCAAGCACCCCAGCTTCGACGGCTTCCATTGCCAGGTTCAGAGCCGTCTGCCCGCCAAGAGTTGGCAGCAGCGCATCAGGCTTCTCGACCTTGATGATCTCAGTCAGAACCTCGAGGGTGAGCGGTTCGATGTACGTCGCGTCGGCGAACTCTGGGTCCGTCATGATCGTTGCCGGGTTCGAGTTCGCCAGGATCACCCGGTAACCCTCTTCGCGCAGCACTCGACAGGCTTGTGTGCCCGAGTAGTCAAACTCGCAGGCCTGACCAATCACGATTGGCCCTGAGCCAATGAGCAAGATGCTCGAAATATCGTCGCGGCGTGGCATCAGCCCTGGCCTCCTTGTGGGTGACCGTTCACGTCGGTCATGAGTTGGTCAAAGTGGTCAAACAGATAACGACTGTCATGAGGTCCGGGCGCAGCCTCGGGGTGATATTGCACGCTAAAGGCTGGTACTTCGACGCTGCGAATGCCTTCGACGGTCTGATCATTCAGATTCACATGCGTGAGTTCGACGCCGTTGATCGAGTCATCGGCGACACAGAAGTTGTGGTTCTGGCTGGTAATTTCGATGGTGCCATCGGCCAGGTTACGAACCGGATGGTTGCCACCATGGTGCCCGAACGGAAGCTTGAACGCTGGTAAGCCGAGCGCGAGCGACAGCAGCTGATGTCCAAGACAGATGCCAAAGACCGGTACCTGACCGAGCAGGCCTTCGATCGTTTGCGTTGCACCTACAACGGCACCAGGGTCACCCGGACCGTTGGACAAGAACACACCGTCAGGCTTGTGTTCAAGAATGACCGATGCAGCGGTCGAAGCTGGCACAACCGTCACGCCGCCGAGCAATGACAGCTGGTCCAGAATGGTCGACTTAATGCCAAAGTCGATGGCCACCATGTTCCATGGGGCCTTGTTGTCGGACCGCGCCGATGCGACTGAGTACGGCGTATCGCACGTCACCTTGGCAGCCATATCGATGCCATCGGTACCCGGCTCAGCGATTGCTGCAGCGCGCAGGATGTCCTCGCCTGCAGTTCCGAACGCGCCCGGCATGGCGCCAGCGTCGCGGATGTGTTTGGTCAGGCGGCGGGTGTCGAGCCCGGCGATGCCAGGGACTCCATGTTCTACCAAGAAGCTGTTTATGTCGGTGCCGCTGCGCCAGTTGCTGTGGCGTCGCGGCACATCGCGCGCAATCACGCCGCGCAGGAATGGCCGACGACTTTCGTGATCGGCGCTGTTGATGCCGTAGTTGCCCAAATGCGGGTAGGTGAAGGTCACAATCTGTCCTGCGTAGGACGGGTCAGTGATGACTTCTTGGTAACCGGAAAGCACCGTGTTGAAGACGACTTCACCGCTCGCGACTGAACCCGGCGGTGTCGCCCCAAACGCTTCACCTTCGAACAGAGTGCCGTCGGCCAAGACCAGCGCCGCCTCGACAACCTTGTGGGGATTAGAGGCGTTCATGCCATCACCTGTCCGTTCAGTACCACTATGCGACCATCAACAATCGTCGTTCGCACTCGGCCTCGCAGTTCAGCGCCTTCGAATGCGCTATTCGTACCTGCGGTGGCTTGTGTTTTGGTGGACACGCTGAACCTTTCGTGGGGGTCGATGATGGTCAGATCGGCGGTGGCGCCGGGAGTAATCGTACGTTCTGAAGATGGGCCGAGGCCCAGAAGTTCTGCTGGCCGCCAGCTCATCGCTCGCAGCACATGAGTGATATCGATATCTTGCGACAACGCAACCGCTAACGCGGTTTCCAGACCGACTGATCCGGGCTCGGCGTGGTCAAAGGGGCGTTCCTTGCGGTCGGTCGAATGCGGCGTGTGGTCGCTAACAACACAATCGACGGCGCCAGAAGAAATGCTGGCGCACGCCGCAGCCACATCGTCGCGTGTTCGCAGCGGCGGCTCGACCTTGCGGCACGTGTCGTAGAACGCCAGGTCGGCGTCGCGTAACGCCAAGTGGTGCGATGCAATCTCGGCACTCACACGGAGCCCGGAACGTTGGGCGGCGCTGACAATGGCGAACGAACCGGCTGTCGAAAGTGTTTGGAAATGAAGCCGAGCCCCCGTAAGCCGAGCCAGAGCGATGTCGCGCATGACCATGATCTCCTCGGCTTCAGACGGTGCGCCGGGCAGACCCAAGCGGCTCGACCATTCGCCTTCGTGCATTTCGGCACCGATGCTGAGCTCGACACAGTCAGCGGGTTGAGCAATGGTGATGGCGAACGGTTTGGCATATTCGAGTGCGCGCCGCATCAGGAGCGGGCTCTGCACGCCCACACCGCAGTCGGTCACGAAACGGACGCCAGCGTCGGCGAGTTCCCCCAAGGGCGCCAGGTGTGTTCCCGCAGCCCCGACAGTCACGCAGCCAGCGATCTCGACCCGACACAAAGCCGCTTTGGCAAGGGTGCGGATGTGCTCAACCACGGCGGCGGTGTCAACCGGCGGCATGGTGTTGGGCATGGCGAGCACCGTAGTGAATCCGCCCAGAACCGCCGCACGTCCGCCGGTCACCATCGTCTCGGCTGCCTCGTCGCCCGGCTCGCCGAGATGCGTGTGCAGATCCACCAATCCGGTCGATACGACACAACCCGAGGCATCGATGACGGTGGCCGAGCTTGGAACTGTGTCGATTGGCACGATGATGTTGTCGACCACGGCAATGTCTTCGTCGCGCGATCCGGTCGAGTCGATCACGGTCCCGCCGCGAATCAGTAGTGGGCTCATCGTCCTGCTCCTGCTGGTGCATTTGAAGGGATGGTGGCGGCCGTCGGAACGTCGCCCGAACCTGAACCCAAAAGCATGAATAAGACGGCCATGCGCACCGCAACACCGTTGCGTACCTGGTCCACGACAACAACCTGATCGAGGTCAGGCACGTCGGCAGCGATCTCGACACCGCGGTTCATAGGGCCGGGGTGCATAATCGGCACGGTTGGATCCAGCCGAGCGGAGCGTTCGGCCGTCAGGCCGTACAACGTTGTGTACTCGCGAAGGTCTGGGACAAGAGCCTCGTTCTGTCGTTCGCTCTGCATACGCAGCAAGTAGACGGCATCGGCGTCAGCGAGCGTCGCATCGAGGTCGTGCGATGTGCGCACCGGCCAGGTTTCAATCGCTGGTGGCATCAGGGTCGGGGGCGCCACGAGTGTGACCTCGGCCCCGAGCATGGTGAACGCCCTGACGTCGGATCGAGCGACCCGGCTGTGCTTGATGTCGCCGACCATCACGATGTGGCTACCCGCCAGGTCACCAAGCTTTTGTTGCAGGGTGAAGCAGTCGAGCAGCGCCTGAGTCGGATGCTGATGCCATCCGTCGCCAGCATTTATTACCGATGCGTCCAACCATTTCGTTAGCTGCAAGGGCACACCAGACGATCGGTGGCGAACAACCACGGCGTCAATTCCCATGGCTTCGATGGTCTCGGCGGTATCTCGCAGAGACTCGCCCTTATTGACCGACGAGGTCTTGACCGAGACGTTCAGCGTGTCAGCCGACAACCGCTTGGCCGCGATTTCGAATGACAGACGGGTGCGCGTTGAGTCTTCGTAGAACAGCAAGGCGACGGTCTGGCCGCGCAGAGCCGGCACCTTAGCGATCCTTCGCTGGGCGACCTCGGCGAACGAGGGCGTGATGCGCAGGACCTCCCGCAGGTCGGCTTCGTTCAACTCATCGATGGAGAGCAGGTGTTTCACTTGATCATCTCGCCGATCTCGACGCTATGCATCGTGACGGCAACGGCTTCGGAGCGGGCGGTTGGAAGATTCTTGCCGACATAGTCGGCGCGGATCGGCAGCTCTCGGTGCCCTCGGTCGACCATGACCGCGAGTTGAACCGCCTGGGGCCGACCGAAGTCGTTCAGAGCGTCGAGGGCCGCCCGCACGGTGCGACCGGTGAACAACACATCGTCGACAAGCACGACCGTCAAGCCGTTGAGTTCGACAGGGATGTCGGTGGGGGCTTCTGGTAACACTGGCCGCAAACCAATGTCGTCGCGATGAAACGCAACGTCGACTGTGCCAAGTGGCGGCCGAACGCCTTCAATGCTCTCGAGCGCTTCGACCAGATGGATCGCTGGTTCGACGCCGCCGGTCTGCAAGCCAACAATGACAAGATCATGAAGACCCCCATTGCGCTCGACGATCTCGTGGGCCATCCGTTTGACGGCTCGTCGGATCTGATCGGCGTCCATCACCTCTGCTCGGGGAACAAAATTCCCGCCATAGGGTGGCGCGCCTCTACGTTCACGTTCGCCCATAGGGCGTTCCTCCTGTCCGTTTGGGCCTCTCGGGACCCTCTTCACGGTCAGACCCCGAAGCTAGCAGCAGTCAGGTCCGGAGCGTACGACTAATCCAGAGTTGATGACCGATTGAGTCCGTGCGTTCATTGACGTAGCCAACACGAGCCACAACCGCCTCAGAAGCCGGGTTGTTTGGGTGGCATCTAGCCACAATTACATCGAGACCCAGCGTGGCGTATGCCCACTCGCTAATTGCCGCAACAGCGGCTGTCGCTAGCCCCTTGCCTCGACCAACCGGGAGCAACCAATATCCAATCATGGCGCCGTTGTGAGCCGGATTGAAACCAGACAAGCCAACCTCGCCTACAACCCCGCCAGCGGCCGGCACATCGATTACCCAATCGATCGACAGCAGCTGGGTTTGTCGATCAGCCACCCCCGCAATCCAGCGTCCAGCCGTGGAGGCTGTCGGCTCCCGAGGCACCGAGTTCCACATCGCTATATCGGGGTCGGCCCAGGCGCTCACCAAGACGTCGACGTCGGTCTCGCTCCATGCCCGTAGCTCGCCCCCGCCAATCGTCAACGTCGGTGTCGTCAACGCATCCACGATCGGCCCCTCACTATCTGCGCCTGGGTAGTCCGCCTTTGCTTCGCAAACGCTGTCCGAGCGAACGACCCTGGGGTCCTGTGGCATCTGAGGCGCTCAGCAGTCCGGCTTTCGAGTCGTCGCTGCGGTCCTGCAAACATCACTGGTCTGGCGCTAGGCGGGGCGGACCTGGCTGGCGACGGAATCGAGCACGCCGTTCACGAAACCGGACGACTTTTCAGTCGAATACTCTTTGGCCAGTTCAACAGCCTCGTCCATGACGACCGCTGGAGGAACCTCGGGCTGAGCAATCAATTCCCACACCGCAAGTCGCAATATGGCGCGATCGACGTTCGGGAGGCGGTCAATAGTCCAACCCTGGGCGTACTCATCGATCATCTGGTCGATCTCGACACGTTGAGCCTCGACCCCTTCGACGATGGCCACCGTGTAGCCGTTCGGAGCCAACAGCAACCCTTCAAAGAGCTGTTCTGCGGTTAGCTCGCGCGCTTCGCTCTCGTACAACAGCTCAAGCGCACGCTCGCGCGCCTCGCGGCGGCCGGGTCCTAGTGAGGCAACGTCAGCCACGTCAGGCTCGACCGCTGTACTCGCCATTGCGAGTATCGACCTTGATGCGTTCACCCTGCTCGATGAACAGCGGCACCTGAACGACGAGACCCGTCTCGACTGTTGCCGGTTTCGAGGCACCCGACACCCGGTCTCCCTGGATACCAGGCTCGGTCTCGGTGATCGTAAGCTCGACGCTGGATGGCAAGTCAATACCAATGATCTCTGTTCCGTGCATAAGCATCACAGCGTTCGCTGTCTCGATCAGATAGTTGGCTGCGTCGCCCAATGATTCAGGCACAACTTCCATCTGGTCATAGCTCGAAGTGTCCATGAACACATACGACGTCCCGTCGTTGTACAGGTACTGCATCTCGCGCTTGTCGATCATGGCGCGCTCGAGCTTTTCGCCAGCGCGGAAGGTCCGATCGATCACGGCTCCTGAACGGGCATTACGCAGCGTGCTACGAACAAACGCAGGACCCTTGCCCGGCTTGACGTGCTGGAAATCGACAACCTGAAAGAGGTTGTGTTCGATTTCGAGCGTCATTCCCGTCTTGAGATCATTGGTCGAGACAACTGCCATGGCCCGCAGGCTAACGGCGACGAACCCGTTCGAGGGTCGACCTCATAGCGCCATTTCGGGTACTGCCGTCCAATACATCGGGACCACAAGTCGTCGGGGGATTCCATACATGCATTCGTCGGCTCTCTCATCGCCACCCCCCTGCTAATAACTGCCTGTAATCCACCACCAGCCACCGCCGTCTCGGCGGCGGGTGGAGCCGATGACGGACCGCCGTCGTTCGAAGATTTCAGGTATCAGTCGCCTCTCGCCAATTTTCTGGACCAAGACATCAACCAGTTCGATTACGACGAGGCTGCCGCGATTGAGCAACAGCGCGAGGCCGGACAAGCGATCGCGGTGTGTATGGCCTAAAACGTTTGAGTAGATCGCGCAGGATGCCAACCAGATGAACAATTTCAGCGGCCTCTCCCCCACCAAAAACGCGAGTTCGAGCCACGCAGCGAGGAATAGATCAATACAAACGGTCTTGCAGGTAGTCCGTCTTCGGGTGTTTTCTAGAAGTCCCAATCCTGGCTAACGAACCCCAACGCCAGGAGCACCAGCATGCTGGCCTTCGGTCCCGACAAGCCCTCGGTCTTGCCAGGAAAACAGACTGCTTGCCAAAATATCCATCGGAACAACCCAGCGGGGCGCTTGCAAGGTGCTGAAAATGCCGGTGTTATATATCGGCGGTCAGCCAGCCGCTCGCAAGGCCGTAAGAATCGTCACGCCTAGGCATGGGATACCGGTTTCGAGAACGTTCCAAAGTTCGGCCAGCCGGGACTGAGCAGTCGGGCGAGAGAAAAAGCGACTACCCGTACGCTGCGATGAATAGTCATTGAGATGTGCGGTATGTGTGTTTCAGTGCCCTGCTAGAGAATCTCAGGTTCTTTTGGGGCGCCAGTCAGTCGACGAGCGCCGTTGGTCGTGACCACACACGTGTCCTCGATTCGCACCCCTGCGCTACCTCGCAGGTAGACGCCGGGCTCGACGGTGGCGACAGTGCCAATTTCGTAGATATCGGGCACGCCTTTTGCGACCCTGGGCAGCTCATGAATGTCGAGACCAATGCCATGACCAGTGCCGTGGGTGAACTGGTCTCCCCAACCTGCGTTCTCAATCACAGACCGTGCTGCTGCGTCGACCTGCGCGGTGCCAGCGCCATCGACCATTGCATCGACGCCTGCTTGTTGGGCTGCGATGACTGTCTCGTAGTGCCGACGTTGGTCCGTGGTCATAGCGCCCACACAGAACGTGCGTGTCATATCGCTTCGGTAACCTTGAACCATTGCGCCCACGTCGATGATGACTAGGTCGCCGGCCTGGATGACCCGGTCGACGGGCGAATGGTGAGGAATCGCGCCGTTCGGGCCCGAAGCCACAATCGTGTCGAAACCAAGATCGTCGGCGCCACCGGATCTGATTGCAGCGTTGAGCGCCCGAGCAAAGTCGCGTTCAGTCAGCCGATCGGCCAACAAGGGCGACACTTCGGCCAACGCCGTGTCGACGATGCCAGCCGCCGCTTCGATACGAGCGATCTCGGCGTCATCTTTACGTGAGCGGAGCCCGTCAACCAGTGCTGTAGTTGGCACGAGTGCTTGCTTGGGCAGCCAGTCCTGCTCGATCAGTTGCTGCTGGGCCCAGGTGACATGGTCTGCTTCAAGCCCAACGACTTCGGTGCGACCCGCAAGATAGCGAACCTCTGCACCAAGTGTGGCTCTTGCAACAACGATATCGGCGCTGCTTGATACGTCCGCGAGCTCGCCCGGCGCCCTGTCGGTATAGCGGCTATCGGTGAACAACGTGATCTCATCGCCGTGGACCAGCACCGTGCCCGCCGACCCAGCGAATCCAGTCAGCCAGCGGATATTGGTCGGCGAAGTAACAAGCAGCGCATCGATTTCGTAGGTGGCGAGTGCCTGGGCCACCCGCTGCTCACGATCGCCGACATTGATTGGTGGTAACTCGGGCTGGCTCATCTCCCGCTTCCTCATGCCATGGCATCTAGAGCATCACGGAGGGCTACAGGATCGGGGCCAACCACGGTCTCGACTCCGTTCGGCCCATCGAGCACCATAGTGACGTCGTTCAATGCCTTTTTGTCACGGGAGAACAGGTCGAGCACTCGGTCGTGATCGGTACCTGCAGGCAGCGCATTCTTCAGGCCATATTCGGCGATTACACGACGGTGTTCCGCTACTGCTGCATCGTCGATGCGGCCAAGACGTTTGGCTACTTCGGCGGCGTAGATCACACCGATGGCCACGGCCTCACCATGGCGAAGGTCAAAGCCGCCTTCGATTTCAAGTGCATGGGCCAGGGTGTGGCCATAGTTCAAGATGGCACGACGGCCACCTTCGCGTTCGTCTTCGGCGACAACGTCTGCCTTGATGCGCACGCAGGCAGCGACACGTTCAGGTAATTCTTTGGCATCGAGCTGACCGCCGCCCAGGAAGTGATATTTGGCGATCTCACCAAGGCCCGCTCGAAACTCACGTTCTGGGAGTGTGCGAAGCGTGGCGGTGTCGCAGATCACGCCGCTTGGCTGCCAGAAGGCTCCGACCAGGTTTTTGCCTTCCGGAAGGTTCACGCCGGTCTTTCCACCAACGGCCGCGTCTACCTGACCGAGCAACGTCGTAGATACGTACAGCGCAGCGATGCCACGGTGATACACCGAGGCCGCGAAGCCAGCTACATCAGTCACGATGCCGCCACCGACACCGACCACGATGTCGTTTCGAGTCATGCCCCACTCGGCAAAACTGCGGCATAGCATCTCGACAGTCGACAGCGTCTTATGTTTCTCGCCTTCGCCGATGATGAAGATCTTCTGCTCGATGCCGGTCTCGACCTGAACAGGGATAGCTGTCTGGGTCACAATGGCAGCACGACGGGCCTTGGCAGGGACTAACGAGCCAAGCTCTCTGACGGCACCATCGCCAACAACAACGCTGTAACTGCGATCAGCCAACTCGACCGGAACAATAATCACGTCGTAATCTTACGACGACGAGCGGGCCTGCATACCTGCTTTGACGAACCGAGCCATCGGTCAGACAACGCCGCCAGCGCAACGCCACCGCTGCAATCGTGTTACTTCTTCAGATTGGCACCAACAGCTGCGGTCATCACATCGACAGGTGCAGCGACGCCGGTCCAGTGTTCGAACGCCACCACTGCCTGGTGTATGAGCATCGGAAGGCCATTCTGTGCACGAAGACCTCGAGATCTGGCCTGAGAAAGCAGCAGGGTCTCTGCGGGGTGATAAATCAGATCGCTGACAACGGCGTCGGACCTAAGCAACGAGACGTCGAAGGGCACAGCATCGGTCAGATCGGTCGATCCCATTCCGATCGGTGTGGCATTAATCACGAGGTCTGCCGACGTCAGATCGTCCATCGATCCGACTCGGCCAGCAGCTCCTGCCAGTGAGGCAACCGCCTCGGCCTTTGCAGCAGTGCGATTCACAATCGCCACCGAGGAGGCTCCGTTGTCGGCCAAGCTGCGAGCGACCGCACCCGCTGCTCCTCCGGCGCCAACAAGAACGCAACGCAAACCTTGAGCTGAGACGCCAAGGTCGGCCTGGAGGCCTCGCACATACCCTTCGCCGTCAGTGCTGTCACCAACGATCTTGGCGTCGCGCCAGAACACGCAGTTGACCGCGCCGAGCAGCTGGGCCGTCGTTGTGAGTTCGTCGCAAGCTGCCATGACGGCCTGCTTGTGCGGCATGGTGACCGAAAGCCCCAACCAGTCGAAGTTGCGCATCGCGTCGACCGCTTGTGGCGCACAGCCGGCTGCAACTGGTAGCGCCACGTAGACGCCGTCGACCCCACATGCCTCAAACGCCGCGTTATGGATTGCTGGCGACATGGAATGACGGACCGGATCGCCAATAACCGCCGCGAGGCGTGTCGTTGCAGTAACCGTCGATGTCATAGGTAGGTCGATGTCATAGGTAGGTCGATGTCATAGGTAGGTCGATGTCATAGGTAGGTCGATGTTATAGGTAGGTCATCGATCAGAAGACGCCGTTGGCCCGGGCCTCTGCGGCGGCTTGTTCGAACTCGGCGAAACTATCGGTGAAGAAGTGACGGCCATCGGTATCGACCAGCACGTACCACTTCCACGGGCCAGGTTCGGGATTGAGTGCAGCACTTAGTGATGCTCGACCGGGCGATGAAATCGGCGTTGGCGGAAGCCCGGGCACGATGCGTGAGTTGTACGGATCGGTCGCGTCGTCGAGCTGCGATTGGAGTAACTCGGGGTCATACCAGCTGAAACCAGTGCTCGGATTGGAGCACCGGAAGTCCTGGGCACACCGTTCGAGATGCACGCCATAGATCGTCGTAGCGTCGATACCGAGAGCCTCGCTGTCCATCAGGCGGTTGTAAATGACCCGAGCGATCTTGGCCCGGTCCTCGTCGAGCTTGGCCTCTTCTTCGATCATCGAAGCCACGATGATCAGCTCGTAAGGCGACAGCTCAAGTCCATTATCGAGCCGTAAGCCTTGGTCGACTCCGAGCTCGGTGATCACCGTGTCCATGGTGTTTATGAGACGTTGGACCATGGCCCGCTCGTTCGAGGACTCCTCTTCGCTGATCTGGTAGGTCGCAGGGAACATGAGTCCCTCAATCGAGGAAACCGTCGCTGGTTGGAACTGGCTTCGGATAACGCCGCCGTTGATTGCCTGATCTAGTGCAACCGGGTCGAGCAGTGCCAGGTTGTCCAGCATCACGTTGCGCATATCACCGCTCCAGAGGCCTTCTGGCAGGGTCAGTCGTTTGAAGACGGCTGGAAGCGGCCCCGCTCGCAGCACTGCTACTGCTTCGTCGAACGAGCTGTTCTCGCGGAATTCATAATCGCCGGCTTGAAACTCACCTACGTCGTTCGCCCGAATCCAGTATTGGGCAACTGTGGAGTTCGAGATCACACCCGAGTCAGCCAGGATGCGCATGACGTCGCTGTCGGTCGCACCTGACGGCACCTCGAGCACTAAGCGATCACCCTGCAGGCCCGGAGGATCGATCTGGTCATCGAGCCATGAGTTTGCACGCGAGTACAAAAACGCCCCGCCGAGCAGGATGATTAGGGTGATCACGCCGAGACGGAAGGTGAACGACGAGCGCCGTGGAAGTCGTTCCCATTCCTCGGGGTCGTAGTTTGGGTCCTGAAAATCCGGTGACAACGGGCCGAAGCCAGATGCCGGTCCATCCGCGCTGCCATACCCGGCGGTCCCCTGCTGATTGATGCCAAGCATGGGGTCGATGTCGGGGCTCGTTGCCTGGGTAGCATCGTTGGGCTGCGGCACAGAAGGGCGGCCTGTGCCGGGATTGGTTCTGGTCAGGTCAGTCATGTTCGCTGTGGAGGTGTGCCTGGCGGTCGAGCCATGCTTGCAGCATGATCGCAGCGGCGATCTTGTCGACGACTTTCCGCTGGTTTCGGGTATCGAGCCCAGCATCGGTCATCAGGCGTTCGGCAGTGACGGTTGTCAACCGTTCATCGTAGGTCTCGATGGGTACCCGCAGGGGGGCACCCATGCGTTCAACTTCGGCCAACGCCTTCTTGGCCGCTGGTCCAACCGACCCATCGAGTGAGAGCGGAAGACCGACAACGACCATCGTTGCCTCCCACTCGTCCACAATTTTGGCGATGTCGCGATACAGATTTCCGGTGCGCTTGATGACCTCGAGTGGACTGGCCAGCGTGCGGTCCGGATTGCTCAGCGCAATGCCAACACGAGCGTCACCCAGGTCGACGCCGATCACCCGGCCATAATTTTGGCGGCCAGGATTCTCGGAGATGGAGTCGTCGCTCATCGCAGCCAACGTGAACCGAAAGTCTGACCCTTAGTGTGCACCACGGAAGAATCGGCGTGGCCGATCGGCAGGTTACGCAAGGATCGAGGAGGCGGCTAGGCGAGCAGTTTCGAGCGCAGCGTCTAAGCCCTCGGCGTCTTTGCCACCGGCAACAGCCAGCTCAGCGCCCTTGCCTCCGCCACCCTTGATGTGCTTGGCAGCATCAGCGATCAAGTCACCAGCGCTGAACGGACCCTCGACCGAGGCAGCTGCAACGAGTGCAACGCCGCCCGACTCGGGGGCACAACCAAGCACCACGGCATCGATGCCGTCGATGTCACGAATTGCAACAGCTAATTCACGGACGCCGTCCCGGTCCAGGCCTTCGACCCGTTCAACGACCACGCCATTAACGGCTTTGGTAGCAAGTTCGCCCGATTGGCCGACGGCGAGCTGACGACGTAATTCGGCGATCTCGGAACGCAAGTTCTTGATCTCGGCGACGCGCTTGTTGGCTCCGTCGACGACCTCGGGAATGGGCACACCCAGCACGTCGGCGGTTTCGGCGATGCGAGCTTCTTCCTCGCGGAGCCGCTCGATTGGGCCAGTGCCGGTCACGGCTTCGATACGCCGCACGCTGGACCCGATCGACCCCTCGGACAAGATCTTCATCGGGCCGATGTCGCCCAAACGGCCTACATGGGTGCCGCCGCAAAGCTCAATCGACTGGGAGCCGGCCTCAAGGACACGCACCACGTCGCCGTACTTGTCGCCAAAGAACGCGATAGCGCCCTTGTCGCGGGCGTCGTCCATCGACATCTCAACATGGCTGGTGTCAGGGTTCGCTAGCACCTCGGCGTTTACGAAGTCCTCAATCTGTGCCATCTGCTCAGCCGTGACGGCGTCATAGTGGCTGAAGTCGAACCGAAGCCGGTCAGGACCAACCCATGAGCCCTGCTGCTTGACATGGTCGCCAAGGACCTCGCGCAGGGCTGCATGCAGCAGGTGGGTACCAGTGTGGTTACGCATGATGCAGACGCGCCGTTGGCTGTCGATCTGCGCTGTCACGCTGTCACCAACGTTGATCCCAGCCGCATCGCCGACATGGTGCAGGTGCAGACCGGGTACGACATAACTCGTGTCAGTAACGGGAATCTCGTTGCTGTTCACCACGATCGAGCCGGTGTCGCCAATCTGGCCACCGGATGCGGCATAGAACGGCGAGCGATCAAGCACGATGCCGGCACCGCTCACAGCAAGCACGGTGGCGGTCGATGCGTATTCGTCGCGGCCGGTGAACTCTGTTGGGCCATGCTCGTCGACGATGGCAACGAACTGGCTCACATCGTCGCCAGCACCGCTCTTGGCTTTCTGGTCAGCCCGAGCCCGATCGCGTTGTTCGTCCATATGGGTCTCGAACTCGTCGGTGTCGACGGCGAGGTCCCGTTCGGCGGCGATCTCCTCGGTCACTTCGAGCGGGAACCCGAACGTGTCATGGAGTTGGAAAGCGGTGGCCCCCGAGAGCTTCTCTCCGACGTCGAGGCTATCGAGCTCAGCATCGAGCATGATCGAACCCTGCTTGAGTGTTTTACGAAAGCTTTCTTCTTCTCGCACGACGATGCCCGTCACCAAGTCGTGGTTCTCGACGATCTCTGGATAGTCCTGGCCCATGATGTCGACAACCTCGTCGACGAGTCGAGGCGTAATCAGTTCATCGACGCCGAGCAGATAAGCATGACGAATCGCACGTCGCATGATGCGGCGCAGCACGTAGCCACGCCCTTCGTTGTTCGGGAACACGCCATCGCTGATCAGGAATGTCATCGCGCGGCTGTGCTCGGCAAGAATGCGAGCAGATACATCGCGTGATTCGTCCTTGCCGTACACCAGTCCGGACAGCTCGCAGGCCTTGTCGACCAGGCGCTTCATCTCGTCGATCTCAAAGACCGAATCGACACCCTGCAGCAGCGTTAGTATGCGTTCAAGTCCAGCGCCGGTATCGATACTGGGAGCCGGCAGGAGGATCTTTTCGCCATCTTCCTTGGTCTCGTACTGCATGAAGACGAGGTTCCAGAACTCGAGGAATCGTTCCTCGCCACCATGAGCGGGGCCCCCGTCTTCGCCAAAGGCTGCTCCCTTGTCGATGAAGATCTCTGACGACGGGCCGTTCGGTCCGGTGTCGGCCATCTTCCAGTAGTTGTCCTCGTCCAGCCGTTGAATACGCTCGGGACGCACACCAACCTCGTCGCGCCAGATCGCTTCGGCCTCGTCATCAGATGTGTGCACCGTGACCCAAAGCAGGTCAGGGTCAAGACCGAGTACTTCGGTCGAGAACTCCCACGCGAACGGGATGGCATCGGTCTTGAAGTAGTCGCCGAAACTGAAGTTGCCCATCATCTCGAAGAATGTGAGATGGCGCTTGGTGCGGCCGATTTCGTCGAGATCGTTGTGCTTGCCGCCGGCTCGGACGCACTTCTGAACGCTGACGGCCCGCTTATACGGGGCCGCTTCCTCGCCAACGAAATAGGGCTTGAACGGCACCATGCCCGCCACCGTGAACATCACGGTCGGGTCATGAGGAATCAGGCTCGCGCTCTCGACGGCGGTGTGGTCCTTGGCTACGAAAAAGTCTCGGAACGCTTTGCGTAATTCACGGGCTTCCATGGCGGCGAAGTCTACGTGACTTGATGTGGGGTCCAGCATGAATATGCCTAGTGCCGTGGCCTGGCCGCCGCCCGCGGGTAGCTTTTGCTGAGTGAACCTGCCTTTCACGATCGCCTCGTGGAATCTGTTCCAAGGCCTGCACCACTCGTCGCGGCCAGATGCCTGGGTCCAGAACCTGGCGATCGAAGACCATCTCGAATCGCTCGACGCTGACGTACTCGTGCTGCCCGAGGCATGGCAATTCAACCAGGCGAGCGCAACATGGGCTGAGGAACTCGCCAGCCGTATGGGATACGAGCTTCACCAATGGGTTTCAGACACACCCAGTCGCTCACGCGAGGTCGTGCCATGGCGCATCGTGATGATGACCCGCATCCCCGCACGGCCGTTGCCACCCCAAGTCATGCCAAGGCTTGGGGGGTTGGGGCAACGTGCCATCGTGCGGGCCGAGCTGACCGACTCTGGCTTAACCGTGGCTTCGGCTCATCTGTACGGGATCCATCTACTGCTTCGGCCAGCGCCACGGGCGTGGCTTAAGGAACGAGCAGAGTTACGGCTCGCAGCTTCCGCGAACGACATCGTCGCTGGTGACCTAAATATGTGGAGCCTGGTTGTCCACCGCGATACAAGACCGTTGCGACCCGCCGTTCGGGGCCGGACCTACAACTCGAAGCGGCCGCACAGCCAGATAGACCATGTTCTGCTCAACGACCGAGTCGAGGTGATGGCCAGCGAGGTGCTGCCCGACATGGGCTCCGACCACCGGGCGATCCGAGCCACGCTCCAGAAACGCAGCTGACCCCCACGTTGCTGGCTAGGGACTACTTGCCGGTCCATTCCGGCGAGCGCTTCTCTCGGAACGATGCCAGACCTTCCGCTGCGTCATCCATCTGGTTCGCCACAATGCGCATTGTCTCACCGAAGCGAACAGCTTCGGTCCAACCCATGTCTCTGGTGCGGGTTGCGACCTCTTTCACGACCCGACTGGCGATAGGCGCCGACGCGACGAGCCGGTCCGCCAATGCGTGAGCCTCGGCCATGAGCTGGTCGTGTTCGACTACTCGCCACACCAAGCCCATCTCCTTGGCTCGGTCGGCCGAGACGGGTTCGCCGATCATCAAGAGTTCCATCGCATCGGCCCAGTTCAGCTTGCGCGGCAGTCGAATCGACCCGACGATCGTCGGGATGCCGATGCGAACCTCTGGGTACGAGAACGTTGCTCGGTCGCTTGCGATCGCAAAGTCGGCGAAGCTCACCCCGGTCAAGCCATACCCCACACACGGTCCGTTGACAGCTGCGATCACGGGCTTAAACAACTCAAGGCCGCTCTCGAAGCTGTTGATTGTCGGTTTCTCCCAATAGGTGCCGGCAAAGGTCCCCGTCGAACCTTTGCCATCTTTCAAGTCGGCCCCACCGCAGAACACATCACCAGTGCCGGTCATGATGGCGACCCAGGCGTCTTCGTCGTCGCGGAAACGCAACCATGCAGCGTTCAGTTCATCACGCATCGCACCGTTGATGGCGTTGCGTCGCTCGGGCCGGTTATACGTGATTGTCACGACGTGCCCAGATTTCTCGTACAGCACGGGTTCTTCAGTGCTCGCAGCTTGGTCTGACATAAGGGCTCCCCGTTGATCGACCCTTCTGTTTTAGATCAAGCAGCGGCGTGCTGCCCAGCGGCGGAGCTCATGTCGATTCGAGAGTTGCAGTTTGCGCAGAAAAGATGGGGCCTGGCCTTCGACCGTTTCGACCGAGATCCACGAGCGCTATGCCATCTCTTTTTAGGCGTAGCCCCAGGCAAGCAGCCCCAGGACCTCCTGCTCGCGGTTCGTCAGATGATCGAGCTTCAGATTGATTTCGTCTGTTGACCGAATGCTCGACGGCGGTGTTGACGAAGCCCGTTATTGCCTCACAGAAATTGCCGAACGTGAGAGCTGCTAGGAACACAGCAGTGGGGAAACTCGTCGTCGATCTTTCTGAACTTGATTTCGACGGTCGGATCGAGAGCGCCGACAGAGACCTCAGCATCAGCAAGCTGACCGTTATCGTCCCTGACAGCACATGTGGCCAAGGGAGCGCTACCGCGAACGCCGCTGTTGTTATGGACCGGTGTTCTTTTGTTGTGGGGAGTTCTGGTCTCGGTAGTCGCGGGCGAGTCGGCGCCCTTCGGCTACTACGATCTTTGCGTCGGTCTGGGCCCGCTTGGCCCGGGCCACGGCCTGGCTTCGCACCCCACCAGGGGTGAAGCGGCGCAGCTTCTCTTGGATACGCCGCTTGACGTACCACGACCCCGCAGCACCGCTGACGGCACCGCTGCTGAACCAAATTAATCGCTTAAACACAACGGACTTGACCCTAGCCAACCCGTAGCTCGTCGGGAGCGCATCGATCAGATATCTGGCGCCTTGGGTGTGGCGTTCAGCGAAGGCCGACCGAATCTGTCAGCCAAAAAGCGTCTTGGTACACAAGTGTTCCCGATAGCCCCGGCGACCATGACGATTGGGGCCTGACCTGGAATGCCCGATCCGGAATACGAAGTGATGGTTTGCGGAAGCCGTGGTCGCCACCAGGTTCAAACCCGAACCGTGCGTAGTACGCCGGGTTCCCTTCCAGAAAGATCGCAGGCTCTGGCCGGTCGACGATCGCTTCCAGCGATTCATTGATCAGCGTGGTGCCAAGTCCTTGACCGTGGAATTCTGGAAGGATTCCCACAGGACTCAACACAAGTACTCGCGTCAGCGCATGGGGCGCATCCAGCAGCGCTTCGGTGTACAGGACCTGGCCAACCAGCCTTCCGCCTTGTTCCGCGACGAAACACAATTCGTCGTGCCAGGCCCACGATGTACGCAATGCATCCAGCAGGACACCAATACTCTCGTCAGTAAAAGCGGCCACCGACACAGCCCGCATCTCGTCGAACTCATCGGGTCGCATCACTCGCACAACTACGTCTTGCATCGGCGCATCGTGTCACATAGGTGGCGAACTGCTTTCACATTTGGCACTACGAACCGGTGTCTGGCACCTGGTCGTTGCCGGCATGCAGGATTAAGCGCCGGCTTCGTCTCGCCAGCGTTCTTGCTGTGCCAGTCGATTCGCAATCTCGGCCTCGGCTCCCAGCCGAGTGGGCTCGTAGAACTTTTTGCCAACCATCTCGGACGGCAGGTAATCCTGTGGAACCCAGCCTCGGGGATCGTCGTGAGGGTAGCGATAGCCCTCGCCGTGACCAAGCGATGCTGCGCCCTTGTAATGGGCGTCTCGCAAGTGTGTGCCAACCTCGCCCCCGCCGGTACGAGCGGCCTCTTGCGCCTTGTTGATCGACATGTAGGCACGGTTCGACTTCGGAGCAGTCGCAAGATAGACCGTCGCATGCGCCAGGTTGATCCGAGCCTCGGGCAGCCCAACGAACTCCACGGCCTGAGCCGCTGCAGCAGCCACTAGCAAGGCCTGGCTATCGGCCATGCCGATGTCCTCACTGGCGTGCACCATCAGACGACGGGCGATGAAGCGAGCATCTTCGCCGGCTTCAAGCATGCGGGCCAACCAGTACACCGCTGCGTCAGGGTCGCTCCCCCGAATGCTCTTGATGAAGGCCGAGATGGTGTCGTAATGCTCGTCGCGACCGTATCGGAACGCCTTGACGTCGAGCGCAGCCTCAACGTCTTCGAGTTCAACCAGGATGCCCTGGCCGTCTTCGCCACGGCCTTCGGCCAGGGCCACAGCGACTTCGAGCGCGGTGAGCGCTTGTCGGCCGTCGCCTCCGACTCGTGCGACGAGATGGTCTAGAGCTTCGTCAGTAGCCGTCGACTTTTCGACGTCGAGCCCTCGGCGCAACAACTGTTCGATGGCTTCATCATCCAGGGGTTCTAGACGAAAGAGTGTTGACCGTGACAGCAATGGCGCGTTTACCTCGAAGTACGGGTTCTCGGTAGTGGCTCCGATCAACACGATCAGGCCGCTCTCCACAGCCGGCAGCAACGAGTCCTGCTGGGCCTTGTTAAAGCGGTGAACCTCGTCTAGGAACAGGATCGTCGCCTGTTCCCGTTCGCCAAGCCGTTGTCGGGCCTTGGCGATCTCTTCGCGCACGTCCTTCACGGTCGCGGTGACTGCACTGAGTTGTACAAAGGTCTTCGACGTTGACCGGGCGACGACACGAGCCAGCGTTGTCTTGCCAGTGCCGGCCGGCCCCCAGAGCACAACCGACGACAGCCGATCAGCTTCGATGAGCCGACGCAGGGGCTTGCCGGGGCCCAGCAGATGTTTCTGACCAACAATGTCATCCAGGCGGATTGGGCGCATGCGCGACGCCAACGGTTGGCGACGTTCAAGACGTGCCGACGCTGCGGCACCGAACAGGTCATCACTCATGGCTTCTCACCTGCACAGTCTGGCCGACGTTTTGATCGAGCGTCATCATCTGTATCCAACAGAGATGATGACCGCACGACTACCCAACGGAGCGGCGGCCCTTACCGCCACGTGGTTTGAGTTCTGCGGTCGTGTCCACGGTGACGAGCCCACACGGTCTACACCCATAGGAGCGCAGCGCTTGGCCGCTCTCGACCAGTCGACGGCGGGACTTACGTTTGGCCAATTTGTCGTACCAGTAAAGATCCTGCAGCGACCAGGTCTTGAACAAGATGGTGCCGGGCGAGTTGTGTACCTCGACCCGGCCATCTTCCATTAGCGCCCCACACTGGCTGCAGTTCATTCGCAGCCTTCGGCGAGTCCCTGGTGCACGATACGACCGCGCTGCGAACAGCCTGTGGGGTGAGACACGCTCATTGTCATTCGGCCGGTGGCAGTACTCGCAGACCAAGATCGTCGAGATGCGCATCGGTGATCGGCGTCGGCGCGTTTGTCAGCGGATCGCTACCCGATTGGGTCTTCGGGAAGGCAATAACTTCACGAATGTTCGACTCACCCAACAACAGCGCCGTCAGACGATCGATACCGAACGCAAAACCAGCGTGTGGAGGAGCGCCATAGCTGAACGCATCGAGCAGGAAGCCAAACTTCTCTTGAGCTTCTTCGTCGCTGAAACCTAGAGCTGCGAAGACTTGCCTTTGGATCTCTGGGTCGTGGATTCGGACGCTGCCAGAACCAAGCTCCCAGCCGTTCAGCACCAGGTCATAGGCCTGGGACCGGATCTTGAGCATGGACTCGCCACCCTTGCGCACCAGGTAGTCGACATCGTCGGGGTGCGGCATGGTGAACGGGTGGTGCATGGCGACGGGATCGCCGTTGTCATTGATGGCTTCGAACATGGGGAAGTCGACAACCCAGACAAAGGCCAGGCCTTCGTCCACAGGAGGTTGCCCGAGTTCCAGCCGCAGACGGCCGAGCACATCGTTGACGGACCGCCGGTCGCCTGACTGCAGCAGGATCAGGTCGCCTTCTTCAGCACCAAGCATCTGCGGTAGACCCGACAGTTCGTCGGCACTCATGAATTTGGTCAGTCCTCCATCGAGTTCTAGACCTGCGCCGACACGGAACCATGCGAGGCCTTTGGCGCCCCACTTCTTGCACATCTCGGTGAGTTCATCGATGCGGTTACGACCGATTTCGTCGGCGCCGTTCTTGGCGACGATGCCCTTGACACACTCCGTTTTGAAGACGTTGGCTTCGGTGCCTTCGAACAATGGGGTCAGCTCGACCAGGGTCATACCGAAACGGATGTCAGGCTTGTCGCTGCCGTAGAACTCCATGGCATCGGCGTACGTCATCTGCGGAATTTCTTCGGGCCACACGCCACGCACAGCATCGGTCGCCGCAGCGATGGCGTAGCTGATGAACTCAATGACTTCTTCTTGACCAACGAAGCTTGCCTCGGCGTCGAGCTGGGCAAATTCGAACTGACGGTCAGCGCGCAAGTCTTCGTCGCGAAGGCACTTGGCGATCTGGTAGTAGCGGTCCATGCCCCCAACCATGCAGAGCTGCTTGAAGATCTGAGGGCTCTGCGGCAAGGCGTAAAAGGTGCCGGGCTGCTGGCGACTTGGCACGACGAAGTCGCGTGCACCTTCAGGCGTGGAGGCGATCAGCAGCGGCGTTTCGATCTCGGTGAAGCCCTGATCTTCCATGGCGCCACGCACTGCGCTTTGTACGACCGAGCGGTAGCGCAGGTTGCGCTGCATACGTTCGCGGCGCATGTCCAGGTAACGGTGCTTCAAGCGCAGCGTCTCGTCGATGTCTTGGCGGCTGTTCAGCATGAAGGGAGGCGTTTCGGCCTTGTTCAGTACCTCAACGGTGCAGTTCTGCACATCGATCGCGCCGGTAGCCAGAAACGGGTTCTCCATACCCTCGGGTCGCGCAACGACCGTGCCGGTGACGCGCACGACGTATTCACGACGTAGGTCGTGCTTTTCGTCAACGACACATTGGATAATGCCGGTGTGATCGCGTAGGTCGATAAAGGCCAGCTTCTCGCCGTGCTCTCGGCGATTGTCGACCCAACCACACAGGGTGACCTCGCGGTCGACGTCGTCAGGTGTCAGCTCACCGCAGTAGTCACTGCGCATACCGCGAGCGCCAGCCATGTCAACACCGTCGTCGTCATAGTCACCGTCTTCGTACTCGTACTCGGCGCCTTCGGCTTCGTAGTCTGCGGCTGGTTCTGGGGTCTCTGCGTCGCTCATGTCAACCTCTTCTTGAGTTCTTCTATCAGTGTGGCGCGAGTGACCGCGGTCTGCTCACGTTGCTCCCCTTGCAGGGTGCGAATTTGTGCGGTGCCGGCAGCGAGTTCGTCGTCGCCGATCACAATGGCCACTAACGCTCCGCTCTTATCAGCGACCTTGAACTGGGCACGCATCGATCGGGCATCGTAGGCCCGATCGGTGGCAATACCTGCCGCTTGAAGCTGGCTACCGAGCACAGCCGCCTCGTCGCCGCCGGTGGCGTCGATAATGAAGACATCGACCAGCGAGTTCGGCGCACCAAACACGCCTTCCTCGTCACATGCGATCAGGATTCGGTCGACGCCGAGGGCGAAACCAATACCTGGAGTCGCCGGGCCACCCAGGTCTGCTGCCAGGCCGTCGTAACGACCTCCACCGCCGATGGCATTCTGTGACCCCGGGAGCGCTGTTGACGCGAATTCGAAGATCGTACGCGTGTAGTAGTCCAGCCCGCGCACGAGTCGCGGCGAGATTTCGTAGGGAATTTCGAGGCGGTCCAGCAGCCGGCGGACAACGGCAAAGTGTTCGCCCGTGTCGGGGCTCAGGAAGTCGACCATCACAGGAGCAGCGTCGATCACACTCTGGTCCTCGGCCCTCTTGGAGTCGAGAACCCGCAGCGGGTTGACCTGCAGCGTGTACTGAGATTGTTCAGAGAGGTCGCTGAGGTTGTCGTTGAAATATGCAGTCAGCGCCTCGAGATAGGCCGGCCGGCAGGATGCATCACCCAGGCTGTTCAGCATCAGCGTGACCTGGCGTAGGCCAACGTTCTTGTAAAAGTCCCAAGCCAGAGCGATGATCTCGGCATCGATTGCCGGGTCATCAGTCCCCAGCGCTTCGACACCCACCTGGCTGAACTGGCGGTAACGCCCCGCCTGGGGTCGTTCGTACCGGAACTGCGGGCCCTCGTACCAGACCTTCCACGGGATCAACGGCCGGTGTTGGACAAACGCCCGAACAACAGATGCGGTGAGTTCTGGGCGCAGCGCGAGTTGGTTGCCGCTCTTGTCCTGGAAGTCGTACATCTCTTTCGTCACGACGTCTGTCGCTTCGCCCAGACGCTTGAACACACCAAGGTCTTCGAACATCGGCGTCATGACATGGCCGAAGCCTGCCCGGCGAGCCGCTTCACCAAACGTGTTCACGAGCGCGCGTTGACGGTCTGCCTCTCCTGGGAGAATGTCTCTGGTGCCCTTTGGGGTCTTAAAACTTGGCTTCGCCACGGCCTAAAAGGCTAGCTGTACCGCCGACCGATCAGCTGGTGTTTCTGTGGACGATGACTTCTGGACGGGAATAGGTGCACAAACACCGCCCAACCGTCGCAGAGAAGCGCCGAAGTAGAGCCGGATCTTCTGTGCGGGATTGTGTCCACAGCTGCACAGAATCGCGCACAGAACGTGATCGCAGATCAGAGGAACCGCTGGGGGAAGGAACGGCGGTCGTACCATCGGGGCGATGGATGCGCGTGGAGGCCTCGATATGAGCGTCATTACGCGTGTGCGCCGGAATCTTGTTGCACCGCTTGTGTTGCTCGTGCGCACAGCCTGGGCACTGATTCCAACAAGCCTCAGGCACAACTGGCTTGCGGACACCACGGTCGAGACCATCACACTGGTGAGACGCAATCGTGTAATGGGTATTGCCGCCGAAATCAGCTTCTGGGCGGTGCTCAGCATCACTCCCTTGCTGCTCGTGTCGGCGTCAACTCTCGGCTGGATCGACAGCCTGTTCGGCCTCAGCGTTGCCGACGACGCCCGAGAAGCCCTGACGAGTGCCGTACGTGACATTCTCGGCATTGGTAATCAGGCAGTCGAGTCGATTGACCAGCTATTTGATAGTCCAAGTGCTGGAGGCCTGACAGTTGGCCTGTTGAGCTCCATCTATGCCTCGTCTCGCGTCTTCACCTCGTTGATTGGTGGCCTTGACCACATCATCGGGCGCGACCAGAAACGTAACTTCTTTACGACCCGAATCGCCGGGGTTGTTGCCGCAGTCCTGACTGTCCCTGCGTTGGTCGGCCTGCTCGTGATGATCAATATCGGGCGCACCGGATTCGGGCTGCCCCAGCCGTGGAGCGACATCGTGTCGGCCTTGATGTGGCCAATTATCGTCGTCGGCCTTGTCGGTTTCGCCCTGTCGTTACTGCACGGGTCACCGGCGCAGCGCACCCCGCTACGTCACGACATCCTTGGCGCTGCTGTCGCTGTCATTATCTGGCTTGGAGGCTCGTGGGTCGCCGCTCGCTCATTTGCCTCGTTCGGTAGCGATGTACTCGGCATTCTTGGCGGTTCAGTTGGTCTGCTTTTCTGGCTCTATGTGATGACGTCGGGCATACTGATCGGAGCGCAGGTCAACGTGGCTAGGCACAATGTCGTGCATTGCGCGGACAATCTTCCCGATCAGGTCCCCGACCTCGACTAGGCCGTGTTGCCCCGCCCTCAGCCCTCGGGTAGGACTCGGTCTGCTTCGTAGACGCCGTCGATGTCGCGGACGATCTGCAAGATCGTTCGGATCTGGGCGGCATCGCTGAGCTCGAAGTCGAACTGCATCACGGCCACTCGGTCATCTCTTGTTCGAGTAACCACACCAATAATGTTGACTCGCTGAGCCGACATTGCTTGGGCGACGTCAACGAGCAGGTGCACCCGGTCGAGTGCCCTCACCTCGATCGTGGCCACAAATGAACCCACGCCGTCGATGTCCCACTCTGCGTCGACCACACGTTCTTGGGCGCCCACGTCGTGCGGTACAGCGTTCACGCAGTCGCTGCGATGCACCGCAACCCCGCGGCCACGTGTCACGAAGCCGGTGATGTCATCGGGCGGGACGGGCTTGCAACACTTTGCCAGCCGGACGAGAACATCGTCGAAGCCTTCGACATGCACGCCGACCGACGTTCGGTCACCACTGCTTGGGCGAGGCGCCAACGCTGTCGTCGAGACCCGCTCTTCGACCGTGTCAACATCGCCTCGCAAGCGTGTGTCCGCTCGATACACCACAGCGCTGGGATTCACATGGCCATGCGCAATGGCTGAGTAGAGCGCCTCTGGGTCGACGTAGCCCATCTCTTCGGCGATCTCGGTAAGAGTTGATGACCGCATGACTTCGTGCACCGGCAAACCGCTACGGCGCAGCTGGTTTGCAAGATCGTCGCGGGCCCCAGCGATCTGGTCTTCGTGGCGCTCTCTGGTATACCACCGGCGAATATTGGTCTGGGCACGAGGAGTCGTGACAAACCGTAACCAGTCTTCACTCGGCGCCGCCGTGTCGAGTTTTGATGTGAAAATTTCAACGACATCACCAGTTGCGAGACGATGATCCAGGCCAACCATGCCTCCATTGGCACTGGCTCCAACGCATGCATTGCCGATTTCAGTGTGGATCGCGTATGCGAAGTCGACCGGCGTAGCGCCCACCGGGAGAGTGACGATGGCACCCTTGGGACTGAACACGGCGAGCTCTTCTTGTTCGAGGTCGGTGCGAAGATTCGCCATGAACTCGTTGGGGTCAGACGCCTCGTCGCTCAGGCCGATTATCCGGTTGAGCCATACCATGTCGCCACTTGGCAGATTGTCCTTGTAGGCCCAGTGGGCGGCCATGCCTCGTTGAGCACGAGCATCCATCTCGATGGTACGAACTTGGAACTCGACCCTCTTGCCTTGCGGACCAACAACGGTCGTATGCAGCGACTGGTACAAGTTGAACTTGGGCATGGCGATGAAGTCTTTGAAACGCCCCTGGACCGGCCGCCAATTGGCGTGGATTGAACCAATCGCGCCATAGCAGTCGCGGACCGACGCGCAGATCACCCGAACACCGACCAGGTCGTAGATGTCGTCGAATTCGCGACCCTTAACGACCATCTTTTCGTAGATGCTCCACAAGTGCTTACTGCGCCCGTATACGTCGGCCGAGATGCCTACTTCGGCCAGGCGAGCCTCAACATCGCCCATGAACTGGGTCAGGTACAGCTCCCGTTCAGGGTCGCGTTGGGCGACCATATGGTCAATTTCGGCGTACCACTTAGGGTGCAGCGCTGCGAAAGACAAATCTTCGAGTTGGGTCTTCAGCTCTTCCATGCCAAGGCGGTGAGCAAGAGGCGCAAACACGTGCAGCGTCTCGCTGGCAGTGCGCTGTTGCTTCCATTCGGGCAGCACGGCAAGGGTGCGCATATTGTGCAGCCGGTCGGCGAGCTTGATGATGAGCACGCGGATGTCTTTGGCGACCGCAACGAGCAACTTGCGGACCGTAGCGGCCTGTTGCTGTTCTTTAGAGTGGAACTCGAGTCGGTCAACCTTGGTGCAGCCATCGATGATCGCAGCCACGTCGGGGCCGAACGACGCCTCGATTTCGCTGAGACCTACGTCGGTGTCCTCGACAGCATCATGCATAATCGCCGCCGCGATCGCGGCGGCATCGAGGCCCTGCTCAGCAACAATAGTGGCCACTTCGATCGGGTGTTGAATGTACGGCTCACCCGATTTACGCATCTGTCCGTCGTGGGCATCGTGGGCCCAGTTGAACGCTTGGGTTATCGGCGCTGGATCTTCGTCTGGATGGTGCTTCTTATGGATCGAGGTCAGCACGGCAAGTGATGCCTCGACCGCTTCGACGCCGCGGTTCCAGGGTTCAACGCGTTCGACAAGGACCATCAGCGTGCTCCGATCCTCATCCGTTCACAGTGCGCCAAGCGCGACAACCGATTCGTAACCATCGATAAGTGCCGCTCCATCGAGACCTTCGATCGATGCCAAGAAGCCAAATGACACCACGGTGGCACCGGTTCGTTCGATCAGTTCAGCCGATGCCATCGCCGTGCCGCCTGTCGCCAAGACGTCGTCGATCACGACGACTCGTTGACCCGGTGCTGCAGCATCCTGGTGGATCTCGAGCGAGCCTGAGCCGTACTCGAGCGTGTAGTCGACCCGGTGCGTCTTGAACGGCAACCGTGACGGCTTGCGGATCGGGATGAAGCCACAACCCAGCCGACAAGCGACAGGCGCACCCAGGATGAACCCACGGGCGTCGACGCCAGCAATCAGGTCAACATCTTTACCGACAAACTCATCAGCGAGTAGTTCTACGGCGCACCGAAGCGCATCCGCATTCGCCAAAACCGGCGTGATATCTGCAAACCGGACACCCGGCTCAGGAAAGTCCGGTACATGACGAACGAGTTCTCGAAGCCAGCTGACGTCGCATTCCATCAACAAACACTATCGCCATTGCGGGTCCAGAGTTGGCGACGGCACGTACGACCTCGCACCCAGGTGCTAAAGCTGGACCGCAGAGTGGGCCTCCGGCGGTAGTGAAGCGTTCCGGGACCACCGGCTCGATGACCCGAAACGCTGACTTCCCTAGCGCTTCTTCTTGCGGGGTCGCGGCTTGACGTCGCCCTGCGGCGCACGTTCTGCTGCAGTTTCTTGGCCCTTGACCGGCCCTTCGTTACGACGCTTGGTCACCGTCACGGTAGGACCCTTTACTGCGCCCCTTGAACCGCCCGTAACCCGATGACCTTCACCTCGGGCGCCCGAGCGGACCTTGCGGGAACGATCGGCATCGGCGAGCGCCGTACCGATGTCGAAGCCATCGGGCTTACGTTTCGTCGCTGCGATCTGGCGTTCAACGTTGGTAGCTTCGCGCTCTTTTAGCCAGGCAACGATTGGTGTCGCCACGAACAGCGACGAGTAGGTGCCGACGATCAAACCAACAAGCAGCGCAATCGCGAACTCTTGCAGCGTCACTGCCCCAAGGATGTAGCGACCCACCACAAGGACGGCAAGTACTGGTAGCACCGACGTGATCGTCGTGTTCACCGAGCGCATGAGCACCTGGTTGAGAGAGAACGATGTGACCTCGGTATAGGTCATTGCAGTGGCGCTCGTGGCCCGACGTTCGTTCTCGCGGATCTTGTCGAATACCACAAGCGTGTCGTACAACGAGTAACCCAAGATTGTGAGGAACGCTATGACTGTCGCCGAGGTGACTTCTAGCTGGAAGAGCGCGTAGATACCAATAGTCAACAAGATGTCGTGCGCTACGGCCGCCAACGCACCGACCGCCATCTTCCATTCCAAGCGAAGCGATATATAGATGAACAGCACGATGAAGAAAACGACAAGTGCGGTCTTCGCTTTGGCGGTGACTTCGTCGCCCCAGCTCGCACCAACGGCGTTGGCGGTCACATCAGCCTGATCAATGCCTGCAGCCTCGGCCAGCGCAATCTTGACCTCTTCTAGAGCAGCAGCACTTTCGGTCTCGGCGCGTACCCGCCAGGTTTCTCGGCCGACATTTTGGATTCGAGCATTCCCCAACCCAAGCGGTTCCAGGGCTTCCTGCAGCTGATCGGGGGTTACTTCAGCGCTGCGGACCTCCCACGAGGCGCCACCCTCGAACTCGATACCCAGGTTCAAGCCTTGAAAGACCAGCCCACCCACTGCGATCAGTAGAAGGATCGCCGACCCGGTCAACGTCCGCTTCCACAACCCTGGGAAGTTGATGCGATTGTCGTTGCGAAGCAACCGACCAACAGCACTCATACCGTCACCTCTTCAGCTACGCGCTCTGTGCGGACACCAAAGAACTCCGGCCTGTCGCCAAACCGGCTCACAAGAAGTCGAACCAGAGGTGCCATGAACAGGTAGGTGGCGACCAGGTCAAGTACCGATGCAATCGCGAGGATGAGCGCAAAGCCTTTCACGCTGCCAACGGTGAGCAAGTAAAGAATAAGAGCACCAATGAGTGTCGCAAGGTTGGCCCAGAACACCGTGCTGAACGCACCCGGGAACGATTTGTTGACAGCCAGCGAGAGCGAGTCGCCGCGGCGATGTACTTCTTTAAGATCCTCGAAGAAGATCACGTTGGAGTCCAGCGATACGCCAATTGACACGATCAGGCCGACTACACCCGCCAAGGTCAGAGCTAGTCCTCGGCTCACGCTCAGGTAAGAAATGACCACCCACAGCATTGAGGCCGACAGGCTGAGGCTCAACATCGCAGTCAGCCCAAGTAGGCGGTAATACCAAACCATGTACAACGCAACCAGGCTCAGGCCGACAAGACCAGCGATCAGGCCAGCGTCGAGCGAGTCACGCCCGAGCGATGCCGAGACCGTGCGTACCAAGCCAGCACCAGGGTCCGCTGGGTCCGCGAACGCAAGTGGCAACGCGCCGAAGTCCAAGATCAACGCTTGCTGGCGCGCCTCGGCTTCGGGGAAGCCATTGCTACGAGTGATTTGTACGTTGCGACTCGTGAACTGTGGGGCCTGAATCGTGGGAGCAGATTCGACCACGCCGTCGAGCACGAACGCCAGCCGTCCAAACGGACAGGAGAGCGTCGGGTTCTCGATGAAGCACTTAGCCGCCGACTCGTTGAACAGATCTAGGCCTTCGGGGCCTTCCTTGAACGTAACTTCGACCTGCCACTGGCCACCAAGAAACAGCGCGTCGGCGCCGGACAATGCCGTGCCGGTGAACTCAGTTGGACCAACCAACATAGGTGCACCTGCAGGGCCACCTTCTTCGAGCGGCGCCGTCAAGAAGATCGCGCTCTGGTCAGCGGGCGTGTCCCTTGGGTCGCTGGTTACGCCATTGAGCACGTCGGTCACATCAGGACCACCGTTGGTGATCCCGTCGCCGAAGTCGCCGAGCTCGGCGATGACCCGAACGCTGTCACCGTCACCCAAATCGAGCAGCACCGGCCGAAACTGCAGCTGTGCAGTTGCACCAACCAGAGCGACGGCGTCGTCCTGGTTTTCGATGCCGGGCAGCTGCACGATGATGAAGTTGTTGTCTCCACCGGTCTGGGTAGTGATGTCGGGTTCAGCGACACCAATAGCATCTACGCGCTTGCGCAGAATCTCGACAGCGGTGTTCAGATTGTCTTCGGTTGCCAGGGCCAAGTTCTCGGGCGTGTCGACAGGTTCGAGCACGACCTCGACCCCGCCTTGCAGGTCAAGACCCAGCAGCGGTTGTTGCCCCGCAACCAGGGACCAGACCAATAGGCCAATACCAACCACGAGGGTGCCAAGCAACGCGCCAAGCGGGTTCTTCAGCATGCGTGGTTACTCAGCGTCAATGTCGGCGTACTGGATGCGCTCGGAGATCGAAGCCTTCGTGATCTTGATCTCGAGTGCATCATTCACCGCCAAGAACACCGTGTCTCCATCAAATTCTGCGATGGTTCCGTAAACTCCCGCCGAGGTGAGTACTTCGTCGCCAACATCGAGTGCTGTCAACATCTGGCGATGGGCCTTTGTGCGTCGTTGTTGGGGCACGATGAGTAGTGCCCACATGGCCACCATGATCACAACGAGTGGAATGAACTGCATGAGCCAACCCTCCACGGTTTCTGAGGCTCGGTCGCCATTTGGCGACCTTCGAAGGGTAGTCCTGCTGCAGGAGTCTTCGTCGTCTTGCCGTGATGTTTAGGGCTAGTACGCCTTGCTTCGCCGCTGCTTTCTGCGCCGCACCGGCTCACGGTCCCGGCAAGCACCACTGTGGAGGTAGCACGCCGTGCTTCGCTGTGGCGGTTTTCCGGCCGCCGAACGTCGGCCCGAACGGAGCGGTGCAACACAGCTCATGACCAGTTGATCGCGACCCGTTCCACCAACTCGTCCATGGTGTTGTCAACAATCGCTGCGCGCGCCTGGTCCACGAGGTCGAACAGAAACGCAATGTTGTGCAACGTGAGCAGGCGCGAGGCCGCCTGCTCCTTGACCTGCAATAGGTGGCGCAGATAGGCACGCGACCAGGGCGCAAGTGGGCTCTTGGCGAACTTGGGATCGACGGGCCCGGGGTCACGGGAGTACTGGGCGTTCTTCAGGTTGATGCGCCCGTCGGTCGTCAGCACAGTTCCGTGTCGGGCCAGGCGTGTTGGAAGCACACAGTCGAACATGTCGACACCATTGGCGATGCCTTCGACGATGCTGAGCGGGTCACCAACGCCCATCAGGTAACGGGGTTGATCCACTGGTAAAACATCGGTTGTCGCCCGAAGCGGCGCCAACATCTCGGTGCGCTTTTCGCCCACTGACAGGCCCCCTATGCCGTAGCCTTCGAAGCCAATGTCCATCAGAAAATGTGCGCTCTTGACACGAAGATCGAGATCCAGGCCACCCTGCACGATGCCGAACTGGGCTCGCATACCATCGGCCAGCTCAGAGCGGTCCAGGAAGGCCGAACGTGCTCGGACTGCCCACCGATGCGTCTGTTCAACCGCATCAAGAATCACCGAATCTGGGGCTGGCAATGGCGGGCACACGTCGAGGACCATCTGGATATCTGACCCAAGCTTGATCTGCACGTCGACGGCGCCTTCGGGCGTGAGCTTGTGTTTGCTGCCGTCATAGGTCGAGCGGAACAGCGCACCCTCGTCGTCGACCTTCGGCTCCAGGCTAAAGATCTGGTAGCCGCCGCTGTCGGTAAGAACGAACCCAGGCCAATTCATGAAGCCGTGAAGCCCACCCATCTCCTCGATCAAGTCGGCACCAGGCCGCAACATCAGATGGTAGGTGTTGCCCAAGATGATCTGGGCGTCCAGGTCGGCCAGGTCATGACTGGTCAGCGTCTGCACAGCGGCCCGCGTACCGACCGGCATGAAACAGGGTGTCTGAATAGCGCCCCGTGGTGTCGTGATCACGCCGGTCCGGGCAACGCCATCTGTGGCCAGGACTTCGAAATTAAACATCAGTGGGCCTCGTGGGATCGGGCGACGATCATCGCGTCGCCGAAGGAAAGAAAGCGGTAGTTGTCGGCGAGCGCATCAGCGTAAAGGTCACGCCACCGCGGACCTGCGAACGCACACAACATCACAAGCAACGAGGACTTTGGTTGGTGGAAGTTCGTGAGAAGCACGTCGACCACCTTGAACTCGTAGCCGGGACTGATGAACAGTTCGGTCGAACCCTGGACGGTGCCAAATGTCGCTGCGCTCTCAAGCGCTCGCACGCTGGTGGTGCCGATTGCGATCACTCGTTCAGCTTCCAAGCACGCCTTAAGCACCTCCGCAGGCACAAAGAAACGTTCGGCGTGCATCTCATGGTCGTTGATATCGTCCACCAGAATCGGGCGAAAGGTGCCAAGACCTACGGCGAGCTCCACTCGAAGTATTTTCGCTCCGGCCTCGCGGCATTGCTGCATGAGTTCTGGCGTGAAGTGCAGCCCAGCAGTTGGCGCTGCAACCGACCCTTCGTTACGGGCGTAGACCGTCTGGTATCGCTCGGCGTCGGCGTATCCCGACGTGATGTACGGCGGCAGCGGTACCTGGCCCACGCGGTGAGCAATCTCGAGCACCGACTCAGAGGTGACACTGCGCACAGCTCGTACCCCGCCGCCCAGATCGTCTTCGACACCGAGAACCTCGTCGCCGGCCATGTCCAGCACCGTGGTTCCCGGTTTGACGCGTCGGCTCGGACGGACGAGGGCTCGCCAGGTGCCGTCATCGCGTGGGTCTAGCAACATGACTTCTACCGCTCCCCCGGTGGTCTTCTGCAGAGCCAGGCGAGCCGGGATCACGCGAGTGTCGTTGACGACGATGACGTCGCCGGCTCGAATCAGCGACGGAAGGTCGCTCACGTGGCGGTGGATGGGACCCGTATCAATGGCGAGAGCGTCGAGCAGCCGGGCAGCATCTCGTGGCTCACAGGGCGTTTGTGAGATCGACTCGTCGGGCAGGTCATAGTCGAACTCGTCTATCCGCAGCATCGTCGCCAGTCTGGCGCCTCCCCCGTGCGATCACGACCCCACCACGTGAGAACAAGGTCCTATGTGTCTCAAGCGGCGAGCAAGTAAGAACCCTTAGGACCGGGGGAAGAGGCGATCTTGGCCGTCGTCGGTAGTTATTGGTGGCGCCAAGCCAATGTGGCGCCAAGCTGCGGGGGTGGGGACACGGCCGCGTGGCGTGCGCATGAGTAAGCCTTGCTGAATCAAGAATGGTTCGTGCACGTCTTCGACCGTCTCGGTTGGTTCTGAGACCGAGATTGCCAAGGTGGAAAGCCCGACGGGTTGGCCGCCAAATCGTTCGCACAGTGCGGACAAGATGCCTCGATCGACCTTGTTCAGGCCAAGCGCATCGACGCCAAACAGTTCCAGTCCAATGGATGCGATCTCATGGTTGATGCGACCGTCGTAGTCGGTCTCGGCCACATCTCGGACTCGCCGAAGTAGCCGGTTGGCGATACGTGGCGTACCACGGGAACGAATAGCGATCTCGTGGGCACCGCCCTCGTCGATCTCGACGCCCAGAATGCCAGCAGTGCGAGTGACGATCGTTTGCAGGTCGTCGACATTGTAGAAGTCGAGTCGTGCAACCTCGCCGAAACGGTCGCGAAGCGGGCCGGTAATCAGGCCGATCCTGGTGGTCGCTCCAACCAGCGTGAACGGCGGGATCTCTAACCGAATAGAGCGAGCGGCGGGCCCCTTACCCAACACGATGTCAAGCTCGAAGTCCTCCATTGCCGGATAGAGGACCTCCTCGATCTGCTTACCCAGGCGGTGGATCTCGTCGATGAATAGAACGTCGCCGGGCGACAGCTTCGTCAGGATCGCCGCCAGGTCGCCGGCCCGTTCTAACGACGGACCCGAAGTTGTATGGATCTGGGCCTGCATCTCGGTGGCAACGATGTGCGCCAACGTGGTCTTCCCCAGCCCGGGTGGGCCAGCAAACATCAGATGGTCGGCGGCCTCGTTGCGCTTACGGGCCGCGCCCAGAATGATCGAAAGATGGCGCTTGAGCTCAGGCTGGCCAACGAAATCGTCGAGCGAGGTGGGCCGTAGGCCAGCGAGATCAGCTACTAGCCCTTGCTGATCCAGGCCCTCGGCCTCGAAGTCTTCGTCAACAACTGACGCGTCGAGCAATTCGTCGCGAGCCATCAGAATGCCAGCAGATTAAGAGCGGACCGGATCTGAGTGGCGGTGTCACCTTCATCGGGAACTTCGCGAAGCGCGTGTGCGATTTCTTCGTCGGTGTATCCCAGCGCCGATAGCCCATCGCGGACATCGCTGCGAGAACGGCTTAACCCGCCAGGTATGGCGGACCCATCGCCAGCGTCACCTGTGGGGGCCTCGACCTTGGAGGACAGCTCGACCAACAGCCGCTGTGCAGTCTTCTTGCCTACGCCGGGAACCAGGCACAAAGTGGCAACGTCTTCCTCAACGACCGCTCGGCGCAAGCCGTCGGGGCCATGTACCGACAGGATCGCCAAGGCAAGTGAGGGGCCAACGCCATGTGCGCTGAGCAACGTCTCGAACATCATGCGCTCATCGAGCGCGGCGAAACCGTAGAGGTGCTGGTTGTCTTCACGGATGTGGTGGTGGATATGAACAAAGACTCGTGCGCCGACCTCGCCCAGTGTCGCCGACACCGATGGTCCTACCGTGACGCGGTAACCAACACCCGCCACTTCGATCAGGACTTCATTGGGTTCGCGGCCCAGGAGTTCGCCACGCAATGAGCCGATCATGCGCCCATCCCCTCGGGCACACCGTGTTGGGCCAGATACGTCAGTGCAACACCAAGGGCATCGGCGGCGTCGACCGGCCGCAGCGGTTTGGAGATACCCAGCAAGAGTCTCACCATGTGCTCCATTTGATCCTTGTCTGCGCTTCCGTCGCCAGCCACGGCCTGCTTTATCTCGTTCGGCGAGTATTCGACGACCTTGCAGCCAGCTGTGATTGCTTCTGCCATGACAATGCCGCTCGCCTGACCCACACCCATCGCCGTGCTCACGTTCGTTTGGAACAACACGCGCTCGACGGCAACAACAGCTGGCGAGAAGTCATCGATGAGTGAACGAATCTCGCCCTGGAGCTCGGCCAAGCGATCGGGAACATTATCGGAAGGACTGGTGCGAACAACGCCTGCAGCCACTGCTCGCTGGCGGCGTCCACGCTGTTCGACCACGCCATAGCCACAACGCGACAACCCGGGGTCGATTCCCAACACGAACATCCGTTCTACTCTATCTTGTCGGCCGACGAAGGTCGGGAATACTTGTGAACCCATAGTGTTACTCCGGGCGTTACGGAGCAGAATTCTGGTCCACGAGTCACCATGGCCGATTCCCCCACACGCCAAACTCAGAGCCCGTGGCAGTCCCGTCTGCCTTCCCGCTTTCGCGTTCGTGTCATCGGTCTTTTCATCGTCTTATGTATGTCGGCGACTGCGTGTCAAGTGGGCCACAATGCCACCATTGATGGGTCCGCCAAGCGTTTACTTGGCGACGCCGAATCTGGCGACTAACGCCCAACTGCCGTTTGTGAACCCACGCACTGGTGAGCCCCCCAGCCACGCATGGCTCGGCCGGACACTCACAGATATTTATTCGGCGGCAAGAATTTCCAAGACCTCGTCAGAGATATCGAAGTTGGCGTAGACGTCTTGGACGTCATCGTTGTCTTCAAGGATTTCGATCAAACGCAGAACAGACTTTGCGTCGCCTTCGTCGAGTTCGATGGTCTGTTGGGGAACCATCACCAGATCAGCCGAGGTGAACTCGACCTTGGCGCTTTCGAGTGCGTCGCGAAGGCCATTCAGGTCAGTGGGTTCGCTGGTGAGCTGCCAGGCTTCACCGACATCAGCCAGGTCTTCGGCGCCGGCTTCGAGCGCAATCATCATGAGTTCGTCTTCGTCATGATCGCCCTTAGGCATCAACACGATGCCCTTGCGGTCGAATTGCCACGACACTGCACCGGGTTCAGCCAGCGAGCCCCCGTTCTTCGACAGCATGCTGCGAATCTCGGATCCGGTGCGGTTTCGGTTATCGGTCAAAACATCGATGTACAGAGCCACGCCTGCAGGGGCGTACCCCTCGTACATGATGGGCTCGTAATTAACGCCCTCGAGCTCGCCAGTACCTCGCTTGACAGCACGCTCGATCGTGTCGAGCGGCACCGACGAGTCGCGAGCCTTCTGGAACATCGTGCGGAGGCTGGCGTTCGAATCGAGATCGCCACCGCCCTCACGAGCAGCAACTTCGACCTGCTTGATCAGCTTGGCGAAGACTTTGGCACGCTTAGCATCGGCAGCGCCTTTCTTGTGCTTGATCGTTGCCCATTTGGAATGACCCGACATAGTGGTGTGCCTTTCAGCTCAGCGACGCGCTGTTCTCGTAACCCTGGATCTCAAACTTGGGATCTCAAACATGGGATCTCAAACATTGTGGTCTCAAACATTGTGGTCTCAAACATCGGCGATACCGCTCAGCGAAGACTACAGGTCACAAAAGTAGCCGTGTAAGCGCCGGTCAGACGAAAGTTCAGGATGAAAGGCCGACACAAGCACCGAATTCTGCTGACATAGCACTGGATCACCGTCATGGCTAACCAACACATCGACACCATCGCCGACCCGCTCGACTCGAGGAGCTCGAATGAAGACTGCGTGGAATCCATCGGCCGGGTTTTCGATCGCGTCGATGAACAGATCATCGGAGAACGACTGATTCTGTCGGCCGTAGCCATTGCGCTTCACATCAATATCGATCGATGCGAAGCTCTTTTGATCTGGTCGACCGTCGGCGACGTCGGTCGCCAGCAGGATCATTCCGGCACAGGTCCCAAACGCGGGCATGCCATCGGCTAGACGTGCAGCAAGGGGTTCGCGCAGGGTATTGAGATCGAGCATCATCGACATAGTCGTTGATTCACCGCCAGGGATAATGAGGCGGTCGACCGTGTCGAGCTGCGCCTCGGTGCGCACCTCGATTGCCTCGAAACCAAGTTCGGTACAGGCTTCGACATGCATAACAAATGCGCCCTGCAACGCCAAGACACCTATTCGATTCGTCACGAGACGAGCTCCTAAAAGGTGCTACCAGCCGCGGTCTTCGTACTTGACCTCAAGGTCATCCATGCCAATGCCGGTCATTGGGGCACCGAGGCCACGAGAAACCTTGGCAAGCAATGCAGCGTCTTCGAAGTTGGCGGTTGCCTCGACGATGGCACGAGCACGGGGCGCAGGATCGGCACTCTTGAAGATCCCAGATCCAACGAACACGGATTGGGCACCGAGTTGCATGGCCAGCGCAGCATCAGCTGGTGTCGCCAGCCCGCCAGCACAGAACATGGGCACTGGCAGCTCACCGGTTTCGGCGACTTCTTGTATCAGCGACAGCGGAGCCTGGAGCTTCTTGGCCCAGTCGAAGAGCTCAGCATTGTCGTTGGCGTTTTGGATGCGCTTCATGTCGCCCAGGATTGAGCGAAGATGGCGCACCGCTTGCACAACGTCGCCGGTGCCAGCTTCGCCCTTTGATCGAATCATGCAGGCGCCTTCGGAGATGCGGCGCAGCGCTTCGCCCAGATTGGTGGCACCACAGACGAACGGAGTCTTGAATGCGAACTTGTCGATGTGATGAGCTTCGTCGGCTGGGGTAAGCACTTCGGACTCGTCGATGAAGTCAACTTCGAGTGCTTGCAGGATCTGGGCTTCGACGAAGTGGCCGATGCGGGCCTTGGCCATAACAGGAATGGTCACGGCTTCTTGGATGCCGATGATCATTTCTGGGTCGCTCATACGGGCCACTCCACCGTCGACGCGAATGTCGGCAGGAACCCGCTCAAGGGCCATAACAGCGATGGCGCCAGCGTCTTCGGCAATCTTGGCTTGCTCTGGGTTGACGACGTCCATGATGACGCCGCCCTTCAGCATCTCGGCGAGGCCTCGCTTGACCTCGTAGGTGCCTGTCTGGCG